>Ga0214923_10009051_pt1 | contig 10429 bp, 7 predicted proteins | sample LL1510_MetaG_FD_177993 | JGI IMG/M metagenome (GOLD analysis project Ga0214923, IMG submission 177993) | Freshwater microbial communities from Lake Lanier, Atlanta, Georgia, United States - LL-1510 | ecosystem: Environmental > Aquatic > Freshwater > Lake | place: USA: Georgia | collected 2015-10-15
TTACGAAGATGGGCTCAAGCTAGAATATTTTTCCTGCCCAGAGAGCTTCACTGAATTGTGCAAACGGTAAGATGGTCAGCGGTCCATCAACGATAACATCATTCCCAAGGTAAACGCCGTAGGCCGCGGTCACGCGAGACCTCTGGTCTGATGCAATGGCAATCAAAGGTTGACTCCACTCCTTGTTCCAGCGTTTCGAATACTTCACTTCCACAGCGACGTAAGCTGATGGTCGTTGGAGTATTTTCCTCTGTGTTTCGATAATAATGTCGATATCGAGGCTTCCAGCAACATCATAGTGGAAAAGGGAGCGTTCCTTTCGCTGATAGGAATTGTAGGCACGTATCTCATTGAGGACCAGCGATTCAAACGAGAATCCCCTCCAGCTGTCGGGCATCGTTTCTCGAATCCATCCTGATGCTGCGCGTGCCACACCTGAATCAAAAAAATAAAACTTGGGATGAGCTGTTTCTTTCACACGCCAATTCAGTTGCAAGGCTGGCAAGCGAAAACCAAGCAGCGTGTCCTCGAGGATGCCGAAGTAATTATCGACTGTGCGTCGCTTCACCGATGATTCACGGGCCACTGATTCAACGTTCAGATGTTGGCCATGATACTGAGCAGCAACACGAAGAAATCTTGCAAAAGGTTCCAGCTGTCGCGTGACTGCCTCTGAGGCGATTTCCTCTTTGAGGTATGTTTCGACATAAGCGGACAGAATGTCGGCAGCCATTTCAGGTTCAGAAATGACGGGGGGAAGGCTTCCGAATTCGACGCAGAATTCAATCTGATTTGGGTCCTTAATTTCCGCAAACGCAAAAGGGAACAAGTCACATCTCACTGCACGTCCAGCAAGAAGATTTGCCTGTGCTCTTTTCAATTTTCGTGCACTGGAGCCCGTGATTGCAAATTGTATTCCTTTGCTTTCGTAGAGTGAGTGGATCTCATTGAGAAGCTCCGGAACCCGTTGTGCTTCGTCGACAACGACCCACTCGCCAGCAGCGACGTCCTTGAGGTCCTCGCGCAGAGCTGCCGGGTTGGCCTGGTAACGAAAAAACTGATCGGAATGTAGAAGATTGATGAAGACTCTGGGGGTGAGCATTTTCTTCAGCCAAGTTGTTTTGCCGGTTCCGCGTGGTCCCAACAAAAGAAAGGTTTTTGTCGGGACTACGATTTTGCGCTCATAAAAGTTCGACATAGTGGCCCCGAAGTAGGTAATGGATATTTCTACATTGTAAATGTAGCATTTGAGGCAAATTCTGCAACTACGATGAAGATTTAGCATTACATAATATAATCATGAATTTAAATGTAATTGCGTCGTGGTCTGAGTGCGACAAGTTGCGACAAAGGAGAGTCTGGAACAGTGGGTTTCTGTGGGGCTTGGTGGGGGAACTGCAGAGTGTCTGCCTGCTAACATGATTATAAAATCTCAAGATATCGGTTTGTTAAGAGGCTCAGGGACCATTCCCGGCACCTCCACCATTCCTTAATGGTATTAGGTTCTTATCAAAAGAATGTAGAAATAAACTAATCAAAACGGATGTTTGTGAATAGCAGCATGTTCTAAGTTCATCTCTCCAATATCACTCAAAATAACGCAAAATAACCCCTGTTGTTGTCATTCTGTTGTAATCGGCCGTTGTCATCGAGTTTCGATGACAACGGAATTGTGTTCCGCAAAAAGATATCTATGCGCCGTTTGGATAACTCTCGGTTAAAGATGACAACGCGAGCGTTCAGGGAGGGGCGAAATTCAATGTGATTTCCGGTTGTGTGTTCTTGTGGATGTCACTGCCTCAGGAAACGCCGCTGGCTCTCGTTTCCCGAACCCTTCCCCAACCCTCCCCCGCCCCTGATGGGTGGTGTGCGTCAGGGTGTTAGGTGCGGTGTGAACTGCACCGCGGTTTGATCACCTTCACCAAAGTGATGGACCAACACGTCGTAAGCCCAATCGAGATTGAGCTCCTTCAACGCCACTTTCATCTTTCCATACTCATCACCATGGTAGCCCTCATACAGAGAGCACATTGAATGACCGACTACAGGTGTGCTCAATGTGCGTACTTTTCAAGACAGAGTGCGACGAGTCCAGTCCATCCGGTTTGATGATTCGCTCCCAGTCCTTTGCCCGTGTCGCCATGAAAATATTCATGAAACCAAATCAGTTCTTTCCAGTTTGGATCATCATTCAGAAGTGCGCTGCCGCCGTGACATGGTCGCTGTCCGTCCTTGTCTTGCAGGAACAGTGCGCTCAGGCGCTTTGCCAACTCGCGGGCAATTTCTCCGCAATCCATCATGTTTCCGGAACCGGTGGGACACTCGATTTTCAAAGCCGCACCGTAATAGGCGTGGTATCTCTCCAGCGCTTCAATAATTAGGTAATTTATCGGAAACCAGATGGGCCCTCTCCAATTGCTGTTGCCTCCAAAGAGACCGCTAGTGGACTCTCCGGGGTCGTAGTCAACCCTATAGGTCTCACCGTGCATCTCGAGAGTGAAGGGATTCGCTTTGTGAAAAAGCGACAGAGAGCGAATACCAAAGGGTGAGAAAAATTCGTTTTCGTCGAGTACATATTTTAAAATTTTGAGGAACCGTTGCTTCGAGGAGAGTGCCAATAGACGATGCGGGTTTCCTGTATCCTGAGCAGCCTCCATCCAAGAGATGGAGTTGGCCAAATCTTTTCGGTTCTCCAAAAACCATCGGAGACGTTTTGAAAATCCCGGCAGACGCTCCATGACGTTGGCATCCAGAATCTCAACTGCAATGAGTGGAATGAGCCCCACCATGCTGCGGACACACAAAGGCACGGGTCCATCGGCTGTGTTGAGCTTGTCATAGAAAAACCCGTCGCGTTCATCCCACAAGCCATCGCCACCCAGATGATTGATGGCATCGGCGATCTCGACGTAATGTTCAAAGAATTTCGAGGCAATATCCTCATACGCAGGATTGTATTTCGCAAGTTCAAGTGCAATGGTGATCATCCGACCAGCGTAAAAGGCCATCCATGCTGTTCCGTCGGCCTGCTCTAGAGTGGCTCCTCCAGGCAGTGGGCGGGATCTGTCAAATACACCTATGTTGTCGAGACCAAGAAATCCGCCTGCAAAGAGATGTTTCCCGTGGACATCTTTGCGATTGACCCACCATGTGAAATTAATGAGCAGCTTTTGGAATGCACGTTCGAGGAAAGAGATGTCACCACCAACCGTGTGGCCTTTTTCATCGAGCTTTGCTGTCATGCGGTAGACTCGCCAACACGCCCACGCGTGCACGGGCGGGTTCACATCTCCAAGTGCAAATTCATAGGCGGGGATTTGTCCATTTGGATGCATGTACCACTCGCGCAGAAACAGCAACAGCTGTTCTTTTGCAAAATGAGCATCAACACGTGCAAGAGGAAGACAGTGAAAAGCCAGATCCCATGCAGCATACCAAGGGTATTCCCATTTGTCGGGCATTGAGATCACATCACGATTGAACAAGTGTTTCCAATCCGCATTCCTTCCCCTTCGGCGTTCCTCCGGGGGGGAGGGGTGGGCCGGGTCGCCGTCGATCCATTCCTTGACGACATAATGGTAGAACTGCTTCGAACACAGGACACCCGCGTAGGCTTGCCGAGCCACATGTCTCTCGCTGTGAGGCATGCCTTTGGGAAGGACTGCGAGATAGAATTCGTCCGCTTCTTTTTTTCTTTGCACAAAAATTTGATCGTATGAGTCGTCGAAGGGTTCAGATTTATCTTGGCCAGGGCGCAGGCGCAAGTCAATTGTCACTGTGTGTCCTGGATCGATGTTCAGACGATAATATGCAGCTGACTTCGTCCCACGGTTCCTCGGATTCACAGAATCCTCGACTCCTTCAACGATATAATAGTGAAATGCATCTTTGGTGTAGGGGGTTTGATTTTCAGAATCAAACAGCCGGCTATTGTTGGTCTCATTTTCTGTGAACAGGTACCTTGGTTTTTGTCCATTGGATGCTGTTCGTGCATGAAATGAAAAATTTCCCAACGTCGGATGTGAAGTCACAATAACATCATCCTGGAGGCACAGGTTTGGTTTGAGAGTGCAGCCGTCATGATCGCACCCCCATGACCAGGTGTTGCGGAACCAGAGCGTTGGAAGAACAGTGATTGTCTCCCTCTGAGCGCCACAGTTGGAGATGCTCAATCGTATCAGAACATCATCCTGGGACGCCTTTGCATATTGCGCTGTGACGCCCCAATGTCCGTCAGCAAAGATTCCTGTATCCATGATCTCGAACTCGTCGCAATCACGCCCTCTGTTGCCATTTTCATGAATCAGGCTGTTGTAGGGGAACTCGGACTGAGGATATTTGTAATGCATCTCGACCCAGGAGTGGGTTGGAGTGCTGTCTGTATACCACCAACACTCCTTTGCATCTTCGCCGTGGTTGCCCTCCGGACCGGTGAGTCCAAAAAGTCTCTCCTTGAGGATAGGGTCTTTTCCGTTCCATAGCGCAAGCGCAAAACACAGACGGCATTCACGGTCGGTGAAGCCCAACAGACCATCCTCACCCCAGCGATATGCCCTGCTTCGTGCCTGATCGTGAGTGAAATAATGCCAACTGTTGCCTTCGGCCGAGTAGTCCTCACGGACGGTCGACCATTGGCGCTCTGACAAATAAGGTCCCCAACGTTTCCAATTCACCTCTCGGCGTGCGTCCTGTTCCAGTCTTTGGTGCTCGGCTGTTGTTTGGAGGCTCATGACTCTCATCCCCGTGGCAGATTGAACCGAATTCAATTCTAACGGCGACGTGTGGTTTTGGATGGCCAGCGTCAAATTCACAATCCTGGACAGTCCTGAGATGTGTTGAGGAGGTTGTCGCACACCTGTGAGCAGCTCTTGTTGCATTACTGCTTCTCCTTCAACACCCGCGGCTCTGGGGGGGGGGGCAATTTTTCATTTGAATTCAGAACCAGACATTTGCACGTTCTAGGACTTCAGTTTTTCGGCGTGGAACTGTGCACACCGATCAGATTGCGCTGCACCCCACAACGCAGATATGATTCGAATTCCCTGACGATAAATTTTGGAAGATTGCGGCCCTCTTAAAAGCGCAACACGAGCGTCGATCCGAAAGAATAAGCTACAAAGTGCAATTACGAATGCGGAGATTAGAAAATGGATTTTTTGCCTTTCCTCATTTGAAATCGTAAATGCCAGCATATCTCACCCCTGTGAGCTTGGCGATGTCTTCTTTGATCGTGGTTAGGTCGCGGATATTGAAATCTGAAAGATGACGGTGCCCACAAGCACGTGCCATCACCTTCATGAGATGAACAGAGGCTTCAAACCAGTTTTCCAGTCTTTTAGAGCTTGCGTCGACGATCAGCCTCTCGCGCAGATGTTTTTTCTGGGTCGCAATCCCCACTGGACAGTTGTTGGAATGGCAAGAGCGCATTCCCAGGCAACCGATAGCCTGCAAAGCTGCATTTGAGACTGCAATGGCATCAGCACCCAGCGCAATGGCCTTTATGAAATCGCTCTCGGTTCTGAGTCCACCCGTGATGATGAGAGTGATGTCTTTCGCGCCAACGCGATTCAAGTGGGCCCGCGCTCTGGCGAGTGCGACCATGGTGGGAATTGAGATGTTATTCTTGAAGATATTTGGTGCAGCTCCAGTGCCGCCCCCGCGGCCATCGAGGATGATATAGTCTGCGGTTGCAGCGAGAGCAAAGTCGATGTCATCTTCAATATGCTGTGCCGAGAGTTTGAATCCCACGGGAATTCCGCCACTGAGCTCTCGAACTTGGTCGGCAAGTTTGCGAAAATCAGCAGGTGTGATGAGGTCGAGGAATGTGGGAGGGCTGATTGCAGGCTGGCCTTCAGCTAATCCGCGCACTTGAGCAATTTTTCCCACAACTTTCTCACCAGGAAGATGCCCGCCGGTACCGGTTTTTGCCCCTTGGCCGCCCTTGAAATGAAACGCCTGAACCAATTTGATTTTATCTATGTTCCAACCAAATTTTGCAGAAGCTAGTTCATAAAAGTATCGACTATTTTCTCGCTGCTCTTCGGGCAGCATTCCGCCTTCACCGGAGCAAATGCCAGTGTGTGCCGCCTCTGCTCCTCTTGCAAGTGCTGTCTTGGCTTCCTCGGATAAAGATCCGAAACTCATATCGCTGACGAATATCGGAATACCAAGTTTCAAGGGCCTTCGGGCACGTGGTCCGATGATCACTTCAGTTCCCACATGCGCATCTTCCATCAATGGCCTGCGAGCAAGTTGCCCGGTGAGGATCTGGATGTCATCCCAGCTTGGGAGATCTCCACGCGGGACACCCATTGCACTCACCTGGCCATGATGTCCGATTCCCTTGATTCCACCTCTGGCGAGCGCATCGACGTATTTGACTTTGTCTTCTTCTATAGGATTGTGTGAGGGATCTTTGTAAAGTCCCAGATACGCCTTGCGGTCGAATGATTGAGGATGTTCCTGTGCCCAATCCTCTATCTCTTGCTGGTCAACCCAGACAAGGTCGTTGTCTACCCATGTGTTGAAGCGTTTCAGCACCTCGTGGTTGTTGTATTCCGAGATACCTGTGTCAAGACGATAGTCCCAATCATGGACTCCGCAAACGAGATTGTTGTCCTTCACATACCCATCTGCCATCAGGGCACCACGATGCAGGCAGCGGCCATAGAAGACCCTCACCTGATCATCAAACCGAACGACAACCAGATCGACCTCTGAAACAAGGGCGTAGGTGGGTTTTCGATCGGGCAGGGCAGACCAACTCAAAATTGAAATGGCTTTCATGGAATCTACTCCTTGCAGTACAATTTTTCAGATGAGCGCTGCATCAGTGATGATCTCAAGAACTGCAGGTCCTTGTGCCGCAAACAGCTCTTGCAATGCAGCATGCACCTCTTCATCCCGGCGAATCTGCTTTCCCCATGCGCCGCATGATTTTGCAAACAATGCAAAGTCAGGATTCACAAGTGAGGTACTCCACACATCAAAGTTTCCGGAACGTTGTTCTTTTGAAATTTTCCCGAGTTCGCAGTTGTTCAGGATGATCAGTTTCACTGGAATGTTGTATTTTACAAATGTGGTGATCTCGCTCAGATACTGACTTACGCCTCCATCGCCAGCAACTGCAATAATGGGTCTTGTGTTCTTCACAGCTGCCCAAGCACCCAGAGCAGCAGGAACGGCAAATCCAATGGAACCCAAATAACCCGACATCAGAAAATCATGTTCAGCGCATTCAAAATAACGGCCAAACGAATACGCATTGTTACCCACGTCAACACACATTACAGCATCATTGGGCGCAGTTTCGTTCATGCTCTCGAAAATCCGAATGGAGCTCACACCCTTTTCTGACTTTTCATTGAGTCTCTTTCTCTTTTCCTCGCGCCAGATCTTCCATCGTTCCGAAACTTCGGAGCGTTGATCCTGACGTGTTTCACTTTTTGTTGAGACTCCTGCTGCAAGCAGCTCAACAGTTCGAGAAATTTCACCCCACAAAGGAAAATCAATCTTATGGAACTTTGCAATCGCGAGCGGATCGGAGTCGATTTGAATGATGGGCTTGTATGTGGATATCCCCGTATGCTTCGAAAATGACGCCCCGACCACGATCAGAAGATCGGATTCATTCATGAACCAAGAGGCAACCGGAGTTCCACTCCGTCCGATGACTCCACATCCGAGAGGATGCCGATCGGAAATCAAGCCTTTTCCCTTGAAAGTTGTTAGGACAGGAGCATTGAGTTGTTCAGCAAGTGCAATCACACTTGCACGATGCATGCGTGCACCATGACCCATAATTATGACAGGACGCTTTGCCTGACCGATAGCAAATTTGGCGCGCTCGAGCGATTCGTGTGACGGTGTAATGTAAAAGTCTGCCATTCTTGAATGAGGGGAGCCTACCTGTACGGTGGTTGGAGCCGCTGCCTCTTGGATTTCGTCAGGGAAGGTGAGATGAGATACATCCCGCTTGATCAGTGCATGCTTAATAGCAAGTCCCATCAACTCTGAATGTTTGCTGTCTTTTTGAACGCGCTGATTGAAAACGGCAACGGTTGAAAATGCCTGCACCAAATCGAGCTCTTGAAAATTTCCGGTGCCCACGACCTGAGTGGCCACTTGCCCGGTAAGTGCTAGCAGAGGTGCTCTATCGACCTTTGCATCCCACAAACCTGTGTACATGTTTGTTGCCCCAGGTCCAGCTATGGAAAAACAGGCAGCCGGTTTTGCGGTGAGTTTTCCATAGGCTGATGCAGCAAAGGACGCGGCTCCCTCATGCCGAACTCCAAAAAATTCAAGGCGTCCCTTTTCTTCCTGCCGCCTCAGAGCATCGGCAAAACCAAGATTGGAGTGGCCAACCATCCCAAAAACCGTCGTCACGCCCCAATTTATCATGGTCTCCACCATCACATCAGAGAGTGTTGTGTGATGAGGCGTCTCCTCTTCTAGACCAACGTAAATTCCACCGTTCTCTTCCTTCACTGGAAATGTTTCGAGACAATCTTCGAATCCGGCGGGAGGCTGGCCTGTGCAGGGATGATAGTCATACCCATGCCATGGGCAGCGGAGCATTCCCTTTTCAATTGATCCCTCACCGAGAGGGCCTCCTTGATGAGGACACTTATTTTCGAGGGCAGAAAAGCGTCCTTCAAAATGTGTCAAACACAAATCTCTACGCCCCGCCGTCACGGTTCGAACCCGCCCTTCGGGCAATTCGTTCTTTGAGTTGAGCACTTTATACCAAACTAGTTTCCGACTCATGTTTTGTGTCCTTCGGGATTTTCCCATTTCGTCCAGGTTCATTTGCAGAACCCAATAAGCATAGGCGGACAGGCGAGGTATAAAAAGTCGAATGAGGGAAGAATTGTCGGTGGCAAATGGAGGGGTTTAGGCGAATTCAATTGTCCTGCAGATTGGGACGATTTTGTTCATGCCAAGAACAAATCACCTCCGCAGCTTGAAGACGTGGCTGGTGCGTCGATTGGAATTCCGTTCCTTCAGTTGAAAATGACAAATATCCACCGATCTCAGCGCTTTCAAAATTGAACCCCAAACTCCCTAAATCATAGCCTCATATTATCAGCAAATCGAATCTCAGTCCGCACATCATCTCCTCAGGTTTTTTTAGACATTTTGCGTTTCAACTATCTTCACCGTCATTCCCATGGCATTGGAGGAATATTATTCTTCCATTCAAAAACCACTGCGATTAGTGTTTATTCCCGAGGTATTGACCTCTAATTTTTTTCTCATGGGAGAGTTGTTACATGAAGGTTATATTGGCTCTTGTGGTTACCGCCGCAGTGATCTCTTCGCCCGCATTGGCAAGTGCAAAAACAAAAAAGAAAACTGAAGCAGCGTCTGCCGCTGCAGCAACTCCTGCAAAATTTGAAAAGGGTCTGTTGGTAGATAGCAAGGGAATGACCCTGTATACCTTCGACAAAGACGTTGCCAACTCTGGAAAGAGCGTTTGCAACGAAGGCTGTATTGCTGCTTGGCCTGCATTAACAGCCACTGCGACCGACAAGGCCGCTGGCGACTTTACCGTGATCACGCGTGACGACGGCTCAAAACAATGGGCTCACAAAGGCAAACCATTGTACCTCTGGGTGAACGACAAAAAACCAGGCGACACGACTGGCGACAAGTTCAAAGACGTTTGGCACGTCATCAAGCAGTAAATTTTACTGGTGTCTCGCTTCACGTTTATTTGGGAAGCGAGAGCTTCTGATTGAAAAAGAAAAACCCGCCGCTGATATTTCCATCAGCGGCGGGTTTTGCCTTGGAATCGAGGTGAACAGAGGAATCTTGAGATTCCTAGAATCACCACATTGCAACAGGGTTAATGATCATCTGCACTGCGCCCTTAATACGTGCTTGTCCCAAGACAAACATGAATTCCTTCACATTCTCTTTCGCAAGAACACCAGTATCAATGTTTTCCAGAATGTAGATGCCGTGCTCTTTCAAGAACACCACAGCCACAAGCTTCATGCGTCCACCGCATTTGTCACACTTGAGGACATCGATTTTGAATGTGCGTTTGAGAAGCTGAGCCCAGGGGATCCGGCGAGCGACTCTTGCATGCACTCCGTAGTAACGCGTGGTGTGGAACTTGGGTGCAGGAATCAGAGCGACAAGTCGTTCGAGGAATTCGCTCGGTGTAAACAGAAGTGAGTGCGTTCCATCAGCCCAAGCACTTTTGAGTTTGATGCGAATGGACGCAGGCCCTTCGATGATGACCCGTTCATCCGAGATGGCAGGTCGGGCCACAGAGACGTTTGAGATTTCAAGCGTCGAACGGGCTGGCCTGTAGAACGAACTTTTGCCATGCGTCTCAATTGGATTTTCTCGACGGATCAGGCGGTGAAAGCCTAACCGCGACTTGGGCTGTCAACGACAAGTGGAACTTACACGGGATGGG
>Ga0214923_10009053_pt1 | contig 10428 bp, 6 predicted proteins | sample LL1510_MetaG_FD_177993 | JGI IMG/M metagenome (GOLD analysis project Ga0214923, IMG submission 177993) | Freshwater microbial communities from Lake Lanier, Atlanta, Georgia, United States - LL-1510 | ecosystem: Environmental > Aquatic > Freshwater > Lake | place: USA: Georgia | collected 2015-10-15
TTCCATGACTAATCCTTTCAATTCAGCACTCAAATGCCCCAATTCTTCAGAAAAGGCTTTTTGCAAGCTGGTATCGTTTGAAATCACTTGATTTTGTAGAGTATCTGTCAAAGTGATGAATTCCTTCGCTGTCCCAAAGATTTGAATGGTATCACCTCCCGAAACAGATTGTAAAAGCTTAGCATATTGTGCTATTAATCCATCGCTCGCCTGTTCCAAAAGAGGATCATGTTGACTATTAAAAGACCAATAATTTACTTTTTTCTCACTCCATTTAGAGTCATTACACGCAAAAGCCACAAGAACGATGACCACCAGTAGTATTTTTCGCATAAAAATATTTTTCCAAATTTATGCAATATTAGATACGCAATGGCACTAACTTTGCGGTCTGAATTTTTAATATATGCTGATAGGATTACAAAATGTGACTTTTGAATTTGGTGCGCGTGCAATTATAGCGGATGCAACTTGGCATATTCAACCGGGTGAACGTATTGGTTTAATTGGTTATAACGGAACAGGTAAATCCACGATTTTAAAATTATTAGTAGGTCAATATACCCCCAGTAAAGGGACGGTAGAAAAAGGCAAAGACACTTCTATTGGATATTTACACCAGGATTTATTAAGCTTTGACACCAACGAAACCATTACCGAAGTCGCATTAGGTGCCTTTGAACGCGTTAGAGCCTTGGAAAAGGAAATAGAAGTATTGGGTATTGAATTAGAAGCGAATCCCGAAGACAATGACTTATTAATTAAATACACCGATGCCTTACATGAGATTGATGTATTAGATGGCTATAATATTCAACATAAAGCGGAAGAAGTATTACATGGTTTAGGATTTAATAGCGAAGATTTAGCCAGACCTTATAAGGAATTTAGTGGGGGTTGGAGAATGCGTGTTTTATTGACTAAAATGATTTTGCAACAACCTGATGTATTATTATTGGATGAACCTACAAACCACTTAGACTTACCCAGTATTGAGTGGCTTGAAAAATATTTGTTGCATTACAAAGGAAGTGTGGTGATTGTGAGCCATGATAAATACTTCTTAAACAAAATGGTGAATAAGATTGTAGAAGTGTACCAACAACAACTTAATTTTTATACGGGTGATTATGAATATTATGAAGTTGAAAAAGAACAAAGAGTAGAAATTCAACAACGTGCATTTGAAAATCAACAAGATTATATTCGTCAACAAGAACGTTTTATTGAACGCTTTAAAGCCAAAGCATCCAAAGCCGCTCAAGCACAAAGTATTCAAAAAAGATTAGATCGTTTAGATGTCATTGAAGACGTTCAAATTGAAAGACCTAATATTAAAATCAACTTTGCGGTAGATAAAACACCCGGTAAAGTATTAGTGGATTTGAAAGGTGTCACCAAACGCTACCCTACTTTAACCATTGTTGACAATGCATTTGCAGAGATTGAAAGAGGCGATAAAATTGCCTTGATTGGTGCAAACGGAAAAGGAAAATCTACGATGCTAAGAGTGATTGCTGGCATGGAAACATTTGAAGGAGAAAGAGTTTGGGGACATAATGTAGATGAGAGTTTTTATGCACAGCATCAGTTAGAATCATTGAACTTAAATAATACCGTTTTAGAAGAAGTTCAAGAGTGTGGAAGTAAAAAAACCGACTTAGAATTACGCGCCTTATTAGGATGTTTCTTATTTAGCGGTGATGACGTTGAAAAAAGAATTAAAGTATTAAGTGGAGGTGAAAAAGCACGTGTCGCTTTAACTAAGACCATTATTAGCAAGGCTAACTTTTTAATGTTGGATGAACCTACCAACCACTTAGACATGCATTCGGTAGAATTATTAGCAGATGCTCTTACCAAATATGATGGCACGTTGATTTTAGTAAGCCATGATCGTTTCTTTATTTCTAAAACAGCCAATAAAATTTGGGAAATTGAAGACCATAAAATTGTAGAATTTAAAGGCAATTATAAAGAATGGTTAGAATGGAAGGAAAGAATGGCTAAACAAAAAGCAGCGCAACCAGAAGCTCCTAAAACTACAAAAGAAGAAAAGAAATCAGCACCTGCTCCAAACCCTGCAGCGGCTCCTGCAAAGCCTGCAGAAAGCAATGCTCCTATTGACAAGGATTTGCAAAAACAAATTCAAAAATTACAAAAAGCTTTGGCTCAAATTGAACATAATATTGATACCCTTAAAAAAGAAAAGGAAGCCCTTGAAGTTCAAATGGCAGATCCTACCATTTATACAGATGTATCAAAGTTTCAAGTGATTGAAAAAAACTACCATGATAAAAATGCACTCATTCGCTCCATGAATAAGGAATATGAAATGGCATTCAATGACTTGCTTATTTTAGAGAGTAAGTAATGTAAGTCTTTAATTTATTATAAGAAAAAGATAACGAGTTGGGTATATAAAAAAGGGGAGTTTTTCAACTCCCCTTTTTTTATGAAGACACTCTATTCAATTTCTATCTTAAAAATTGGAACTCGTTTAATTATTAAAATTATTTGAGTCTTCATTTAAAATTACAACCCTATTTTAAATACGTATCTAACCATCTTCCTTGTTCATATAAAAGATGTAATAAATTTTCTTTTCCTCTGTAGCTATGCGCTTCATAAGGCAAGTATACAAATCGAACGGTACCTCCATGTCCTTTGATTGCAGCATATAATCTTTCACTATTTATAGGAAAAGTACCTGTGTTATCATCTTGTTCACCATGCGTTAATAAAATAGGCGCTTTAATTTTATCTGCAAAAGCAAAAGGACTCATCTCTAAATACAATTGAGGTGCTTGCCAAAAAGTACGCTCTTCATTTTGAAACCCAAATGGTGTAAGGGTTCTATTATATGCCCCACTACGAGCAATCCCTGTTTTAAATAAATTAGTATGTGCTAATAAATTGGCTGTCATAAAAGCACCATAACTATGTCCTCCCACAGCCATTCTTTTACGATCCCCCACACCCATGTCTACTAATTTATCAATCGCCGCTTTGGCATTTAATTCTAATTGATGAACAAAATCATCATTTGGTTTTTTATCAGGTCCTGTTGCTACGATAGGCATTTCGGCATTATCTAAAATGGCATATCCTTGTGTCACATAAAATAAGGGAGATGCCCAAGATAACAAAGTAAACTTATGTTGGTTTCCTCTAATTTGACTTGCATCAGCTGCACTTGTAAATTCTCTTGGATACGCCCAAATTAAAGTAGGTAAAGGGCCATCCTTTACTTTATTATATCCTTTAGGCAAATATAGATCCCCTGTCATATCCACTCCATCTTCACGTTTGTATTTAATTTTTTCTTTGGTCACCCCTACCATACTCGCATAAGGATTTTTAAATTGAGTGATTGCCATCGTATTTTTTAATCCATCCCCCGATTTAATATAGTAATTAGGTACTTCCACTTCGGTTTCCTTTCGAGTAATCACTTTTAAAGGGCTTAATTGAATCACATCAGCCACATATTCAAAACAATCTTCGGAACTTCTCCATAAAATATCTTTCACTTTTGTATTTAAATTGAAAGATGCCAAATAAGGCAAATCTCCTTTAGGGGATGCCCCTGTCGTATTATTGTATAAAATTGTTTGGCCATTATTGACAACCGCAATAACCTCTTCCCCATATTTATTTTTTTCAGTCACAGGCGTTCCTGGATTATTATACAAATCGGTACTATTCCCTTCATACAGAGTAGTGAAAGTGTTTGCACTTGCATTATATCTGCTCACCGTATACTGTTGTTTAGAACGCAATGATTCAGCTACTAAAGCCAAAGCATCATTCCCCCAAGTAGTTCTATTGTATCTGGTTTTAGTTTTAAATAATTCCTTAGCAGCGCCAGTAAAAGGAGCTTCTAAAGCAAATATCGCATCGTGAAAGGGTACTTTCTTTTTGATCAAGCCACTATCTAAAGGCATGGCATATACAATCGTAGCCGCTGCATCATTTTTCCAATCAAAAGCTCTAGGTACATTTTGCACGTTGTCATACCCTGAAGGTGTATTTTCAGAAGAAGGCAAATCGGCTAGCGTATGAACTTTATTTCCTTTAAAATCTTCTATCGTAATGGTAGAAGCAAATCCTCCTGCAGGTACTAAATAAGAAAATGGTTTGTTTAATTTTTTAGTAAGTAGATAATTTTTATCAGGAGATATATTAAGCGAATATAAAATACTAGGTTTTCCTATAGCTGTTTCTACCCCATTGGTGTTTTTTACTAATTGTACTGTAGTAAAAAATTCAAACACATATTCATCATAAGGTGATTTAATCATGTCCTGATAAGTCACACTAGGTGACACTTTACCTAGGTTTTCTTGAATCGTTGGTCCTTTAGGAGTGATGGGGCGTTTTTTTAGAGACGTCAATACATTCACATTGGTCTTATACAACAATGAATTATCATCTACCCATAATAAAGTACTTCCTAATACCGTATTAGCTTGTCTTGTATTTATTTTTTTACAAGATAACTTTGCAATATCAATAACATACACATCCACTTGTGAAGAAGTAACATTAAAAAATGCAATTTTATTTTCAGATTTATTCCATGTAGGCGAAGTCGCAGACATATTGTTAGGGAAACCTGAAATAGCTAATAAATTTCCTGTAGTAATATTTTTAATAGATAATTTATTAATATAGGTTTGACGCGTTAAAGAAGCATTATTCGGATTTAATCTTAATCCTGCAATTTTAAATTCAGGCTGCCCTAATTCTTCCACAGTGGGGTAAGAATTTCTTTCCATGACTAACATCCATTGCGCTTTACTTTCTACACTTATAGAAGGTGTAGGTGGTGCTAATAATAAATCTGCAATAACCTTTGGCGGTGTTTTATACTCATACCCATCTTGTGCAAAAGTGAAATTGGATGCAAAAAGTATTGCAACTAATAATGCGATTTTTGGAACTCTATTTTTCATGTGACTTATTTTACTCAAAATAATGATTTTTAGAATCTTAGCCGCTTAAATTAACATACAAACGTTTGCATTCAGAAAAATACCCACATTTAACAATAATCAACCATAAATTGACGCCAAATGATTAAATTTGGGGCTCCGTTTTGTCATGAACGTAATGATTAATTATTGGTAATCAACGTTTTAAAGTATAATTACCTAGTTTATGTCTGTAAAAAAAGTAAGTAAAATCGCTGTTTTAACCTCTGGTGGAGACGCCCCCGGAATGAATGCTGCTATCAGAGCAGTCGTAAGAACCGGTTTATACCATGGTTTAGAGGTATTCGGGGTTGTGCGTGGATATAATGGTATGATTGAAGATGATATCTTCCAAATGGACTCAAAATCGGTTGCTAATATTATACAAAGAGGTGGCACCATTTTAAAAACTGCTAGAAGTAAAGAGTTTTTTGAATCTGAAGGAAGACAAAAAGCGTATGAAAATTTAAAGAAGAGAGGTATTGATGGCATTGTGGTAATTGGGGGTGATGGAAGTTTTAAAGGCGCCCAAAAGTTTAGTAACGAGTTTGATATTCCTTGTATAGGTATCCCGGGAACCATTGATAAAGATATTGCAGGAAGTGATTTTACGATTGGATTTGATACTGCAGTGAACACTGCAGTGGAAGCGATTGATAAAATTAGAGATACTGCCGATGCACATGATCGACTATTTGTTGTAGAAGTGATGGGTCGTGATGCAGGTTATATTGCTTTACATAGTGGTATTGCCACGGGTGCCGAAAATATATTAATTCCAGAAGCCAAAACAGATATGCATTTATTGGTGAAAGGATTGACAGAAAAAGAAAAACGAAAAAAATTAGTCAACTTAATCGTAGTAGCCGAAGGAGATGAATTTGGTGGTGCCACTGAAGTCGCTAATTTATTGAAAGAGAAATTACCAAATGCAGACATTCGAGTTTGTATATTAGGACACATTCAAAGAGGTGGAGCGCCAAGTTGCTTAGATCGTTTAATCGCCAGCAGAATGGGATATCATGCAGTTGAATGTTTATTAAATGGAACACATAATGTCATGGTAGGTATTGAAGATAATAAAATGAAGTACACTCCTTTAAACAATGCAGTCAAAGCCAAACAAAAGATTTCAGATGAATGGCTAAAAATCGTAAAAATATTAGCTAGCTAATTTACAAATACAATTAAATATAAAATCCTCCCCAAAAATGAGTCAAAGTTTTAAACACATCCATCACAAAACAAAAATTATTGCAACAGTAGGCCCGGCTTGTGATCAGTATGATCAATTAAAAAATTTAGTGATAGCAGGTGTGAATGTTTTTAGATTAAACTTCTCACATGGTAGTCATGAAGACAAAAAACTAATTATTGAACATATTCGTGGCATCAATAAAGAACTAGGCTGTACCGTTGCTATTTTGGGTGATTTACAAGGCCCTAAATTAAGAGTAGGTGAAATTGAAAACAACCGCCTAGATGTAAAAGAAGGCGATATTTTAACTTTCACGAACGTTAAATGTGTGGGTACCTTGGAAAAAATATATGTCTCCTACCCTAATTTGGCAGGCGATGTAGTGGTAGGTAATACGATCATGATTGACGACGGCAAAATTGAAGTGAAAGTACATAGTGTGGAAAGTAATGGCGATGTAAAAGTAAAAGTAACTTTAGGTGGAATTATATCTTCTAAAAAAGGAATCAACTTACCTGATACTAAAATTTCTTTACCTGCATTGACCGAAAAGGATTTGGAAGATGCTCAATTTATTATTGATCAAAAATTAGATTGGATTGCTTTAAGTTTTGTAAAAAGAGTCGCTGATATTGAAATGCTAAGAGACTTATTAAATAAGCACCATAGCAAATCAAAAATTATTGCAAAAATTGAAATGCCAGAAGCATTAACCAATATTCGTGATATCATTAATTCAAGTGATGCTATTATGATTGCACGTGGTGACTTAGGTGTTGAATTACCTGTTGAAAAAATACCTTTAATTCAAAAGGAACTTATTAGAAAATGTTTACATCGTGCGAAGCCTGTTATTGTGGCAACACAAATGATGGAGAGCATGATTGATAGAGTAAAACCCAACAGAAGTGAAATCACAGACGTTGCGAATGCGGTTATTGAAGGTGCAGATGCCGTGATGTTAAGTGGAGAAACAGCTACCGGTCAATTCCCCGTATTAGTGATTGAAACGATGCGTAAAATTATTTCTGAAGTGGAACAATATGGCTATAAATATAATCGTGCGGATGATTTTAAACCTCAACCGCATTCTCCTTCTTTCTTAAGTGATGCAGTTTGTTATAATGGTTGTAAACTAGCTGATGACAGTAATGCACAAGCATTAGTAGGAATGACCCAAAGTGGATACACTGCATTCATGTTAAGTAGTTTCCGTCCTAAAGCGCCTTTATTTATTTTCACCAAGGAAAAAACCTTAGTAAACCAATTAAGTTTAAGCTGGGGTGTAAAAGCTTTATTCTACAATAAAGAAGAAGGTTTAGATGCTATCATTAATGACCAAATTGAAATTCTGAAGAAACACGGATTTGTTCAAAAAGATGATGTTGTAGTGAATACAGGCAGTACGCCTGTAGAATTACATCTACCTACCAATATGATTAAGATTAATAAAGTTCAATAAATTTAAAAGCCTTCCATTTTTTGGAAGGCTTTTTTTTAACTATTTTTACAATATAAATAAAATACTATGCTTGAGTCATTTGAAAAAGTCCCGGTAAAGATTTATAAAAATGTAGCGGAAGGCTCTCATGCAGTTGCTGTTCAAATAGCACAATTAATAAGAGAAAAACAAGCTCAAAATTTACCTTGTATTTTAGGAATGGCTACTGGAGCAACTCCCATTTTATTATATAAGGAATTGGCAAGAATGCATAAAGAAGAAGGGTTAAGTTTTAAAAATGTAATTACCATTAATTTAGACGAATACTACCCCATTGCACAATCTGCTTATCAAAGCTATTGGAGCTTTATGCATCGACATCTTTTTAATTTAATTGATATTGATCCAAAAAATATTCATATCCCCAATGGCGAATGGCCAAAAGAAGGAGTGAAAGAAAGTTGTACTTTTTATGAACAAACCATTGAAAAAGTAGGCGGAATTGATTTGCAAATTTTAGGCATTGGCAAAAATGGTCATATTGGATTTAACGAACCTGGATCTAGTTTTCATTCCAAAACCAGAGTGATTCACTTAGATCAACAAACTCGAATGGCTAATACCTATGAATTTTTAGATTTAAATAAAGTGCCCAAACTGGCTATTACCGTAGGTATTAGCAGTATCATGAAAGCAAAAAAAATTGTGTTGTTGGCTTGGGGCGATAAAGCATCTATTATTGCAAAAGCCGTTGAAGGAGAAGTCACAGAACAAGTGCCAGCAAGTGTATTACAAAATCATGATGATTGCACTTTTGTGATTGATGAATTAGCAGCCACTGAACTTACGAGATATAAATCTCCTTGGTTAACTGGCACCCTAGATTGGACACCTTCCATGATTAAAATGGCAGTCATTGAATTAGCCCTTAAACTCAATAAAACTATTTTAAGTTTAACAGCAAATGATTACACCGAAAATAGCTTAGCTGATTTATTGGTGTTAAAAGAATCAGTGTATGATATTAATTTGCAAGTATTTTACATGCTAAGAGATTCCATCACAGGTTGGCCTGGCGGAAAACCTAATGCCATTATTCCTGCACATCCTGAACGCAGCAATCCACATCCTAAAAAAGTGCTTATCTTCTCCCCTCACCCTGATGATGATATTATAAGCATGGGCGGAACATTTATGCGATTACAAGAACAAGGACATGATGTTCATGTAGGATATCAAACCAGCGGAAATATTGCAGTGACTGACGAATTTGTAACACGATTTTTAGATTTCGCTGTAGGTTTTGAAGATTTATTTGGAATAGACAATCATAAAAGTCAACAAGTATTACAAGAAGCTAGAGCTTTTTTATCAGAAAAAAAATCGGATCATTTAGATACTGCTGAAATTAGAGCCATCAAAGGATTGATTCGCCGATGTGAAGCAAAAGCCACTTGCAGATATGTAGGCTTAAAAGATGAAAATCATCATTTCCTTGATTTACCTTTTTATGAAACGGGGGCAATTGAGAAAAAGCCCATGAGTGAAGTGGATATTAAAATCACGATGGATTTATTATCGAAATTAAAACCACAGCAAGTGTATTGTGCGGGCGATTTAGCCGATCCACATGGTACCCATAAAGTTTGTTTAGAAATTGTTTTTGAAAGTTTGAGACGTTTAAAAGCAAGTGGTGCAGAATGGGTGAAAGATTGTTGGGTTTGGTTATACAAAGGAGCTTGGCAGGAATGGGATATTTCAGAAATTGAAATGGCAGTCCCTATGAGCCCCGACCAAGTATTAAAAAAGCGTTTTGGTATATTTATACATCAATCACAAAAGGACAGTGTTCCCTTCCAAGGAAGCGATTCAAGGGAATTTTGGCAAAGAGCTGAAATTCGCAATGCCAACACAGCCGACCTATATGCTAGGCTAGGATTAACCAAATACGCTGCTATTGAGGCCTTTGTACGCTGGCATTATTAGAAATAAGCCCCTTTTTATTTGAATTTTACTTGGGTAAATCAGGTATTTAAAATATATTTGCACCCCCTTATAAAGGGTGAAAATGGCCCCGTAGCTCAACTGAATAGAGTATCCCGAACTAAGTTCGGGAAGGTTTCAGGAAAGAACAAAGGGTTTTTTATCATAAAAAGGGAAATGGCCCCGTAGCTCAACTGAATAGAGTATTTGACTACGGATCAAAAGGTTTCAGGTTTGAATCCTGACGGGGTCACAAAGCCCTCCCGAATTTCGGGAGGGCTTTTGCATTCAAGGAGTCGCTGAAAGCAACCATAATACTTTGAAAGAGATGAATCAAGCTTCCTTGAATGAAATCGTTTGAAGAGTATTATGACGAGAGATCCTTTCATTTGAAAGAATATTAAAAAAGCATGTTGCGAAGCAACTATCAGCTATTTAAAATCCTGCTACTGAATCATCCCCTCTTTTATCAGCAGCTACTTCAATTTTTTTATTGTGAATATAAATAATCTCAGTCTTTCCAATAGAAGCTCTGTTGGTTATTTTATATCCCATCAACTCTAATGTATTTTTTAATGAAGCTGGGAAATCAGGTTCTGTATACACTTCATCAGGCAAATGTTGATGATGAAATTTGGGTTGATTAATGGCATCTTCCGGAGTCATACCAAATTCAATAACATTAATTAAAGCTTGAAAAACAGAAGTAGGTATGGTCGTACCACCTGGAGTTCCCACAACTATAGAAGGCTTTCATCCTTTAGTTACAATCACAGGGCACATACTACTTAACATTCTTTTACCTGGTTCAATTGCATTGGCATCTCCAC
>Ga0214923_10009054_pt1 | contig 10426 bp, 9 predicted proteins | sample LL1510_MetaG_FD_177993 | JGI IMG/M metagenome (GOLD analysis project Ga0214923, IMG submission 177993) | Freshwater microbial communities from Lake Lanier, Atlanta, Georgia, United States - LL-1510 | ecosystem: Environmental > Aquatic > Freshwater > Lake | place: USA: Georgia | collected 2015-10-15
CAAGCAGGAGGAACTGACCACGCTGCTGGCGTGGCGGGTACCGGAGAAGGTGGCCGGCTCGCTCGCGGTTCCGTTGCCGCAGCTGGCGGAAACGGTGGCCCGTACGGTTGCGATCGTGCCGGCCGAACCCCCCGCCGATGCCGCGGCGCCACAGCCCGGGCAGCCCGTCGCGGCGCCCTGATCTGCCGGGTCGGCGAGGCGTGTCACCGCCACATCGGCTGAGCGGACCAGGCCGCCAGGGGGCCGAGCACGAGCAGCGGCAGCCAGGCTCCCAGCGAGGGGCTCAACAGATCGCCCACCGCGAAGGCGTGGGAGCCGAGCACGACCAGGAAAAAGACCACGGTCATCGCCACGCAGCCCCCCACCGCGGCGAAAATGCCCCGCCGGATCGGGCCCAGCACCAGCGGCATGCCGAGCAGCAGCAGCGCGAGGTCGAGCGCCGGGGCGGTGAACCGCGAATGCACCCGGAGCGGGATGTCGGCCGCCACGCCCAGGCTCGGGTTGGCGATGGCCCGCACCAGGTCCGCGGTCGCGGAGTATTGGCTCCAGTTGGAGGAGCCGATCAGTTGCTCGAAGGTGACGTCGCTGCAGACGAAGCACTGGCCGGGCTCCAGCCAGTCGGCAGCCTGCCGCGTGAGCACGACCGTCTGGCCGCCGCAGGTCAGGGGGGGGAGCCGGTCGATGTCGGCTGGTTCCTGCACCTGGGTGAGGAGGTAGCCGGCCGGGCGGGCCGCGTCGGCCGGCCGCCAGCTGGCTTTGGCGGCGGTGATCTGCGGACCGTAGTCGCCGAGCTGCGGCGGCATCAGCAGGCTCGGCGCGTCGATGCCGGCCGTGGCGGCCCGCGCGCCCTTGCCCCGGAACAGGATGTCGGTGCGATGGTCGTAGCGAGACTCGAAGGGCTGCAGCGCCTTGCCGTCGAGGTCCTGGGCGTTGCGGGCGAACGACTCGCGGATCTGCGGCAGCACGAGCTCGCGGTTGGCCGCCGCGATCAGGCTGACGACGGCCGCGAACACGAGCACCGGTCGGGCGATCCGCCAGCGGGTCACGCCCGCCGCCAGGAGGGCCGTGAGCTCGTTGTGCCGCTCCAGCCAGGAGAGGGCGAACATCCCGCTGGCCAGCGTGATCACGGGGCTCGTGGCGTCGAAAAACCAGACGAGGCGGCAGCTGTAATACGACAGCAGCAGGCTCGCCAGGCTGCCGCTCTCGGCCGCATGCGTGATGAACTCCTCCATGTTCGTGAAGGCGTCGAACACGAAGTACAGGCCGGCCAGACTGACGAACACCACCACGAAGGCGTGCAGTTGGGCGCGTCCGATGTAGCGATCGATGAGCATGGCTGCTTGACGCGGTCGGGGACACCGGGGAAGGTGGTCGGAATCGAAGGCCGCCCCGTGGGGGCGGAGACGGTACCGGGCCGGTCGGCAGAGCGTCAATCCGGGCCGGCCGCCGGGAAAGAGGGCGTTTCGTGAAGGCTTGGCTCTCACACCTGCGGTGGGCCGCCGGCCGGTTGGCGGGGCAGGGGCTCGACCTCGTCTGCCCGCCCCGGTGCGTGTTCTGCAGGGTCGACGTTCCGGAGCCTCCGCCCGGGCCCGCGGTCGTCTGCGACGCGTGTGCCTCACGACTGGGCAGCGACGTCTCCCGCTGCTCGGCCTGCGGCAGTCCGGCTTCGTCGGCCGCCGAGTGCCGGCGGTGCCGCGGCCGCTGTCGGGACTGGGACGGCATGGTGGTGCTCGCGGCCTATGCCGACGACGTGCGGTCGGCCGTGCTGGCCGCCAAGCGGCCCGGGGGAGAGCTGCCGGCCGCCGGCCTGGCGACGCTGCTCGCGCGGAAGCACGCCGGGCAGATCGCCGCCTGGGGAATCGACCTGATCGTGCCGGTGCCGATGCATTGGACGCGGCGCATCCTCCGCGGCACGAGTGCGGCCGACGGCCTGGCCCGGGGCGTGGCCGCCGCGCTCGATCTGCCCCGGCGGACGGCGCTCGTCCGGCGTCGGGCCACGCGGATGCAGAACGAGCTCGAGCCCGCCGCGCGGCGGGCCAACGTGCGCGACGCCTTTCGGGCGACGGCGGTCGCGGCGGGGCGGCGGGTGCTCGTGGTCGACGACGTGACGACGACCGGCGGCACGCTTTCAGCCTGCCGGCAGGCGCTGGTCGCGGCCGGAGCCGCCGCCGTTTACGCTGCTGCGGTGGCGCGTGCCGATGCGGCCGAGCCGGCTTCCGGGTGACGGTGTCAACCGCCGACCAGGGTGAGCGCGGCGGCGGGTCGCCCCGGGCGCCGACAGGAGCGAGCAGGCAAGCATGGCGGAATCACTGCGGATCGGCACGCGAGGCAGCGGGCTGGCGCTCGCTCAGACCGGCTGGGTGGCGGAGCGGCTCCGGGCGCTGGGCCACGCTGTGAGCATCGAGACCATCAGCACGCGGGGCGACGAGCGCGGCGATGCGCCGCTGCACACGCTCGGTGGCGACGGGGTGTTCATCCGGGAGCTCGAGCGAGCGCTCCGCGACGGCCGGATCGACCTCGCCGTGCACAGCCTCAAGGATCTGCCGACGGCAGCGAGCCCGGGACTCGAGATCGGCTGCGTGCCCGTCCGGGCGTGTCCGTTCGACGCTTTCGTGGGCCGGGCCGGGGAAACGCTCGCCAGCCTGCCGGCGGGCGCGATCGTCGGCACGTCGAGCATCCGCCGGGTGGTGCAGGTGCGGGCGATTCGCCCCGATCTCGATGTCCGTCCGATTCGCGGCAACGTCGACACGCGGTTGCGGAAGCTCGACGCGGGAGAGTACCGGTGTCTCGTGCTCGCGGCGGCGGGGCTGGAGCGGCTCGGTCTCGGGCGGAGGATCACCGGCCTGCTGGAGCCGCCCGGGTTCTGGCCGGCGGTGGGGCAGGGCGCGTTGGCCCTCCAGATCCGTGCCGCCGACGCGGTCGTGAAGGCCGCGGTCGCACCGCTCGACGACGCCGCCAGTCGGGCGGCCGTGGAGGCCGAGCGGGCCTGCCTGGCCGACTTGTCGGCCGGTTGCCTGGCGCCGGTGGGGACCTGGGGACGCATGAACGAAGACGGGAGGCTCGTGCTGGCCGCGCGGGTGCTCGAGGAGCGGGATGGTGACGTCGGACATGTCACGGCCGAAGGCGAGGTGTCCATGGGCCAATCCGGCCCGCCGGCCGGGGCCGACCTCGCCGCCCGGCTTGGCCGCCGCGTGGCAGCATCGTTGCTCGAAGCCGGTGCCGGACCGATGCTGGAGCGGATGCGGCAGCCTTTCGCCTGACCCCCGCGAACGATCCCGCGCGGCGGTCGCCTCGCGGGAACCGCCGGAAAATCCCGGCGGCCCGGAACCCCCTCTTGATGATTGTGTCAAAGTATTTGATAATCATGTGATTCGGATGACGGGTGTGTTCAGGTCCCGAGTGACGAAGGCCGTGAGGCGTCGGTCGCTGGGACGAGGCATCCGGTCCCTCCCCCCCCTCGATGGCGGCTGATCGCCGCGGAAAGCCCAGATTCCCATGCCCATCAAAGTCGTGATCGCGGACGATCATGAGGTTGTACGCCGCGGTCTCGTGAGCCTGCTGGCCGGTTCCGAGGTCAAGATCGTCGGCGAGGCCGCCAGCGGCGACGAGGCGGTGAAGGTCACCAAGAAGCTCAAGCCGGACGTCGTCCTGCTCGACATTCGGATGCAGGGGAAGGACGGGCTCGCCGCCCTCGAGAAGATCCGGGGCGAGATGCCCAACGTCCGCTGCGTGATGCTCTCGACCTTCGACAATCCCACGTACGTCGCCCGGGCGGTGGCCGCCGGCGCCCACGATTACATGCTCAAGGGCTGCACCCGCGCGGAACTCATCAACTCGATCACGGGCGCGGCGTCCGGCCAGTTGCCGATGCGGGCCGGGGAACTCCGCCGCGTCGCGACGACCATGGCCAACCGGCTCGCCACCCCCGATCCGGACATCCCGCTGACCCAGCGTGAGACGCAGGTGCTCCGCCACATGGCGCTCGGCCTTTCGAACAAGGAAATCGCCCAGTCGCTGACGATCAGCGTCGAGACCGTGAAGGAACACGTCCAGAACATCCTGCGAAAGATCGCGGTCGGCGATCGGACGCAGGCCGCCGTCTGGGCCGTCCGCCGCGGGCTGGTCTGACTTCACGGCTTCGCGGCCATCCATCTTCACGGCTGCCGGGGCATCCCTGCCCCCTGCAACCTTGCCGGGCCTCCGCCCGGCGGCCGTACGTACGGGCGGCCGTGTTCGGGCGCGTTGTGGCGTGCGACGATCGTTCAGACGAATCCTCAAGGCTCCTCAAGGCCCGCACGTCGTTTCCTCAAGCGTTGGGCCGCGAGGGGTGGCCCGTGCCAATCGAGCGGCGTAGGAAACCGAGCGCAGCAAGGATTGCGAAGCGAGGTTTCCTCCGAGCGACCGAAGCACAGGATGTGCGCAGGGAGCGTCCGGCGAGATGGCACGGGCCACCCCGAGCCTGCGTCACCCACGACGTCCAGCGAGAGGGCTTGGGTAGCCCCGAGCCTGCGTCACCTGCGACGTCCGGTGAGATGGCACGGGCCGTCCCGAGCCTGCGATCAGCAGGGTTCAGCGGGCCCGGGGGTGGGCCTTGTCGAAGGCGTCGAGCAACTTGCGGGTGGTCACGTGCGTGTAGATCTGCGTGGTCACGAGGCTCTTGTGACCGAGCAGTTCCTGGACGCTGCGAATGTCGGCACCGGCGTCGAGCAGGTGGGTGGCGAAGCTGTGCCTGAGCGTGTGGGGGCTGGCCCGTCCGGCCAGACCGGCCACGGCCAGATGCTTGTCGAGCAGCCGGGCCACGCCGCGGACCGAGAGCCGGCGGCCGAACTTGTTGGTGAACAACGGTCGCTGGCCCCGCGCGGGCGGTGCCGCGCGCCCAAGGGTTGCCGGTGGACCGACGCCGGCGGAGGGCTGCGGCCGGGCCGACAGCCACGCCCGCAGGGCCGCGCGGGCATGCGAGCCCACGATGCCGAACCGCTCGCGGCGGCCCTTGCCGCGGACCCGCACCGTGGCGTTGCGAAGATCGAGGTCGCAGTCGTCGAGGTTGACGAGTTCCTGGACTCGCACGCCGGCGGAATACATCAGTTCCAGGATCGCGCGATCCCGTACGCCGCCGGCCACGGCAGGCTGGGGCGCGGCGAGCAGCCGGGCGATTTCGTCGCCGGTGAGGAACTTCGGCAACGGCCGCGGCCTGCGGGGGCTGCGGAGCGGCTTGGCGGGGTTGCCGCGGATCCAGCCCTCGCGCTGGCCGAAGGCGTAGAAGCTCCGCAGGCTGGCGAGCTTGCGGGCGATCGTGGATGCGGCGTAGCCCGCAGCGTGCAGGCCGGCGGCGAACCGCCGCAGCACCGGGCTGGTGGCGTCGGCCGGGGTGCGGCAACCGGCCGACTGGAGGAACTCGTCGAGTTGCAGCAGATCCTCGCGGTAGCTCTTGATGGTCAGGGGCGAGGCGCCGCGTTCCGCTGCGAGATGCCGGAGGAACCGCTCAGCCTGCGGCGAGCAGGCGGACCGGTCGCCGGCTTCCGAGGGGGAGGCCATTGGCGACGCCCCCTGATCTAGCGCTGGCGATCGGCCCGGGGCACGATCCGCAGCCGGCGGGGCCGCGGGGCTGCCTGGCGCACCTTCTGGGCGAGCACGGCCGCGTCGTACCAGGAGAAGCTCAGGTCGGGGTTGGCGGCGTGGCGACCGAGGGCGGCGAGGGCCTCGGCCCGGCTGTCGTCGTCGAAGAGGAACACGTAGCGTTCCCCCCCCTTCACGAGCGCGATCACGTTGATGTCGCGAGAGGCCATGACGAGCCCGGGAGGAGTCCGGCGGCCGCACACCACGCCCGCCCGTGTTCGTATCGGCCGCCCCATGCCGCGGAGAGCAGCCTTCCTGCAACCCGCCCCCAAGGTCACCTTGATCGGGTCAACCCTGCCTCTGCCCGGGCTCGCCCACCCCGCCAAGCCACGCGTCCGGCGACGAACTGGGGAAGATGTGCCGATGTGGGGACGGGTCGCTAGACCAACTGGTCGAAGCCGCGAAGCCCGAGGGGTTCGCGCGACCAGAAGGGTTCGCCGTGCGAACTGCCGATCAGGCCGCCCCACCAGGCGTCGGCGGCCGCCACCCGCTCCGGCACGGTGGGCCGTTTGGCGGTTTCGGGAAACTGGCTGGCATAGCAGGCGATGGCGGCCCGCTTGGACTGCCAGGTGGTGGCGATGTCGACCACGAAGGCCGGCCGGTGCACCGCCCGCAGGTGGACGCAGCCGTAGTACCAGATCCGCTCGGGATGCCAGGGCTCACCCGGCAGTTCGCACTTGGTGAGCTTGGCCCAGAACCGGGCCGCCTCCACCAGCTTGGTGGCGGCGACGTGGTCGGGGTGCGCGTCGATCCAGTGCGGGGCGAACAGCCACCGTGGCCGGGTCTCTCGGATCACGCCCGCCAGGGCACCGCGGGCGGCGAGCGTGGCACGCAGCCGCCGGTTGGGCAGGCCGAGGTTCCGCCGCCAGCCGACGCCGAGGGCCGCGGTGGCCGCCGCCGTCTCCCGGGCCCGGATTTCGGGCGATCCCAGCGGCGTCGGCTCCCCGTCGGTCAGGTCGAGGATGCCCACGGAGAGACCCTGGTCGAGCAGCAGGGCGATCGTGCCCCCCATGCCGAGTTCGACATCGTCGGGATGGGGCGCGATGGCCAGGACGTCGAGCATGGGGAACCGCTCCGCGGCCGGGCGGTTGCCAGGGCCGCGGACGCGATCATAGTCTGCCGCCATGCCCACGGCCGTCGAAACCTTCGCTGCAGCCCGCGCCCACGCCCGTCGATCGGCGGTCCTGGCCACCATCGACGCGCTCGTCGGCTGGGACGAGCGGACCAAGATGCCGCCCGCGGCTGGGGGCTGGCGGGCCGACCAGGCCGCCGAGTTGGCCGCGCTCGTGCACCGCCACCGCACCGATCCCCGCCAAGGCGAGCGACTCGCGGAACTGGCGGCGGGGCCGCTCGCCTCCGGCGGCACGGCCGAGGAGCAGGCCACGATCCGGCTGCTCAAGCACGACTTCGACAAGCAGGCGCGGCTGCCAGCGAGGCTCGTCGAGGAACTCGCCCGGACCACGGTCGAGGCGCAGCAGGCCTGGGTCGCGGCCCGCGCGGCGTCGCGTTGGGCGGACCTCGAGCCGTGGATCGATCGCGTGTTCACCCTCAAGCGGGAGCAGGCTGCCTGCCAGCGGCCCGACCTCGATGCCTATGACGCGCTGCTCGACGACTACGAGCCCGGCGGCCGGTGGCGGGCGATCGCCCCGCGGTTCGCCGAGTTGCGGGAGCGGATCGTGCCCTTGGTGCGGGCCTGCGCGACGGCCACACGCCGCCCTGACGACCGGGTGCTCACCGAACGGCCCTATCCCGTCGAGGCCCAGCAGGCGTTCGTCCGCGCGGTCGCCGCCCGGATCGGATTCGACTTCGACCGGGGCCGGCTCGACACGACCGACCATCCCTTCTGCACGTCGCTCGGCCCCGACGACTGCCGGATCACCACCCGGTGGGACGAGCGGTTCCTGCCGACGGCGCTGTTCGGCGTCCTCCACGAGGCGGGCCACGGCCTCTATGACCAGGGCCTGCGGTCCGAGTGGTATGGACTGCCGCCCGGCGAAGCGGCATCGCTCGGCATCCACGAGTCGCAGTCGCGGCTGTGGGAAAATCTGGTCGGGCGGTCGCGGTCGTTTTGGGAGTGGGCGTTTCCGCTGGCGCGGCAATCTTTCCCGACGGCGCTCGCCGACGCCGATGCCGACCGCCTGCACGAGGCGCTGCTCGTCGTCCGGCCGTCGTTCATCCGGGTCGAGGCCGACGAGGTCACCTACAACCTGCACGTCATGCTCCGCTTCGACCTCGAGCGGGCGGTGCTTCAGGGCGACTTGCCGGTCGCCGACCTGCCCGCGGCCTGGGACGAGCGGTTCGAGCAGGACTTCGGCCTCCGGCCCCCGAACGCGGCCGCCGGCGTGCTCCAGGACATCCACTGGAGCGCCGGACTCGTCGGCTACTTTCCGACCTACACCCTGGGCAACCTCTACGCCGCGCAGCTGATGGCGGCGGCGGAGCGGCGGCTCGGCGATCTCGACCGGCAGTTCGCCGCCGGCGACTTCGCCGCGCTGCTGGGCTGGCTGCGAGCCGAGATCCACGCCGCGGGGCGGATGCTCGCGAGCGACCCGCTGGTGGAGCGTGCCACCGGGGTGCCGGTTTCGGCCGACTGGCTGGCAGACAGCCTCCGGCGGCGGTATGGGCCCGCCCACGGCCTGTGAGGCCCCCGGCGCGGCTGGCGGCCCTCAAAATCGCGGTGGTACACTCAACCTGGCCCCCCCGGACTGACCGGAGAACGTGGAGAACCCGATGGCACGCGACAACGACAATCCTCCGGCCGGCGACGATCCCTGGGCCGGTCTCGAGGCGGACAGCCAGCCCGGTTCGGAGCCGGACTTCACGTTTTCCTTCGACGATGACGCCGCTGCGGACGGCCCGGCCTTGGATGCCCTGATGGCCGAGGAGCCGGCGGTCGAGCGGCCGGATGCCTCGGAGCCGCGGGTCGCCGACCCGCTCGCCGAGGAGTTGGTGGCCGAGGCGATCGGGTTTGGGGCATCCGACTCGGCGCCCGACGCGGCGATCGATTCGCTTCTCGAAGACGGCCTCGAGGCCGCAGCCGATCCTGCGCTCGACTCACTGCTGGACGCCGAAGCGCCGCAGGAAGACGATGACGCGGGGCATCCCGACGTGATTCCGTCCGCCGACGCGTTCGCCGGCGCGGCGGCCGAGGGTCCGGCCGACGCCGACATCGACGACTGGCTCAACGGGCCGGTTGATGCCGAGACGTCGGCGAGTTCGGTGCTCGGGTCGGGTGTCTTTCATCAGTCGCACGAGGACGGCGGCGAGATGCCTGACTTTGCGGCTGGCGACTCGACCGTGAACATCGGCACCGGCACGTCCGGCATCGGCTCGCCCAGTGGCGTCGCGTCGCCGAGTGAAGACGACATGTTCGGCGAAGCGGAGCCGGCAGCGGCGGGCGATGAGGCCGCGGCGGACGGGGAACTCGATCCGTTCGCGGGCCTGACCGCGGAAGGGGGCGACGACTGGCCCGCCGCCATGGAGTCGAGTGACGCCGCCGAGGATGCCGGGGCCGCTGCCGCGGCGACCGACGACGACATGTTCTCGTTCATGGGGCAGGCCGAACCGGCCGACGGCCAAGAGGCGGCACCGGAAGCGGAGCTGCCCGACGATGGCGAAGCGACCGCCGCCGACTTCGCCTCCGGCTTTGGCGTGGGCGCGGGTACGGCGGCAGTCGGCGGCGCGGTGGCGACGGCCGCGGGCGGCGACGAAGCGAAACGGGGCCCGGCGCCGAAGAAGCGGCCCGCTCCGCCGCGCAAGAAGAAACCGAGTGTCATCGGGCAGTTGATCGGTGTCGTGCTCGGGGGCGCGATGGCCATCCCGGTCACGATGGCGATCCTGATCTGGGGCTTCGGCCGGGATCCCTTCAACCTGACCCCGATGCTGCCCGACTCGGTCGCGTTCCTCCTGCCGGCCAAGTTCCGGCCGGCCGGTTCGGACACCCTCTCGAAGGTTCCGAGTCTCGACGACATCGTCGGCGCGGCCCCGGCGAACGACGGTGAGGCCGCCCTGCCGAGCGCGGCCGATCTGACGCCGGCCGAGCCACCGACGAGTCCGGTCGAACCGGAGCCGACGGACGTCACGGCCGTCGACCCGGCGGCGGCCCCCGCCGCCGACGATCCGCTGATGAACCTGCTCGACGAGACGGGCACCGCGCCGCCGCCGGCTCCCCCGGCTCCGGTGGAGCCGCCCTCGCCGCCGGAGCCCGAGCCGCTCGATCTCGAGAAACTCGCTGCCGCCGTCGCCGAGTCGACCGCGGCGCTCGAGGCGGTGGCCGCCGTCGACGACCCGGCCGATCCGGTTCGCAAGCGGCTGCTGGCGAAGTGGTACCGGTCGCTCGCGGGCTACGCCGAGGAACTGGCGTCCCTCGAGCGGCTCGCGACCGAAACCGGCCGCCCGTTCGAGCCGGCGGTCGAGCAGGGTGACGCCATCCGCGCCGGCCTCGCAGACCATCCTCAACTGCTGGCCGAGTTGTCTCGTCTGACGCGGGATTGGATCGCCTACGCGAAGCGGCCGAGCGACGGCGTCGTGACCCCCGCCACGTTCGTCGGGGCCCGGCGCGTGGGGCCGTACTGGCGGTCGCAGGTGAGCCTGGCCGCCACGGACACCAAGCCCGCGGTCGAGATGGTGGTGCTGACGCGAACCGAGCCGGCTGTGGCGCCCGGCGACGCGGTCGTGATCACCGGCCTGGCGGTGGACGACAACGTGGTCTGGGCCAGCGAGTTGAAGCCCGCGGCCGCGGGGACGGGCTTCCCCGGCCTGTGACGGGGGCCGCCCGGTCCGACGAGCAACTCGGTGCCGCCGTCACAGG
>Ga0214923_10009056_pt1 | contig 10425 bp, 12 predicted proteins | sample LL1510_MetaG_FD_177993 | JGI IMG/M metagenome (GOLD analysis project Ga0214923, IMG submission 177993) | Freshwater microbial communities from Lake Lanier, Atlanta, Georgia, United States - LL-1510 | ecosystem: Environmental > Aquatic > Freshwater > Lake | place: USA: Georgia | collected...
TGAGCAGTGAGAACGCCGCAATGCCAGAGAACATCCACCAGTGGTGAAACGACCAGTGGTCGCCCACGGGCGTGCTCGGCACGCGCAAGATGAGCGCGATGCCGCTGCCAGTGAGCATGGCGCTTGCCGGCCACACGAACGCTCGCTTCTCGCGGAACGTGATGATGACCTGCAGCACGAAACATGTGAGAATCGCCGCCAAAATCTGCGGCACGCTCACGTGGAAGCCGAGTCCCACCTGGCCGAGTGTGTGGAGAGTGATGACGACGCCTGCAACGTGCAGCCGCGAGTCACGCAGTCTTGGCAGTACCAGGGGATAGGTGTTCGCGCCGATGCGAATCGAGCGACCACCGGCAAGTGCAGGGGCAGGAGCACCCGGCGCGAAAAGTTCCCCCACGACGACTCAGGTTAGTTGGGGTGTTTTGCAGTCGGCTATCCCTGCGTCGGTAGTTCGGCCCGAGCGACGTTGTTGACGCCGCCGCCGAGAATCGCAGAGATTCTGCGCTGCCTAGAACGAGAGCAGGGCGTCGGCGAGTGCGCGAAGCGTTGGAAACTCCCAGTGCGGGGTGACCGGGGCGGCGGCAGGCGTCGCACCGAGCGAACCGGCAGCCGCGCGCTTTGCTCCGTATCGGTTGATCCATACGGTGCGCAGACCCACCGACTGCGCCGGTACGTGATCGTGGAACAGGCTTTGTGCGACGTGCACGTGCTGTTCGATGCCGACACCCATCGAGCGCGCTTTCTCGAGCAGTACGTGAAAGTTGTGAACATCAGGTTTGTACGACCCGATGTCTTGCGCCGTCAAGATTGCATCGAAGGTGACGCCGAGCCGGGCGTTCGACCCGGCGAAGCTCGCGTTGTCGACGTTGGAGAGAATCACCAGCTTGCAACGCGACTGCAACTCGACGAGCGCATCGTGGCTGTCGGGAAAGGCGGGCCAGTTCGGCACCGACTCGGCAAACGTCCGGGCATCGCGCTCGCACTGCTCGGCACCGGTTGCCGGGTCAGGCAAACCGAGGCTCGTTGCCATGCGTCGCCATGTCTCGCGGAGAATCACCGGGTACGTCCACGTGGGGTTGGCATCCTGCACCTTGGTTTCGTGCGAGGCGAAAAGCGAGAGGATTTCTTGCTCAGACGGGTGTGCGCCGTGCGGCGCAGCGATCTTGGTGACGGTCTCGGTGATGCCGTACTCCCAGTCGATCAGTGTTCCGTAGCAGTCGAAACTGAGGAGTCGCGCGTCAGAGAGCCGCATGTTGCTTCTGCCAAGCAGTGAGTGCACTGCGTATTTCATCGTGCGACCTGGCAAGAACGTTCAACGAACACTGCATCATGAGATTCACCGTCTCTAGTCGCGCCGGAAACCGTGCACGCCAATCGGTGAACAAGCCGACACCATATTTGTCGCGGGCGTGCGCGTAGCCCAGTTCCCATGCCGTGCCGTCGTCGGTCATGATGCCGTTCAGGTTGGCCACGATCACGTCACAGCGGTCGATTGCGCCTCTGTCGTTGGCGAAGATTGTGGTGATGTTGTGCTCGGTCTTAGGTGGGTTGTCGCGGTGGGGTAGAAACGTGTCGAATCCCAGAGATTGCACGACCGCGTCGAGCGCCTCCATCTCGAAGCGCTCTCCTTCCGTGAAAAGTGGGCCGGCGATATAGGCGTACGGCCGACGCGAGTTCCTGGTTATGCCAGCGTTCGAAGCGAGGGTCATACGAAATCGGCTTCAGTCTGCCGTTGTGCACTTCACACACAACCCGAGCACATCGAGGCGATGGCCTTTCGGGGTGAATCGCGACTTCTTGGCGGCCCGAGCGAGCGCGGTGTCGATGGCCGACTCAGTCGAGTCTGGCACCACGAAGTCGTCTACGTGACCGCATTTCATGCACACCAGGTGGTGATGGTGGCCGATCAACTCTTCGTCGAGTTCGTACAGCAGCACGCTGTCGCTGCCCGAAACCTTGCGTACGATCCCCTCATTCTCTAGGTCGGCGAGATTGCGGTACATCGAGCTTTGTGTCAGCCGAGACTTCTTCTTCAGCATCTCGGCGACACCGACTGGTCGGGCAAAATCGAGCAGCAACTCAACGAGCTGGCGTCGACCTTGCGTGTACACCAATTTGCCGCGGCGAAGTCTTTCTGTCACCAGAGCATGCACTGCATCGCGACTCTGCTTCACGAGTACGAGCGTAATTCTCGCAGCAGTATGGTGAGACGGTGGCAAAGCTGAGCGGAACCTACGTGCCCAGCACGAGTGCATGGGTGCGCGAGCAAGTCGAGTTGTACGAACGAACCGAAGGCCGAGAGGGCTCCACGTTGCGCGACACGGGTATTCCCGTGGTCATCGTCACGATGCGTGGCGCAAAGTCGGGGAGTATCCGCAAGATCGCACTGATGCGGGTCGAGCATCTAGGCGAGTATGCGCTTGTCGCTTCGAAGGGCGGTGCTCCGGACAACCCCGACTGGTACCACAACCTCGTTGAGCACCCTGACGAAGTCACTGTGCAGGACGGACCCGCGCCGTTCTCTGCACGGGTGCGCTTGGTCGACGGCGCCGAATATGACGCGTGGTGGCAACGATCGGTCGCGGTGTTTCCGCAGTACGAGACGTATAAACAGAAAACTCCGCGACGAATCCCAATTTTTGTTGCGACGCCGACGGGGAACTCGGCGTGAACCGGTCATACGGCACCAGACGAAGCCGATGAACCTTTTTTCTCGCTGGCTGCTGCTCACGTTCTCCGTGTGGCTCGCCGACGTGGTGGTCGGCGGAATCGACATTTCTGGAGGCTTCTGGAACCATCTCTGGGTGGCCGCGCTGTTCGGTCTCGCCAATGCGATCATCGGCAATGCGATTCGACTGGTCGCCTTCCCCGCGCTCATTCTCACGCTCGGTGCGTTCACCATCGTGGTGAACGCGTGGATGCTGATGCTCGTCGGCAACGTGAGTGAGTCGCTCAATGTCGACGGTTTTGGGTCGGCACTGTTCGGGGGCCTCATCATCAGCGCGGTGACGGCGTTGACCCGTGGTCGGGTGGGTCGCGACTAGAAGGTGTAAGTTGCGCGAGCTATAGCTAACCGCGGGCGTCGGCCATCTGGGCGTCGGTCGGGCGCCTGAAGATTGCAATCATTGCGATACCCGCTGCCAAGTAGATGCCTGCGTTCATGAACCAGGCGATGTGCAGTTCGCGCGTCGAGACGTCGAGCATCGATTCTCCAGCACGGCGTACCGTTTCGACGCGTGCGAGGGTCGGTGCGGCGATGGCGAGCGACAGCGCGGCGCCGAGCGCGGTGCCAACCTGTCGGAATGTGTTGTTGAGTGCTGAGCCCATGGCGAGCTGGGCGGGCTTCAAGAACGCGGTTGCTGAGCTGGAGAGTGTCGAGATGCTGAGACCCACACCGGTACCGGTGATCAACATCCATGGCAAGTAGTGCGTGAGGTACTCGGGCGAGTCGGGGATCGTGAGCGCGAGCCCGAGTGTGCCGCTGGCAAGCATGATTGAGCCGACGAAGAGCACGCGTGAGTGTCCGAATCTGTCGGCGTATTTGCCGGCGAATGGTGCCATGAACGCAGCACTCGCCGGGCCGGGCATCGTCGAGAGCCCAGAGATGGCGACGCTGTAGCCCCACACAGCCTGCAACCAGAACGTGTTGAGCAACCACATTCCGATGAAGCCCATGCTGAACAGCACGCCTGCAACGTTCGCTGCGACCACGAACGGCAGCCGGAAGAGTTTCAAGTCGAGAATCGGGCTCTCTGCTCGGTGGCAACGTAGCGCGAAGAGCGCACACAACACGATGCCGACTGCGATGGATCCGATAGTGAGACGGTCGACCCATCCCCAGACTTCGCTCTGCGAGATTCCGAGCACGACGAGAGCGACGCCCGAGAACCCGAGCACCGCACTGAGGTAGTCGACTTTGCGTTGGGCGTTCGGGTCGCGACTTTCCTTCAGCAGTTTTTGGCCGACGAACACGGTGATGAGTGTGAAGGGAATGTTGAGGAAGAAGAGCGACCGCCACCCGAGCGTGTCGACGAGAATTCCGCCGATGGAGGGCCCGAGCGCGGCGGCGAGACCGCCCGTCGCACCCCAGATGGCGATTGCCTGCGTGCGTTTCTCCACCGGAAACTCGGGCAAGACCAAGGCGAGCGAAGCAGGTGAGAGTTGTGCGCCGCCGAAGGCCTGGATCACTCGGGCCAGGACGAGGAACCATGCAGTCGGTGCAACTCCACATAGAAGAGAGCCGAAACTGAACCACAGCACACCGCGAATGAAACTTCGCTTGCGCCCAAAGACGTCAGCAAAACGCCCTGCGGTGAGGAGTGCTGCTGCGTATGCGATGGCGTATGCGGAGAACACCCACGTGAGCAAGCTGCCGCCCCCGAGATCTTCATCGATCGTGCGCTTGGCGACGACGACAATGGAGATGTCGAGCGACACGAGAAACGTGGCAATCGAGGTAAGCCCGAGTACTCGGTAGGCGTACGAGAGCGATTGCGTTTTTTGGGGTGTACTTGCGATGACTCCGACACTAACCGTCTTCTAGTCTCAGGACGTCATGGGAGAAATCAAGCGGCACCCCGAGCGTGGCAGCGAGGACAGAGCAGTCATTCGTGCGATTCTGGCCGACGGCTTGGTGGCGCACGTTGGCATCATCGACTCGTCAGGGGCGCCGGTGGTGATTCCGATGGCGTACGCACTCGACGAAGATTCCCTGCTGATTCATGGCTCGGTAGCGAGTCGGTTGATGAGAACCGCGGGCCCGATTTGCGTCACGGTGACGGTGTTGGACGGACTGGTCGTCGCGCGATCGCTGTTCAACTCTTCGATGAACTACCGCAGCGTCGTTGTAACAGGTGTGCCACAGGTCCTCGAAGGAGAAGAGCGGGAGAAAGCCCTGTTGACGTTGAGCGACTTCTTGTTGCCGAAGAGTCGGCAATGCTCGCGAACCCAGCCGAGTAGAAGTTCGCCAGACGGCGGTGTGGCGCCTTTCGTTGGACGGCGCCACTGCAAAGATTCGCACCGGTCCGCCCAAAGAAGACCCTGCGAGCGACTACGACCTGCCGTTCTGGGGCGGCGTGGTGCCGGTGCGAACGGTGTTCGGCGAACCGGAGTCAGACGCGACATCCCTCGCGAAGGGCACTGCCGCACCAGAGCACGTTCGACGACGGTGAGAGTCGGGCACTTGCCCGAGAAAGCTAAGTCTCGCCTCGACGAGTGACCAGCCGATGCGTAACGCTTTGTGGCGCTCGTGCGCGCGGTGCTACTGGGAGAGTGCTTCGATGTAGTCGACGATGTCGGAGACTTCGGCATCCGTCAGATTGTTGGTGGGCATTACTACGGAGTATCCGACGTGCTTGCGCTTATCTGGATACTTAATCGATTCGATGAGATACGCACGATCAACGACGGTTGACTCACCACCCTTAAACGCCACCGTCGTGCCGATGATGCCCTGCCATGTTGGGCCAGTGCCGCCCCCGAAGTCCGAGCCGTGGCATGATGCACAACCATTGCTCTGCGCGAGCTTGAGGCCGTTGGCTGCAGATGCCGACAGGTTTGCGGCGGGCGGCCCGCCTGCCGTGCAACCGACCAGCACTGCAGCGAGAGCAAGCACGGAGATTCGTCGCACGAGTCGAAGGCTACTCACGCAGCTGCCTTTCGGGTTGGTTTCGACCTGCGACGCACGCCACGCCGACGGGTGGATACGTACCTTTAGCTGCGACTCGTTGGCGAATTCACGTACCGTGTGAGATCAGATGTCACAGGGTCAACGCGGTCGAAGCGACACTGACTCGCTCGCGGGCTCGCCATGGCGCTTCGAGGACGGCGGACCACGGAGGCAGTCGTTCGTCGAGGGGGCTCGACTTGGTCTCCAAGCTGGCGAGTCGTTGCGCTCCACGAGCCGGGCGACGATGGTTGCGACGATGGTGGTCGTCGCCAGTGACAGCGACGTGTTCTTGTTGTGCCACACGGGTGGTGACGACGCAGTGTCGTGGGTCGAGCGCATCGACCCGACCACGCTCGACGTGCTCGAGTCGAGCGAGAAGCTTGCGGGCGGGCCGGCTTGGCCAGGCGGCATTGGCGCGCACGACAACGGAGACATCTACGTGGTGTTCGGCAACCACGCGCATCGACTTGATCAGCGGTTGAAGTTGCGAGCATCAAGGGAATTGCCACGGCGACTGCCGTACAACAGCTTTGTCACGCTGCCTGACGGACACCTCGTCACCAAAGACTTCACCGGTTCGCGACCTAGCGCAGATGCAAGCGAACCGTACGCAGCGACGCAGCTTGTGGTGCTCGAACCCGACGATTTGAGAATCGTTTCGACACTCGACCTGCCCGAGGCATCGATTGCGCGGCTGTCGGCCGACAAAGACGACGTCTACGTGGTCGGCACGACCGCACTCTGGCGCGCGTCTTGGAACGGTACGTCGCTCGTGCTCGGCTCCGAGCATGGCACGTATCGACATCTCGAGGGACAAGGTTTCGGTTGGGATGCAGTCATCGCCGACGGCTGTGCTTGGTTCCTCGATAACGGCGAAGGCACCCACCGATTCGCTGGAACCCTGCGCGGGGTGGGCGTCGCCACGGCACCGCTGCACCTCGTACGAGTGCGTCTCGAAGATTTCCGTGTCTCGCTCACGGAGATCTGCGGTCTGCCCGGCGGGGTGGTGGCAAACCCGCCCGTCGTCGATGACCGACGCAAAGTCGTCGTTGGCTTCGACAGCGGCAATGGAGTACTCGCGGCGTTTGCCTACGACGACGCGTCACTGCGCCCGCTGTGGTCACACTCGCAGAACCATGGCTCGCACATGCTCTGGTATCCGGAGACAGGCGAACTCGTCTCCGCGCACCATGACGCAGAGCGCGGTGTCGAACAGGTTGTCGTACGCGACATCGTGAGCGGTGCGGAGAAAGCTCGTGTTGACACCGGGTCGCCGATCCAGTCAGTGGTGTTTCCGGCGTGCGGCACGAGGCGCGACTTCTATTGGTGCAGCATGCTCGCAGTCAGCCGCATCAGCGTGGAGTAACGCGCCGATCACATGTCGTGGCACGTGCTCACGCTGAGCATGAAGAAGTGACTACGACGTCATGCCCCGCAGACCGACCAAGTGTCGTGCGTACTCGATTTCTCCCATGTGGCGAAGAGCATGCTGGTAGATCCAGCACTCGAGACCGTCGAGCACCGTGATACCGGCGTCGCCGCCCACTCGCGCGGAATACGTGGTTGCGATTCGGGGTGGGTAGGGCTTCGCGAAGATCACTCGGTCGAGTTCGGTGGGTGTCAGAGAACTCAACCAGTCTTCGACCCGGGTGAACACTTCGGCCATGTATTGCTTGAAGGCCTCATAGTCACCGATTTGTTGGTGCACCATTTCTTCGACCGTGCGGTGCTTGCCGTGGTCATTCACTGCGGGCGTGACTCGCGCCGCCCACTCGTCGTTCCACAGTGGCGGCTTGCCGTTGAGCAGCATCAAGGATGCATCAATCATGTTGACGACGTGAAAGAGGCTGAAGGCGATGGGGAGCACGTCTTCGCGCTCTCGGTGATTGACGTGGTGCAGTTCCATCGAGGACGTCGCGTCTTCGTAGAGCGAGAAGATGGCCCGCATTCTTCGGCGCAGCGAGTCGAGCACGAGTTCGGACATGGCGCGAGCGTACACTGACGCCGTGTACGACTATCGACTCGGGGTCCACGAAGTTGCGGACGGCTGCCATGCATACCTGCAACCGGACGGCGGGTGGGGCTACAGCAATGCCGGTCTCGTCGTCGGTGATGGTCGCTCGTTGTTGGTTGACACGTTGTTTGACCTCAAGCTGACGGACGCGATGTTGTCGGCGATGTCGCCCCTCACGCGTGGCGCCCCGATCACCACGTGCGTCAACACTCATGCCAACGGTGACCACTGCTACGGAAACGAGCGAGTCGGTGGCGCGGAAATCATTGCGTCGCGAGCGGCGGCCGAGGAGATGCAGCATGTGCCACCTGCGATGCTCGCCGCGCTCAACAAAGCGCCAGGTGAAGTGGGCGAGCTTTTTCGCAGATTCTTCGGCGACTTCGATTTCGACGGCATCTCGCTCACGCTTCCGACTCGTACGTTCGAGGGGCGACTCGACGTCGACGTCGCAGGCCGGTTGGTCGAACTCATCGAGGTGGGGCCGGCGCACACGAACGGTGACGTCATCGTGCACGTGCCGGACACCAAAGTGGTCTACACAGGCGACATCCTGTTCATCAACGGCACCCCAATTGTGTGGGCGGGCCCGCTCGAGAACTGGATCGCGGCATGCGACTTGATCGTGTCGCTCGGTGCCGAGGTTGTGGTGCCAGGCCACGGCCCGATCACCGACAACGCGGGAGTGGTGCAAGTGCGCGACTATCTGTCGTACGTGCTGTCGGAGGCATCGGCCCGCCAAGACCAGGGCATGGACGCATTCGATGCAGCTCGAGACATCGCACTCGGCGCTTACGGCACCTGGGGCGAGTTCGGGCGTATCTGCGTGAACGTCGACACGGTGTATCGCTCGCGCGACTCGCAGTATCAGAGCCCTGACGTGGTCGAACAATTCCGCCGCATGGCCGCGCTCGAATCAGCGCACTAAAACGAAGCGCTCAGCGTTGATGTAGGTGCAGCCCGTCGTCGCAGCTTCACGGCGAGTGCACTACGTTGCCGCGCCACCGCACGGGCGCCGCCGCCACGTATCAGTGGCGTTCGGGCAAGATCACCGAACGACCGTCGGTCGTCGTGGTCACCTGAATCTTCTGGTGATACACGTTGCTCAGTAGGGCGGGCGTAAGCACCGCCGCCGGTTCTCCGCTCGCGACGCAGCGACCCTCGTGTAAGACGAGCACCCGAGTGGCGTAGCGCATCGCAACGTTGAGGTCGTGCAACACCGCCACGACCGCCCTTCCTTCATCGACGAGGGTGCGGGCAATCGACAAGAAGCGCTCCTGCTGGCCGATGTCGAGCACCGCCGTCGGCTCGTCGAGCAAGAGGAGCGGCGTGTCTTGGGCGAGTACCCGCGCCATCGACACTCGGGACTGTTCGCCAACGGAGAGCGTTTGGTAGGTGCGCGTCGCGAGCGCCGTCACGTCCATGCGGCGCATCGCGGCTTCGACCCTTTCGTCATCGTTGTCGTCTTGCCACGGGCCGCGACCCATCGCCACGATCTCGCGCACGGTGAACGGGAACGAAATCGTTATCTGTTGCGGCAGCACCGCCCTCGCCCGAGCGAGGTCGCGCGGCGAGTAGTCACCGATCTGGCGACCGTTGATGCTGACACTGCCTCCGGACAATTCGAAGTCGCCGGCGACAGCGCCGAGAAGCGTCGACTTTCCGGCGCCGTTGGGGCCGAGCACGGCGACGAGTTCGCCCGCATGTACATCGAGGTCGACGCCGTCGAGCAATGTGACACCGTTGCGAATGACACGCACCCCGCGCGCGGAAAGTGACGCGCTCACGCCCAACCGCCTTGGCTGCGTCGTGTGCTGCGCAAGAGCAACAAGAAAAACGGTGCACCGATCAGAGCGGTGACGACACCGAGCGGGAGTTCCGCGGGGGAGAGCAACGTACGTGCCGCTAGGTCGGCCAGCAATGTCACGCTCGCCCCGAGCACGCCGGATGTCCACAGCAGATGCCGGTGGCGCGGGCCGAGCACGAGACGCATGATGTGCGGAACGAGTAATCCGACGAATGCGATCATGCCGGTGGCAGCAACTGCGCTTGAGGCGAGAAGTCCAACGACGGCGATGGCTTGCAGCCGCACTCGCTCGACCCTCAAGCCGAGATGTGCAGCGGAGCGGTCACCGAGTGAGAGCGTGTCGAGCACCCGAGAAAATCTCACGCACGCGAGCATGCCAAGCAGCGCCAGTGGAATCACCACGCCGACCGCTTTCCAGGTCGCAAGGCCGAGTGTGCCGAGGCTCCAGAACGTGACGCTGCGAATCTCGTCGTCGTCGGCGACGAAGACCGCGAACCCGATGACTGCGCCCGCGAAAGCGTTGATGGCAATGCCTGTGAGTATCAACGTGACGACCTCGGTCTTGCCGTCAGTGCGCGACAGCACGTAGACGAGTGCGGTCGACAGGGTGCCTCCAAGAAAGGCGGCAACTTGCACTCCGAGCGGCAATTGATTGAGCCCGACGATGATGGCAATCACTGCTCCAACCGCCGCGCCAGCCGACACACCGACGGTCGCAGGCTCAGCGAGGGGATTGCGGAAGATGCCTTGCATAATCACGCCAGCGACCGCGAGGCTCGCACCGACCACCACTGCGAGTACCACGCGAGGCAGTCGCACCTGCCAAAACACGTCGTGAGAGATCGCATCGACGGTGTCGCGCGACGGGCCTTCGGCGATGATGCGGAACAAGTCGCCGAGTGGGATACGGAATGCCCCGGTTGCCAGAGAGAGAAGCGC
>Ga0214923_10009058_pt1 | contig 10425 bp, 7 predicted proteins | sample LL1510_MetaG_FD_177993 | JGI IMG/M metagenome (GOLD analysis project Ga0214923, IMG submission 177993) | Freshwater microbial communities from Lake Lanier, Atlanta, Georgia, United States - LL-1510 | ecosystem: Environmental > Aquatic > Freshwater > Lake | place: USA: Georgia | collected 2015-10-15
TACTGATATTATTTTTACCCTAAATCTATATTTTTTCTGTTCATGTTTATTATGTTCTTTTAATATAAATAAAATTCATAATCATAGTAGTTTCTTGATATGTTTATCATATAATTTACTTGCTTCCCAAATATTTTTCATAAGTCTATCGCCAATTCCATGACCTGTTTAATTATATTTTAGTAAATCCGTTTAATCAGTCCAGTATCGCATATTTTATAAGTCTTTACCTAAATTATTTTTAACTACATTATTATCAATTACATCATTCGTTGATTTAATATTTTTTATTATTATGTTCAATTCACTATCACTCTTATTTTCACACTTTTTCAATAGTTTAATAAGATGTTCTTATTATTTCATAATAATCAAATTATTTTATGAATCATAAAGAAATTCCTTATAGAAATCATAAGAACTATCTATCTTTTTAAAATGTTATTAAGCTTAATCAAAGTTAGATGATTTTAAATAAGCCAATTAATTTTCTACTCGTTTTATCTCAGTTTCTAGTTATTCTTTAAGTGATTAACCTCTTCCGCTCATTTTATTAAAGGGTCCACATGAGAACATTATAATAACACAGACTATTAATAATATCAGTAATAAAGCCGAAACCATTTAGATATAAAAATTTAACACTTATAAAAAATTAATATATATAATAATATAAAATCATAGGAGTTTTTCTTTAATTTTAGTTGATTATTTATAATTTAATAAAGTATATACATAATTGTTATTTTATTTTTTGATAATAGGAGATTCAATTTCAGCAGATGAATCGTATAATTCAATGCAATGAGATTAACAAGGATTAAATAAATTTTCTGTATTATCTTTATTTAATTATATATATTTTTAATTTGATTATTTGTGGGAATTTATTTAGAAATTCATGATATATTTATATTGTCTTTTTTAATATATATTATATAAATGATAATAACTAAATAAAGGTAAAATTTAAAATATGGTCAAGTATAAGAATTTAAATTAAATTTATAAACAGATATTGAATCTACCTTTTTAGACCATAAAATATATTTTAAGAATGCGAATTAAGTATTATAAGGTGCATTTTTCTTATCAGATTAAGGATTAATGGGTCAACATTCTGATGGTTCTGGTGGTTTAGGTCCGGAATTTCTAATTGGAGGAAGTATAAATCCAGACTTATATTATCTAAAAACAACTACTTTAAATAATATAACCTTAGCAAATGGAACAATCAATTCAAATAATAATCTAATATCTAATGTATCTAATCCGATAAGTGGGACTGATGCTTTAAATCTTCAAAGTGCAAATTCTAGATACTATTTAAATACAACTACTCTAAATAATATAATTGCACCCAGTAATAATGTTTCTTTGAATAATAATAAAATAATTAATCTAACTAATCCTACAGATAATCAAGATGCTGCAACTAAATATTATGTTGATTAAAATGCTGGAATATCATAAACAAATGCCGATAATCGTTATTATTTAAATACAACTACTTTAAACAATATAACACTTCCAAATGCTAATCTTTCAATAAATTCATATAAAATAACTAATTTAGCTGATGCAACCTCAGCAACTGATGCATTAAATCGATAAACTGGAGATTCTAGATATTATTTGAATACAACTACTTTAAACAATATAACACTTCCAAATGCTAATCTTAATATGAATACTCATTAAATTAATAATGTTGTTGACCCTACTCTCAATCAAGATGCGGCGACTAAACATTATGTCGATAATATTGTTCCTAGCTCCAGTTTGAGTGTTTTGAAAGTTTTAATGTTAGCAACACAAAATACTGATATAACAATAGGAAATCATATTAAATTCGATACTATTGAATGGAGTAGAGGAACTAATATAACATTAAATTTAAGTGCTTATCCGAATCTTGGAAGATTTACATTATAAGCTGGTAATTATATATTATAAAGTGATTTTGCTATTCATACAGGTAATGCAAATGATGATTGTAGCTTTTAAGTATGGAATGTAACTGATAATGTTGCTTTAACTTAAGGAATCATACATAAAATACCTATTTCAAGTACTGAAAAAACAAGTAGTATTGGTACTCTTAATGCAGTTTTTACACTTAGTGCTACAAAGGTTATTGATATAAGAATAGTATAATTTAATGGTAGTATTTAATTAATTTGCGGATTAACTGAAAATTAACCAGCTTGGGCAATTATTCAATAAATATGATAACATAAATTTAATATAATTACTAAACATAAAATATAATATATCTTAAATGACAAATCTTTGGTTATCTACCTTTAAGGGTATAAAATCTAATACTAAATAAATTCTATTAATATTTTGTTTACTGATATTAATAAGCATACTTCATGTTTCGATATCATGGAATGTTGGAGTTTTACGGGAAAATATCAAATAATAAAATGGCTACCTATATTGAATACAAATATATAAAGAAGTAAATATGAAACTTTTTGATATGGAATTCCTGACAATTTATCCTTCAGGTAAACTATTTCCTTATATGGCAGCAATTTGTGATGAAAAGGGTAAAATTTAACTATATATAAGATAATTTAATAAATTATATGTTTGTAAGGGATTTCAAAGACATATGATTAAAAAGAAAAAAATTGACAATAGTAATAAATATTTCATGTAACTGAAGAATAATTATGATTATATTGGGTTCAAGTAAGAATTATTGTAATAAGGTAAAGTTTTTATTGAACTGCCTTATCATTAATTCATTAAAACTATTAGAAAAGAACTATTAAACTAAGAAGTTTGGGGTTCTGGTACTCAAACTGATATGGATATTTTAAATGAAGGATATTAAGAATAAATATTTATTAATGATTTATAACAATAAACAGAATTTATGTTTACAACTGCTAATTTAATGAGTAATGGATGTAATCATTTTCCTGATGAAGAACTATTATTGTTCTATTAGATTATTAACAAAAAAATACCAAATACTAGTAAAATTTCATTCTAAGATTGTTCCAGTAATACTGATATAGATATTGAAACTAAAAAGAAATATTGGGAAGATGCTTTTTAAAATGGACTTATTAACGAAGAAAACTATAATATTAGATTATAAAAATCAATAAAATAGTATTAATATAGATTATAACATTAAGTAGTATAAGAAAACAATACTCAATACTGATTTTTTGGTATATTTTGATATTTTGGTATATATTTATTAATACCCATAAGATTTAACATTAAATTATAGTTCCAATATTTTAAAGCATCTAATGTATAAGGTAATACAGATAAAGTAGATAATTCACTAGTTTGTATTTATGGTATTATATTGAATTTTTTAAGTTCCGGATTTAAAGTCAATTAATGTTAATAATAATCATTTATATAATATAAGTACCCTAAATGTATTGTTTTGTACATTTCCGGAAATTCAGTATATAATTATTTAACTTTAATCAAATTATGAGTACCGAGTATATGTTATATATTAGATTAAATCAAAAGTCTCGCTAGTTTCATATAATTATTATGAATTTCTTATCTATCTGTAATATCTCCTTTATAATACCCTTTAACCAATCGAATACTTCCTTATTTACTTAATATAGTTTTTATTTTTTATTCTGATATACTTCTATTTGCTTATATAGTTAAATATATATTTTAGAATCCTTAATCTAATGACCAAATATATAACGAGTATTCTAAATCATTATAATGACCAAAAAGCCCAGATAAAATAACTGATATCTATTATCGTTACATGAAACAAGTTTCATTCACTCTTTCTTTGATAGTAGGGTGAGAGGTATCGACTTTAGTCGCCCTTTGGGATTTTAATCCTCGTAAACCAATTGTTTATTATCGTTTAAATGTTATAATATTAAGAATTTCTTTAAAGTTCGCAATTTGTTATTCAGTTGTTAAACCTAAAGATTTTACTCTTAATACTATATAGATATGTTATTTATTTGTTTGTTCAATGTTTTGAATTGTTTATAGTATTTGTTCTATATATATCTAATATGATGTTTAAGGTATCATAAAAGAAAGCGAAATTGACTAACGATTTACATTATTAGCGAATTCTAACATCTAAATCGCGGAACTTGAATATATATTGTTTATATACTTAATACCAATAAAAATCAATAATATTAAAATTGTTATAATTACTATTAATTTATTTTGAAAGTTCATCTATTTATTCCAAAAAAAATCATAAACAAAAGTGCTATCAAAGATATACGACATCATCAAATAATTAATAATTATACTTTATAAGACCTTAAATAAGTCAATAATAAGAGTTGAAAAAAAAAACTCATTTCTCACACTATCAATTATTTACTAAGGAACTCATTTCTCACACGAGCACTAAAGTGATGATATAATGATGTTTTTATTATATTGTTTATTGGAAATATTTAGAGTATCTATATTAAACACTCTAATAGAAATATGATTTAAACTCCTAGTTCTGAAATTTTATAGTTTTATAATGAAACAATACATAATATCGGACATAAAAGAGATTAATACTTTGAATTTGCGAAATTAATAGGAATTGATTTAAATTATTATAAAATAAATTAACCATCTTATGATAAATCAGCAATTCTATAAATAAACAAATAATATTGTAATAAATTCTTACCTTATGTACTTGAAGTAGATTTAGATTCATTTTATCCTAATTGTTTATTATCTCTTGAAGGTGAAATTGAAGATTGTCTAATTTAAATGACTAAATCAATGATAAATGTTAGATAATATTATAAATAAATTTGTGATTAATAAAATGAAAAGACAGCGAAATTATTTCATTTTTCCTTTAGGTTTAATTAGAGTTATTTTTTAAGTTCATTAATTTAGCATTTTAATTGTTCATTTTCTTATTATAATGTGATTAATTGTTATTTTTTAGAATAATATATCTTTTTACATCTTTCCTTGGTATCATCTAATACAGTTTTTTTATGATAATAGCAACTCTCACCAAATATCATTTTCTGGCAATTTGCCCAATAGCATTTTTATTTTATCTTTTTATCTAAATTTTGAGTATCTAATTATTCCATTTAATAATTACTGTTTAATATGAAAAAATAATCCCATCAGTTTAAACTGATGTTATATTGAAAACAATTATATAAAAAGAAATGAAATAAATAAGCACTCTTGATATTAATAATATCAAACTAGCAGTATTTGGTACTATTAATGAACCTCTATTTGAAGCAAATAAGATAATAGTTGATATTCTTGAATATAACGAATTGAACGAATGTCGCTTTTATAAAGATAATAAGAAAAATGTTGAATATGTTATAAAATTAGATAAAAGTCAAACTGGCAATTTGCCAGATAGAGTTTGGGGTAATAATAGGTACTTAAATACCTCAATTTACTTTACAGAAGATGGTCTATATGAATGTCTTTTCTAATCAAACAAACCCTTTGCATAAGATTTCCGCAAATAAATCAGAAAGTTATTGAAAGATATAAGAATTGGTAATATTGAATTATATATTAAGAGAGAATGTCAATTTACAAAAACACTAGAATTCAAAAGTAACTAGATAGTCAAATATATTACAAAAATAGCAGATATTGAAGGGTAGTTAAATTAACTCAGAGCTGATAATCAAAGACAGTAATAAATTATTAAATAAACTACAAAAACATTAACTATATATGAGTAAAGAGTTGATGATAAAATATATGTTAGGTCTACTACTAGAGAACGGTCAATTTCAAATGAAAGAAATTCTACATCACCAAATAAACATATCAGAAAGGCTGTTGAATGTAATAAATTAATAACTCTTTAAATAAAAAATAAATAAGAGATTGTATCATCTGATGATAGAAAATATTTAGTGAAGTCACATATTAATACTATTAATCCTATTAAGTTATTAAATTAACGGATAATACACCCCTAAATGTCAAATGTAACTATGAATATAAGTACAAATAATTAAGATATTCTATAACCAATCATTGAGTATAATAATGAAGATATTGATATTAACTTAGAATAAGATATTGATTCCGTTTCTAGTATTCGTTCAGAATTATTGGAAAATGAACTTACTACATTCAAAGATTGTTTTGTCGGACTATATATCGATAATGAATTAAATACTGCTTGGGAATAACCCTAATATGTATTTAATGCTCTTTAGTTAAGCAATAATGAAGTCTTAGGATTAACAACGAAAAATTAATGTAAAGCAATTGAATTATTATAAACTAATAAGGTATGGAACTCAAGAACTGAACTATTAACAAAAATATTTAAATCGTATATTAATACATATATGAATGAACCAGGGAAAATGATATATCTCGATGATAAATGGTAAATATCGATAGATTCATGTTATTGGGATTGGATATATTAATTCGGTATTAAAAAGTATTTTGTTATATTCAATTAACTAGGAAAAACAAGAACTAGTGAATACTTCAGTTAAATTTATTCAATTAAGAAATTAAATAAGGGGTTTCATTATATATAATCACTAAAAGAACCCTAAAATTAGAAGTAGTTAAATCTATTGTATAGGACATATCTAAATGCAACTATAAGTAGCCAAAAAACAGTACATAAAGTATTTACATATATATTAGACAAGAAACTTCATGAATTAAATTAGGAGTAATTATAAGAGTTTTTAAGACTTGATGTTGATAATAAGAGTAGATTAAGAGAGAATATTGCAAATTACTTAGGATATTTTTGTTACTTTAAAGAAAAGAAAGTTAAATAAAAAAGTCATTATATCATCACTTTAGTGCTCGTGTGAGAAATGAGTTCCTTAGTAAATAATTGATAGTGTGAGAAATGACTTTCATCCAACTGCTATTGTTTGACTATTTTGTTGCTTAGTTGATTTTTTTTTATTTTATTCAGTTGCGAAAATCTTATGCAAATTGTCAGTTTGACTTTTATATAATTTTATAAGAACCAATTTAAGGATTTGATTAAGAAACTGTTATTTAGTGTTGATTTATTAGTGGCAAAACTCAGATATTGTGATAAAGTGATAATGCTCTATTTTTTATATAAGAAGACCTTAATTAACTCAATCCTTTGTTCGGTAGTAATCAGGTTTCCTATATATATTAAAATCTCGTTTAAATTAAAAATATTAATCAATTATTAAGGGTCTTTGTTAGTAAATCAAAACTAATCAATATTGACAATCGAACTGTTTGTTTAAAAAAAATATTATAGATAGTGTTAAATTAAATCAGTATTGAGGTGTAATATAAGTGCAATTGGAGCCTTGATATTCTTGAGGAATCAGGAGAGACTAATCAAATGATGGTACTAGAACACTTACTTTATCTAATAATGAATTATAATATTGAGTTGAAACTTCAGGTTCTCTTGTAAGAAGCCATAAGAACTCTTTACCTAAGAAACAAGAATAAACAATGGAATACTTAGAGTAATCAGTATCTAGAATGATATAATTAGATAATTTAGGCATATAATCATTGAATGTAACAGAACATTCACCATTTCCTTTTGTACATTCAGCATTTCCAATAACTCCATATCTTTCTTCATTAAAGCCATCTTATGTACTGTTTTCAACCCAAAACTGACCTTTATCATTCAAATCAAAATAATATGCTTAAGTACAAAAACTTGAATCAGGTTGAAAGAATTCTCCTTTAACATGACTTTATTCAAACCAAACTCCCATATATTATTCAGCATTTAATTGTTTGAAAGGAGTTACTTGAGGGCATTTTAGAGGAACAACAGTTGAACTAATACTTAATAATTTCTAAACAAAGGTTTCGTACATTCTTAATCTTTATAATAGTCTTTTTAATATATTATTATTTATATTGTAAACAGAATGTCAAAGAAAGAATATTAGGTTTATCAGTTTTTTGGTTCTTTATTGTATTATTTCTACTGATTTGAATATATACTGCTTATTAACGACTATTGCCAAAAATATTAAAAATCAAAGTAAATTGGAAATTTATTCGTATAAATTGAATTTATTTTAATAATTGATTTATATAAATGTTAAGGTAAGTATATATTATTCTAATAATGACGATATTCTCTCCTTTTTAGTAATAGATAAGAACGACTTAACCAATACATTAATTACATATTTGAAATATTATTTAATATTATAAATGGTAGATGTATCTCCAAGCGGTTGGGTAATGTTTGCAATCATAGGTATTCCTCTTATGTTCTTATTACTCGCAATTATTGGTGGAATTATTGGTTACATAGAGAAAAAGTTACGAAAAAGAAAACAATTATAAGAAGAAAAAACCTTTAGAAAACTTTGATAAATTAGATAAAAATTCTAGTGATAGTAAGATTTTTAAAATACTAAATCAAAAGTTTCTAAATAATATAAATATATTCTAAAGAAAAAACTGGTAATTTATTTAATGAACATATTAACATTTAGAATTGCATTTATTTGTTTTATTAAACTAAACTTCCCTTGACAACTATATTATATATATGTTCAAATAAATAAATAATATATTTTTAAAAAATCATTAAATGGAAAGATTTCTAAATGGTATAGGTATATTCTCAATAGGATTAGTTGGATTTGTTATTTTATTAGTTTTAGGAGCTATTATTATGACAATATATTCAAATTGGAAATAAAAAAGAGAAAAAACGAGTGGAAATGGTAGTTTTATGGAAATGAGTTCTAGAAAATATTGAGTTGATAATATTTAAATATTTTATTTGTATTATAATGAAATCATAACGAAATTGATTCAAATTAAGAAAATAATAACGTCTCAATAGATAAATATATTTCATCTACTCTTTAAAGAGGTAATATGAACATTAATATATAAATAAGTTTTTTTGCGATATATAAACAATGTAAGATTAAATATAATAAAAATAACCAGTTAGTTTATAATAGCCATTTGAAGAATGTTAATTAATTTCCGATTATCGATGTTTAAAGACAGCACCTTTCAACTAACTCTCTAAAGAGTGTCTAACATCATAATTTTCGCCTTAGAATGAGAGGATAGCCAAAGACTCAACTAAGTTGATTTAAAATACTCATAATGATACTGAGAACTCAGAAATAGTTGATATTATAGATAAGACTTAACCTATTAATTAACGGTATATAGGAAACATAGGATTAGAAGATTCGAGAAAAAAGATATAATCTGAATAAATGCCAGTTAGTTCACCTATTTCTGGTGAATTTAGTGCATCTTCATAGATAACTATAACAAACAATCTTGCTAAGGGAAATGAATCCCCTCACGCTAAGAGTGAGAGCCTTTAGTGCTCGTAGCGATATTAAATAAGTGAATCTTTAAAAAACATTAATAATTAAAATTCTCGATAAATTCAAAATATACATAGATAAGTATAAATATCACCTGAAATATAAGAAAATCATATAAAGAAACAATATGCTTTGATTTAATAAAGAATGATACCGAGAACAGTTTCTTATGGAACTAAAGGTATTTAATAAAAAGGTACAGTTGGAATTAATTAAGATGACTTGTAATAGTATATATAATAAAACTAATAATAAACAAATATAATGGATATGAATTAAATACCGATTACAATTAATACTAATATGGTTATTACTAGAGACCCGACTATTTTACGGGAATTTGATAATATTGTTAAAACAGACTTCAAACGATTTGTTAATCATCGGAAATGTTTAAATAAGTCAAATTTGTATCTTATTTATATTTTTTATTTCTTATAAAGTGCAGGAATTTTAGTTACTACTTTGTCTGTTTCGTTGTTTTAGAAATAATTTGTATATATAGGTGTTGTGTTAAATACTATTGCAAGTTTGATACATATTTACGGAGAATTAAATAATAAAATTTCTGTTAAACTTCAAAAGGATATAATAGCTGTACTTTAAAATAAATATATATGTGAACAAGTTTTAATTGATTCACCTATGGATAACTAACAATAAATTTAATCAGTATAATAAAAATAATAATCCGCTAAAGAACCTTGATTTTATATATGTATTTTGTCTTAATTAATAAATTATCCTTATACTATAGAGTATTTACTTTTGAGAGACTCATCTTTTGATAACATTACATAATGATAAGTGATATTGAAAATAAATATTAATAATAAATGTAAGCTTCATAGTAATCTAAAGAAAAAAATGACATAAAATTAATAAATATACCAAATATTTAAAATAAAGAGAATTAGATTATTTGTCTTACTAACAAACTAATAGGAAAGGGTACATATGGAACTATATATTTTGCATATGATTATAACAAATAAGACCAATATTTCGCAGTTAAAGTTATAGATAGAAAACAAATTGACAATAACAAAATAGCAATAGAGTTTTTAACGAGAGAAATAACTTTATTAAA
>Ga0214923_10009059_pt1 | contig 10424 bp, 8 predicted proteins | sample LL1510_MetaG_FD_177993 | JGI IMG/M metagenome (GOLD analysis project Ga0214923, IMG submission 177993) | Freshwater microbial communities from Lake Lanier, Atlanta, Georgia, United States - LL-1510 | ecosystem: Environmental > Aquatic > Freshwater > Lake | place: USA: Georgia | collected 2015-10-15
CCGTACTGCGCTCGCTCATCTGCCTAATCTAATCGGTTCCAGGGGGGTAAGGAAAAGTATCGGCAGCACCGAACGCCTCATCGGGCTCCTCAAAAGAAGGTCCGTTCAGGGCGAAAATTCGGTACCGAGCACCCCCATGGGTCGGTAGATTTCGGGTATGGCATCCCAGGCAAATGCGCTGATTTATCCATTCACCTTTGGGGATCGAACTCAATCAGACCTGCTAGGCGGTAAAGGAGCAAACCTTGCCGAGATGGTTCGCATGGGGCTGCCGGTTCCTCCTGGCTTCACCATTACCACCGAAGCATGTCGTGAATATTTGGCAACAGAGAAAATGTCTTCACCGCTCTTGGCTGAGGTTGAGCAAGCGCTCGCCGATCTCGAGAAATCTCTCGGAAAGAAATTTGGCGATCCCAAGAATCCACTTTTAGTTTCCGTTCGCTCTGGAGCAAAATTTTCGATGCCCGGAATGATGGAGACCGTTCTAAATGTTGGTATGACTCCAGAAGTTGCTGAAGGAATTGCGCAGGCAAGCGGTAATCCACGCTTTGCTTGGGATTCTTATCGACGTTTTGTGGACATGTTTGGTCGAATTGTTTGTGATGTGCCACCAAGTGAATTTCATAAAGTAGAACATCGCATTTTAGAGAATAAAAAAGTCTCATCAATTGCCGAACTTGATGTTGATGGACTAAAAGCGCTCGCCGAAGCCTTTATTAAAGTTATTGAGGTAGTAACCTCAAAGGCGTTCCCCACCGATCCACGGGAACATCTCCTAAGTTCTATCGAGGCGGTTTTCCGTTCGTGGAACTCTGAGCGCGCCCGGCTCTATCGACGACGCGAACGTATCCCGTCAAATCTTGGGACGGCGGTCAATATTCAATCGATGGTCTTTGGAAACCTCGATGATCTCTCTGGAACAGGTGTTGCCTTTACTCGCGATCCCGCAACTGGTGAACATGGAAGTTATGGCGATTATCTTGAGCGCGCACAGGGTGAAGATGTAGTTGCTGGTATTCGTAACACCATGTCTTTACAAGAGATGAGAGCGAAATACCCAGAGGTCTCTGGTGAATTAGAGCGCGTGATGGAGCTCCTGGAGACTCATTACCGCGATCTCTGCGATATTGAATTTACCGTTGAACGTGGAAAGTTATGGATCCTCCAAACTCGCGTTGGAAAGCGAACTGCAGAAGCAGCTTTTCGCATCGCTTGCCATATGGTCGATGAAGGTAAGATTTCAATGGATGAGGGGCTCTCCCGAACATCGGGTGATCAATTGGTCTCCTTGATGTTCCCACAATTTGATTTATCTGGATCGGTCAAAGAGATTGCCCGCGGTATTCCAGCCTCACCAGGAGCAGCGGTTGGCGAAGTGGTCTTCGACTCAAAGCGGGCATTTGATTTAGCTCGATCCGGAAAGAAAGTCATTCTCGTTCGTCGCGAAACAAGTCCAGATGATTTGGTAGGTATGGTCGCAGCCGAAGGCATTCTTACCAGCCGTGGTGGCAAAACTTCCCATGCAGCAGTGGTTGCACGTGGCATGGGTAAGACTGCAGTCTGCGGAACTGAGAGTATTTCGGTGGATGAGCGTGCTCATCTATTTACCGTTGGCGGATTAACTATCTATGAAGGTGAAACTATTTCCATTGATGGGTCTACTGGCGCGGTCTATGCCGGCGTTGTTCCCGTTGTTGCATCGCCTGTGACCGCATACCTTGAAGGAAGACTGGCAGCAGAATCTAGTCACGCGACTCCAGTAGTAAAGGCAGTAGATCGCATTTTGCAATATGCCGATCAGAAGCGAACTCTACGAGTCCGTGCCAATGCAGATACTCCAGAAGATGCAGTTCGTGCCCGAATACTTGGCGCAGAGGGCGTTGGCCTCTGCCGCACCGAACATATGTTCTTGGGTGAACGTCGCTTATTTGTTGAGCGCTTAGTTCTTGCCGAGAACGAGGAGGTCCAGCGCGGCGTTATTGCTGAGATGGAACCGCTCCAACGCGGAGATTTTGTCGGAATTATGATGGCGATGTCTGGTTTGCCGGTAACAATTCGCTTACTTGATCCACCACTACATGAGTTCTTGCCAGATCTTGCAGAAATGACTGGTGAAATGTCGAGAGTCGAGGCTCTTGGCACCGAAGTCTCACCACGCGAGCAAGCAATTTTTGCTGCAGTAAAACGTCTTCACGAATCAAATCCAATGTTGGGCTTACGTGGCGTTCGCCTTGGCATCTTGATTCCTGAGCTATTTAAGATGCAAGTTCGCGCGTTAGTACACGCAGCAATTGAGGTTCGACGACTTGGACATGATCCAAAACCAGAGATCATGATTCCACTTGTTTCTACTCAGCGAGAGTTGCTCCACTTACGCGAAACCCTTGAAGAGGAAATTGCACATACGCTCTCTAGCACGGGCCAGAAATTAGATATTCCCATTGGCACCATGATTGAAACGCCTCGAGCAGCAATTACTGCTAAGCGCGTTGCCGATTATGCAGATTTCTTCTCGTTCGGAACAAACGACCTCACCCAATTAACATGGGCCTTTAGCCGAGATGATGTGGAGTCAACCTTCTTGCCGCGATATCTTGATTTGGAGCTGCTGCCATTTAACCCCTTTGAATCACTTGATCAAGATGGGGTTGGCCTCTTTGTGAAGATGGCATCTGAGGCTGCTCGCTCGCTTCGTTCTGACTTCAAGTTAGGAGTCTGTGGCGAACATGGTGGCGATCCACGCAGTATTCACTTCTTCCACTCCGTTGGACTAGATTACGTTTCTTGTTCGCCCTTCCGCGTTCCAGTAGCTCGATTGGAATCTGGGCGGGCAACTATCGTCAAAAGCTCAACTTCAAATACCGCCTAAATTCATTACTTAGTAAATATAGGGAGTTCAACGCTATGCAACTTGCAGTCATTGAAACTGCCGAGAACCCCTTTGCTTTAACTAAGTATGTGGATGGCAAATACTTTGCCATCAAAGAGCTACCTACCCTCACCGCAGCGTTAAAAATTCCGCTCGCACAACTCCGTGAAATTCTTGATCGCCCAAATGGGCCTGAAGTGCATGGTAGAGAGCTACCACCGCTTGCACCTGAGAGTGAGGTGTGGGGAGCAGGCGTTACCTATCTTCGCTCCCGTGATGCCCGCAAAGAAGAGAGTGGCACCCCTGATGTCTATCAAAAAGTCTATGAAGCAGATCGTCCCGAGCTATTTTTCAAAGCAAATTTCCGTCGAACTGTTGGCAACGGCGATGTAGTTGGCAAACGCGCTGATTGCACCTCAACTGTTCCAGAGCCAGAAGTTGCAATTGTCATTAACGCGCACGAAGAGATAGTTGGGTTCACTATTTGTAACGATGTCACTTCACGCTCGATTGAAGGGGCAAATCCGCTTTATCTTCCGCAGGCAAAAAGTTACTTAGGCTCCACTGCGCTCGGTCCACGGATCACACCAAGTTGGCTCGCGCCCGAACACTCAAAGATGACGATTGCGGCACGAATTACCCGTGGTGGCAAAGTAGTGTGGAGCGCAGATACTGCCTTAAGTTCATTAAATAAATCTCTCGAGCATTTAGTGGGATACCTCTTCCGTTGTCAGACTTTTCCTGATGGTGTTCTGCTCTCCACCGGCACTGGAATAATTCCGCCACTAGATTTCATCATGGAAGAGGGCGATATTGTGAGGATTGATGTGGCTGGCGTTGGCACTCTTGAAAATGAAGTTATTGAAATCCCATTGGATATCAATAAGAAAATGCAGAAAGCCTTATCGCTATGAAGCATGTGGTGTGGGCGCAGTGGGATGACCTTGTCGTACCAGAGGATTTCACATTACGTTCTCCGGCAAATACCGATCTCGCAACGGCAAGCGCGGATGAGTTGAGCGATATCACCTTCTATGTTCCTAGCTACATGGGTGGGCGCGGAGCGCTCGAGTTCTCTAAGAAGATGGCAAATCTCAAAGTTCTGCAGATGCCAAATGCAGGATATGAAGATGCCATCGAATTCACTCGACCAGGAATGACGCTCTGCAATGGACGAGGTATTCACGATGCATCAACTGCTGAACTTGCCGTGGGGCTGGCAATCGCTTCGCTGCGCGGCTTCCCAGAATTTGTACGGCACCAAGATAAGGGGCAGTGGAACCATAAGCGCCACCAATCAATAAATGACAAAAAGGTAGCGATTATTGGTTACGGCTCTATTGGTAAAACTGTTGCTCGTAATCTCTCTGGCTTTGATGTGACTGTGGTGCCTTTTTCGCGCTCTGGCAGCGATGGCGCGTTGAAAATCGCCGATTTGGATAAGCACTTACCAACTTTTGATGTGGTGATTTTGATTTTGCCACTAAATGATGAGTCACGAAAAATGTTTAATAAAGAGCGGCTTGCACTGTTGAAAGATGGAGCGCTGCTAGTTAATGTCGCTCGAGGTGGAATTGTTGATACCGATGCGCTCGTTGCGGAATTACGCTCTGGTCGCATTACTGCTGCCCTTGACGTTACCGATCCAGAGCCACTCCCAGAGGGCCATCCGCTATGGAGCGCACCCGGAGTTCTTATTGCACCACACGTAGGAGGAAATACCTCAGCATTCGAGCCAAGAGCGCGACGATTAGTCGAGTCGCAACTCTCCCGCTTAGCCCAAGGCAAGGCCCTTGATAATGTAATTATCGCTGGAGAAGTCAGTTAATTTTCTATTTGTGCGCGATGACTTTGTTTGTGAATTGGCCAATACCGTCAATACCAGTGACAATAGTTTGTCCAGCGCGAAGATATTTCTCTGGCTTGAAGCCCATACCAACTCCCTCAGGAGTTCCAGTGTTGATGATGTCGCCTGCTTGCAGCTCCATGAATTGACTGATGTACCAAACAATGTGATTAATTCCGAAAATCAAATCGCTCGTTGAAGAGTCTTGGCGCTTCTCACCATCAACAGTGCACCAGAGGCGCACATTATGTGGATCAAAGGAATCTGAGGTAACAACTACAGGACCAAATGGGTTAAAGGTTGGAAAAGATTTTCCTTTTGTCCATTGACCAGCGCGTTCAATCTGCCAGTGGCGTTCGCTGACATCTTGGCTGATGGTGTAACCGGCGATGTATTCAGGGGACTTATCTACTGAAGAGATGTACGATGCTTTCTTACCAATAACAATTGCGATCTCCACTTCGTAATCGCTCTTCTGGCTATTGGGCGGGATGATGATGTCATCGTTTGGTCCAATGGCAGTATCTGGAGCCTTGGTGAAGACGACGGGCTCTGGTGGCGGGGTCATACCTGATTCAGCAGCGTGCTTGGCGTAATTCAGGCCAACACAGATGATGTTTGTTGGCCGGGCCAATGGCGAGCCGATTCGGTGCTCCGAAACTTTGAACTTAGGTAGTGCGGAGAGGTCTGCCGCCGCGACCTTTGCGATAGCGCCATTCTCAATCTCGCTTCGATTCCAGTCTGAGATCAAATGGTCTACGAAAACTGCCTCGCTCTCAGAGACCATTACAGCGGGTTTTTCCTGGCCTTTAGCGCCGAGACGGGCAAACTTCATCGCGAACTCCCTTGTCGAAAAAATGGCTTACTTTTCGTAAAGTATTGGATTTTCAGAATATCAGGATTTTCTTGGCACGTGGAATCTTATGGGTTTTACCCATCCTCCGATAGGTTTGGAGGCGAGAAAAGGGCGAGAGAAAAGGGAGAGAGAAATGCCAGCACATCATCGAACCCAACCCACTGGTGCACGTAGCCGTGAATGGTTCGGCGCCGAGGGAAAGAATGGTTTTATCCATCGTTCGTGGATGCGCAACCAAGGGTTTGCTCCCGATGTCATGGATGGCCGTCCGGTCATTGGCATTGGCACCACCTGGTCTGAATTCACTCCATGTAATGCGCACCTTCGTCGCGTCGCCGAATCGGTAAAGCGCGGCGTGTGGGAGATGGGTGGTTTCCCACTCGAGTTCGCTGCAATGTCTCTTGGCGAAGTAACGATGCGACCAACAACGATGTTGTATCGAAATCTTCTCGCTCTCGAAACCGAAGAGCTCATTCGCGCAAATCCTATGGATGGAGTAGTTCTCCTCTCTGGGTGCGATAAAACCACTCCAGGAATGTTGATGGGCGCGGCAAGCGTTGATATCCCAACGTTGATGATGACCGGTGGTCCAATGCTTAATGGCAAATTCCGCGGTAAAGATATTGGATCTGGAACAGATGTTTGGAAGTTTGCTGAAGAGGTTCGCGCTGGCACGATGAGTGAAGAAGAATTTACTGAGGCTGAAACCTGTATGTCGCGCAGCGCCGGTCACTGTATGACTATGGGAACTGCTTCAACGATGGCATCAGTCACTGAAGCGCTTGGCTTACAACTCCCAGGAAGCGCGGCCATCCCTGCCGTTGATTCCCGTCGCTATGCGATGGCGCAACTTGCTGGTCGCCGGATTGTGAAGATGGTTGAAGAGAAACTCACCCTCTCCAAGGTTCTGAATAAGAAGGCTTTTGAGAATGCAATCAAGATTGTTGGCGCTATTGGTGGCTCAACAAATGCAGTGGTCCACTTGCTCGCTATCTCACGCCGTATCGGCGTCGATTTAGATCTCAAGGAATTCGACACCCTCACTAAAGATCTCCCAGTTTTGGTCAATCTCATGCCATCTGGAAAATATTTGATGGAAGATTTCTACTACGCAGGCGGCATTCCAGCGGTCATGACCGAACTTGGTGATCTCATTCATCGTGATCACATCACTGTTACCGGTAAAACAGTTGCGGAGAATATTGCTGGAGTAAAGAATTGGAATCGTGAAGTGATTACCTCTGTCGCTAATCCTTTCCAAAAGCCGGGGGGCGCAACAGCAGTTCTCTATGGCTCACTCGCACCTAATGGCGCAGTTATCAAGGTATCTGCTGCATCACCGCATCTTCTTAAGCATCGAGGCAAAGCCCTGGTCTACTCGGCGATTGAAGATTATGTTGAGGATGCAGATCGCGATGATTTCATCGTTGATGAGAATGACATTCTCGTTATCCAAAATGCTGGACCTAAGGGTTATCCCGGATTTCCTGAGGTAGCAAATGCATCCATGCCCAAATCGCTATTGGCTAAGGGTATCTATGACATGATTCGCATCTCTGATGCACGGATGAGTGGAACAGCATTTGGCACCGTGGTACTCCATGTCTCACCAGAGGCCGCAGTAGGAGGTCCACTTGCTTTTGTTGAGACAGGTGATGAGATTGAGATGGATGTTCCCAATCGCCGCCTAGATCTCTTGGTATCGCCAGAGGTATTGGAGGAGCGAAAGAAGAGATGGGTTGCTCCCACCTCACCCGAACCACGCGGTTGGGTCAAGCTCTATTTTGATCACGTCAATCAAGCTCACCATGGCGCAGACCTTGACTTCCTCGTGGGAAGTTCAGGTAACTGGGTCGGAAGACATTCGCACTAAAACTCTTCTATGAACAGCCAACCAATTTCTTCTCGAAACCTCGCGTTGGAGCTGGTTCGCGTCACGGAGACTGCAGCGATTGCTGCTTCGCGATGGATTGGTATGGGTGAGAAGAATCTTGCTGACAAAGCAGCGGTTGATGCAATGCGCAGGATGATCTCGTCCGTCTCAATGAATGGCGTTGTTGTGATCGGCGAGGGGGAAAAAGATGAGGCGCCGATGCTCTTTAATGGCGAAGAAGTCGGCGATGGCACTGGCCCAGCTTGTGATGTTGCGGTTGATCCTATCGACGGGACCACGCTTACCGCTAAGGGAATGAATAACGCTATTAGCGTGATTGCTGTTGCACCGCGTGGTGCGATGTTTGATCCCTCCGCAGTCTTTTATATGAATAAGCTAGTTGTCGGACCTGAGGCTGCTGGCGTTATTGATATCACGATGAGTACCAGTGAAAATTTGCGTGCAATTGCAGCGGCCAAGAAAGTGCCGGTAAGTTCTTTAACGGTAGTTCTTCTCGATCGCCCACGCCATGATCAACTCGTGGCAGATATCAGAGGCGCTGGTGCCCGTATCAAATTTATTACCGATGGCGATGTTGCTGGCGCCGTGATGGCAGCACGTGCAGAGACTGGCATCGATGTGTTGATGGGAATTGGTGGTACTCCAGAGGGAATTATCGCTGCCTGCGCCATGAAATGTATGGGCGGTGAAATCCAAGGAAAACTTCATCCCCGCTCTGATCAAGAGCGTGAAGTGGCAAGTAAAGCTGGGCTAGATCTCAATCGTGTCTATACAACCAACGATTTGGTTTCTGGTGATGATCACTTCTTTGCGGCAACGGGAATTACTGATGGCGAGCTACTGCGTGGTGTTCGATTTAGTGGATCAGGGATGCGTAGCCAATCAATTGTGATGAGAAGTAAATCGCGAACGATTCGAATTATCGATACCGAACATCCGCTTGAGCGGATGAATTAACGAGAGGGAAAATATGAGTCAATCGAAGTTAGAGCACTTCTTCTCAAAGAACGCTCCCAATCCAGGTGGCGCCTATTCACATGGCGTCATTGCTAATGGTTTTCTTTATACCTGTGGGATGGGTCCGGCAGATCCAATAACGAATAGGGTGGAGGCTGAAGGGATTGAGGAGCAGACCAGACAGGTTTTGAAAAACCTACAGGCAATTTTGGCCGAAAAAGGGGCCACTCTAGATCAGGTAGTAAAGGTCACTTCGCACTTACAACATGTCAATCGCGACTTTGCTGCATATAACAAGGTCTATCAGGAGTTCTTTAAGGCGCCGTTCCCAGTGCGAACCACTGTTGGATCTGACCTGGCAAATATCCTGGTAGAAATTGATTTTGTTGTTGCGCTGTAGTCTCTCTTGCCGAAGGAGTATTTGATGAGTGATATCGCAGGTAAGAAAGTTGTCATTACTGGTGCCGGGCGGGGCATAGGTCGTGAGATGGCGCTGCGGGCATCTGCTGATGGCGTAGTCGTTGCGCTCATCGAAATTGACCCAAATACTTTGGCAAAGACGTTGAGCGATATCCACGAAAAAGGTGGTAAGGCGTACGGATATCAGCTGGATCTCGGCGATGAACAGGCAGTCAAGGCAACATTTAACAAAATCGCTCAAGATATCGGTGAAATCGATGTGCTGGTTAATAACGCTATGGTCCACGAGGCAGAAGCGCTCCATGAGACGTCACTTGAATCCTGGAATAACTCTTTGAAAATTACGCTCACCGGTGCTTTCTTATGTATTCGCGAGGTGCTGCCAATGTTTATGAAACGCAAGCGCGGCAATATCATCAATATCGGAACAGTGAATGCAAAAGGAATGTTTGGCAGCGATGCATACTCTGTTGCCAAAGCTGGCCTGCACCAAATGACTCGGTCAGTAGCAGTTAGGTATGGTGAATATGGTGTGCGCTGCAACACCGTTGTGCCAGGAACTATTGCAACTGAGGCATGGATTGAGCGCGCGAAATTAAATCCGCAAGTTTTTGAGGATCTCAAACCGTGGTATCCGATGGGACGAGTCGGAACGCCAAAAGACATCACCGAGATGGTCCTCTTTCTCATATCAGATCGATCCGAGTGGATCTCTGGTGCAGAGCTTGTTGTCGATGGTGGATTACTTGCTGGTTACACACCGATGTTTAACACGATTGAAGGACGTAAACCTTGAGCACCTTCCTCATTCGTGGCGGGAGCGTCATTGATGGGAGCGAACGCCCAGCAGTTAAAGCTGACCTACAAGTTATCGACGGCGTTATTGCAACAGTCGGTGATGTTCTTAAAGGCGACGAGCGGGGAAAAGTTATTGATGGCTCTGATTTAACAATTACTCCAGGTTTTATCGATATGCATGCCCACTCTGATCTCGCAGTAATTTCCGACCATGAGCATTTGGCAAAGGTAACTCAAGGGGTCACGCTAGAAGTTGTTGGTCAAGATGGGTTGAGCTACGCCCCCACAAATGAGCAGACCCAACAAGAGATTCGAGAGCAGCTCTTTGGTTGGAATGGAAATCCAACCACCATCAATTGGAGCTTTAAATCAATCGCTGAGTATTTAACTTACGTAGATAAAGGGGCAGCGGTCAATGTTGCTTATCTGATTCCCCATGGAAATGTTCGAATGCTCATCAAGGGGAGTGAGCCAGGGCTTGCCACACCTTCAGAGTTAACAGCGATGCAAGCGATTGTTGAGCAGGGAATGAAAGAGGGCGCTGTTGGGCTCTCAGCAGGTTTGACCTACACCCCAGCGATGTACGCCGATGACAATGAATTGGTAGCGCTCAATTCAGTTGTTGCAAAATTTGGTGGATATTACGCGCCACATCATCGAAATTATGGACGCGATTTCCTTACCGCAGTAAGTGATTGCATTGAAATCGCTAAAGCTTCAAAGGCCGCGCTCCATTTAACGCACTGCCATATGAGTTCGCCACAATTTCATGGGCGAACGGAAT
>Ga0214923_10009060_pt1 | contig 10424 bp, 11 predicted proteins | sample LL1510_MetaG_FD_177993 | JGI IMG/M metagenome (GOLD analysis project Ga0214923, IMG submission 177993) | Freshwater microbial communities from Lake Lanier, Atlanta, Georgia, United States - LL-1510 | ecosystem: Environmental > Aquatic > Freshwater > Lake | place: USA: Georgia | collected...
TGGAGGGATTTACGATATCAAATTCGAAAAATTAGATCAAAAGCCTGTGACTAATGTTTTCTTAAGGTTGAGGTCGGTGTAGTGCTAGTATAAGCGGCGACTTTTTTCAAAAAGTCGCCGCATCATCTATTTTGATTTTTAAAAATTTATCTTGACAAATTATAACTAACCTATATAATCTCCCAGCTTACTCCAATTGCAGAGAGTGAGTATCTATGGAGCGGTGGTATGAAAGTTATCAAAAACCTTAAAAGGTTTAGAAACCAGATTTTTGGAATTGACCCAGAAATCAAGCATTATATGCTTGGTGTTTCATTTCTAATTAAAAATCTTGCTCCAGAGTTTTCTGGACTTTCGAAGGCAATTAGAATTCTACATTCGACAGACGATTATGTTGTTTTTCGAACAAAATACTTTGTTCGAGAAGAAGATGGTTTGTTTTGCCACGGAATTTCAATTATTAAAGCTTTCAAAGATGAAGACGTTGAGAATGTTTATGAAATTCTTAACTTTCAAGTTTATGACACCCCTCAAGAGTTCAAAATGGGAGGGCTAGAATGAACAACGAAGTCCAGAAAAGGATTACTTTTCAAGCTGAAGCGGCATTTAACATTCCAAGCTTCTATTTTCGTACCAAGAAATTTCTTGGAAAAATTACAACCGAATCGGGAAGCATTTATGAAAAGTACCGATTTGATTACTTTGAGGTAAGTTCTGGAATTAGGATTTACTATCGTCAAGTTTATGTCAATTACTTTTCCAACGGTTCGTTTGTGATTGAAGGTTGTGTCGATTACGGAATCATCGGGGAGGAATTGGACTAAATTTTATGGCACCAGTAACTTCGTTGCTGGTGCCTTTTCTTTTTTTTACTTAAGCTTTTTCCACAAAGAATAACTAAGATAAAACCCTAAAAGTAAAGGTAAATAAAAATATACCAACCTGAATATTGTAATCACAATTAGCGAGTTTCCAGCATCAAAACCTAAATAACCGGACATATACTCCGGAACTAAACTTTCAATCCATCCAATTCCATTTGGTGTCGGGGAAAAAGATTCAAGAGTATTTAAGACAACATATATAGAAGTCATTTTTGAAATACTGACAGCTTCTTTAAAAGAAAAAGCCACAGCCGCGAGAGTTGCAATATTTAAAACATGAGCTGAAAAAGAAACTCCTATAATTTTTATATAAAACCACGGATCTTTTCTTATGTCTATAAAGCATTCGTGAGCCATATCAATATTTCTTTCAGCCCAAGATTCGTCGAAATGAACTTTTTTATGCACTTTAAAAGAGACAAAATTTGCAAGTCTTTGAGCTAACTTGAAAAACTTTACTAATAAATCATGTCTAAAAATACCAACAAAAACTAAAATCAACATTAAAAACCCAATGATTAAAAAACCTAAAATCTGAACTACAGGAAAATCTGAAATTGAACTACTAAATAAAATCAAAGCCAAAACTATGATTATAAAAAAGCTTAAAAAGTCTTGGAGTAATGCTAAAAAAGTGCTGGAAGCAACTTTCATTTTAGATATGCCTTTACTTTTTGCGTAGTCAATAAAGGCAATAACACCCCCAGCTCCAACAAAAGGAGTAGCAACACATAAATAAATGTAAACAAAAGTAAGTTTCAAAACTTCAACATAAGAAAAATTAATATCAATTTTTTTGAAGTTTGCATAAAAGTTATAGGCCATAACTAAATGCTTTAAAACTTGTAAAAAAAGTGCTAAAAGTAGAAAACCTAACTTTGCTTTAAGTAGGTCGTTAGGAACAGAGTCAAGAAGATGAAAGTTTTTTCCAACAATACTTACAAAAAAAACTGCCGAAATTATATAAATAATTTTATTAAGCATTAAGTAATTATACTCTAATTTTCAAGTATATTTATTGAGTCTAAAAGCGAAAAGTCTCCAACTTGAGTTCTTAAAAGATAGTATAAAACCCCCTCGGTTCCCAATTTTTTTGCAATTAATTTTGCGACGGATCTAATATAAGTTCCAGAGGAACAAGATATTTCAACTTCTATTATAGGGTACATTTTTCCAGCGTTCCAGAAGTTTAGAACTTTTAACAACTTGCACTCGTAAATCTCACTTGTGACCTCTGGGATTATTGGAGCTTCTATGCCACTATGCGCGTATTCATATAATCTTGACCCAGAAACTAATTTCGCAGAATAGCTTGGGGCCGGAATAGAAAAAACTCCCTTCATCTCATAGCAAACCTGAAGAATATCTTGAGTTTTAAAAGAAGGGGGATTAGAGGAAAAACTTACTTTTGTTTCAAAGTCGATACTTGGGGAAGACGCTCCTAATAGTATCTCGGCGATATATGTTTTGTCTTTTTTAGTGTATTCTGCTTGTTTTTTTGTGTCCTGATCTGTTAATACAACCATAACACCTGTTGCCAGAGGGTCTAATGTTCCGGCGTGGCCAATTTTTTCAACCTCTAGGATCTTTTTTGCTTTGTGTATAAAATTAAATGAAGTTATATTATAAGGTTTATAGAGGTTCAAAATCATGCCCCAATTATATACTTTTTTGTGAAAATTTCTTGAAATACTCCCAAAAATATGGTAAATTAGGGGCATTAAGTATCAGTACAAATTTAAGTAAAGGAAAACTATTAACAAACAATATTTCATAAATGAAAGAATCAAGTCTCCAGAACTTCGAGTTATTGGAATTGATGGAGAAAATCTTGGAGTTCTTTCAAAAGAAGAAGCTCTAAGAAAGGCAAAAGAAACTGATTCTGATTTGGTTTTGTTAGTAGAAACAGCAAACCCTCCAGTTGCTAAAATCCTTGATTTTAATAAGTTCTTATACGAAGAAAAAAAGAAAGAAGCTGCCATTAAATCTAAGTCAAAAAAGAGCGAGGTCAAGCAGTTAAATCTTTCTTTATCAATAGGGGAAGGGGACATTAGACAAAGAATGACCCGAGCAAAAGAGTTTTTGAGCGAAAACAACAAAGTAAAATTTGTAATGAAGCTTAAAAGAAGAGAGATGAACAACATGTCTTTTGCATTTGGCAGATTTAACAAAATTATTGCAGAGGCAATGGAATTTGGAGCAATGGAGGACGAACCAAAAGAAATGGGAGGCGTTATTTCGGTAACTTTTGTAAAGAAAACAAATAAGTAAAAATTTAAAAATAGGGATATATGGGTAAATTAAAAACAAAAAAAACATTATTAAAAAGAGTCAAGATTTCAGGATCTGGAAAAATTATAAGAAAGCAACAAGCTACCTCACATAATAAAAGAAAGTGGTCAGCTTCTAAAAGGTTCAGTAAATTGAAAAATCTTGAAGTTACAACTTCTGGAATAGTAACAAAATTAAAAAAACTTCTACCAGGCAAATAATCTGGTATAATACGCAAATATGACAAGAGTTAAAGGTGGTTTTAAGAAAAATAGAAAACACAAAAAAGTTCTTTCCCTTTCAAAGGGGTATAGATTATCCAGAAGAACAAACTTCAAAAGAGCTCAAGAAGCTGTTTTAAGAGCTGGAAATCACATTTTTGAGGGTAGAAAACTTCGAAAAAGAGATTTTAGAGCATTGTGGATTGCCAGAATTTCAGCAGGATTATTTGAGTCTGGATTAAATTACTCAAGATTTATATCAGGTCTTAAGAAACTAAACATTTCATTAGACAGAAAAGTTTTGGCTGATTTGGCTTTAAATCACAAAGAATCATTTAACTCATTGATTTCAAAAGTTAAGTCTTCAAATTAATCAAATAAATATATTGATAAACCAACAATTTTTAATTATCAGGAAAAGGTTTTGTAGAAAAAAGGGGTCCATTTAGAACCCCTCTAAAAAGTTTAGAAAGTCCAAAAAGCTATAAAGTTTTAAGGAACTTAAAAATATTCAAAGACGGATCGATGTCATCGTCAGAACCGGGGCCTTCATCCCCACCATCTTTTGAGTATGTTTCAGTGCGGGAGTTAAAATATGTTATTGAAAGACTCAAGTTTTTGGGTATTTTAACTCTTTCAAAAATGTTCTCTCTAAGAATCTTCCGAATATTATTCTGATTATTAAACTCAATTAAAACCGAAATAAAGCACTCGTTGAAAACAAAATTTTCAGGCCTTTCAATAAGAATATTGTTTCGAACAAGATCTTGCAGAAATGCGTGGTGCTTACCTCCCAATTCAAAATCCATTTGGTCTAATTTACCTGACAAAGCGTGCTCAATAATTGCAAGCAAAATAACACGAGTTTCAAAGCTATGTAACATTGAGTTAATCTTTAAGTAATACAAGGCGATATCCGATAGCGGGTATATTTTTCCGTCCATCTCTCCACAGTCAAAGTCACTCATATTCCCTCCTAATTTTTATCCCCAAAGCATTTTAACATATTGATATTATTTTTGTTTTTAAGAGTTAATTTTAAGAGAATTTTCACAATTTATGGTTAAAGACGAAAAAGGCGGCAACTTTTATAATTAAAGTTGCCGCCAAATGCTAGGAGTCTTTTAGAGACTCGACAAGAAATCCTTCATCTTCGATGAACAAAATGGAACATCCGGACCAAAATTCTCCGGATTATTCATTTCGTCGTTCGAAGAACTCTCTGAAGGTTCCGGTTTAGAAGTTTCCGGAGTGCCTTCAGGAAGGGTTTCATGCAAAGACTCAGACTCTCTAGCTAAGCTAACACTTCCAAAATTAGGGTTTAGATCAGAACTATCGCTATCTTCCAAATCTTCTTCAAAAGTACCTGTTGAAAACGGAATATCGAGTGACTTCTTCTTCAAAACCTTAGTCTTGGAATTATATAACGAGAACGGAAAAGTTACCTGAATATCCAAATCGCTCCCGCGAATAATATTATTCTTCAACTGAGGATAGGCATCAAAATATGCCCAAGTGGCCCTGGCAATCGCCAAAAATACCTCAGGAATTGTAACAACATCGTTTCGACGAATTGCAATCTTCATGCCAATCAAAGCTTCTCCAATAAAAGAATCTCTGATTGAGACTGCGTTAATATCAATCTTTCCAATCGAAATATCCATCAAAATTACCGCCAAAAACCTAGTTTGCTGATTCTTCAACAAAAAGAGAAACTTAGTGTATGCATCAAAAGCAAAATTTAAATTATACATTTTGCCTTCAAATTCAGCAAAATCGTAGTCTTCTCCGGGCTTCAGGAATTTCATTCTCGACCTCTCCTAGATCTTCTGACTGCCACATTGACAGTCAGCCTGATATTCTACCAGAATATTTATATAATACAAATATTTTAAGGTTTTTTCCAGTTGTTTTATCTATTATTAATAGACTTTCCAAACCCAAAACGACGATTTTTTTGGTAAAATCTCACTATGGAAGACTCCTTAGGAATTAGTCAAAAAATAGAGAAAGTCAGAGATTTGTTTGATACTGACATTCTTTCTTTAGACAAAGACAGTTTATATCTTAAATATTTCTCAAAAAATAATGGAATAATTACCCAACTAATGAAAGAAATTCCTAATTTATCTTTAGAAGACAAGAAAACATATGGTCCTCAAATAAATTTTTTATCACAGGAACTCCTATCAAAATTAGAAAATATAAATATCGAAAATAAAACAATGCTGGATGAAACAATTAAAATCCAATCTGGAGATAGAGGTCAATTAAACCCAGTAACTCAAACAATAAGAGAAATGAATGAATTTTTTAAACATTATGGATTTTCTGTTGTCGAAGGCCCAGAGATTGAAACTGAGGAGTATAACTTTAGAAAATTAAATCTTCCAGAAAATCACCCTGCAACAGATCTCCAAGATACTTTATATTTAACCGGCAATAAACTATTAAGAACCCACACTTCGAGTATCGAAACAAGAATTCTTACAGATTACAACCCTCCAATAAGAGCAGTAGCTCCCGGTAAAGTGTTTAGAAACGAAACACCAAGCGCTACAAATTCGTCCTTCTTTCATCAATACCAAGGAATTGTAGTTGATAAGGGCATTTCAATTAAAAATTTGAAACAAACACTTATAGATTTTCACGAATATCTTTTTGGAAAAAATGTTGTGTTAAGATTTAGGTATAAATATTACCCAGAAGTTTCTCCTGGAATGGGAACAGATATCAGATGTCAATTTTGCCACGGTGAAGGCTGTCGCGTTTGTAAATATAGAGGATACATTGAAGTTTTAGGGTCCGGTATGATTCACTATAATACATTGAAAATGTGTGGAATTGACCCAGAAATTTATACTGGTTTTGCTTTTGGAATGGGACTATCAAGACTTGTTATGCAAAAATATCAAATTGACGATATAAGAAAATTATATCAAGGAGGAATGTTCTACAAATGATAATACCCTTAATTTGGCTCAAAGATTACATAGAAATTGAAAAAACTCCACAAGAGATTGCAAAATCATTCACAGAATTAGGCCTAATGCTTGAAAAACCAATATTAGGAGAAGTTTTAGAATTAGAACACCGAATGGATCGTGCGGATTGGCTTTCAATTTTAGGATGTGCAAGAGATTTGTCTGGTTTTGAAAATGTTAAGTTCATTAGACCAAAACTTAAAAATATAGAAGTTCCAAAAGTGTCAGAAAAAGATAAAGTTTCAATTGAAGTTGAGTCAGGTAAAGTAAATAGATTCAGAACAAGAGTATTCAAAAATGTTAAAGTAGGGGAGAGTCCTGATTTTATTAAGAAAAGACTCGAACTTTATGGGATACCAGTTATCAATAACATTGTTGATATAACAAATTTCGTAATGGTAGAAATGGGTCAACCACTTCACGCCCAGGATTTAAACAAATTTGAAAAAAGGGAGATAATACTTAGAGATTCCGAAATAGGTGAAAAAATTCAAACTTTAGATGGTTCCAAAATTGAATTACCAGAAAGAACCCTAGTTTTATCTCAAAATAACAGTCCAATTTGCATTGGTGGGATTGTTGGAGGGTTTGAAACCAGAGTAAGTTCTGAAACTACCGAAATTGTATTAGACTCTGGAAACTATAACCAAGCTTCAATGAGAAAAACCTCAAAAAAACTAGGTATAAGAAACGAAACATTACTTAGATCTGAAAAGTTTTTAAGCCCTAACCTTGTTGATGAAGCAATAACAAGATGTACTGATTTAATCCTAGAATATGCCGGAGGAGAGGTTTATGAAAACTCAAATTATGAGTCAGAAAAGTATGTAGCCAAAAAAATGACATTAACTAAGAAAAGACTTGAATTAGTTTCTGGAGGAACAGAGTATTTTAAAAATGCAGCTCACAGCCTTAGAAAATTAGAATATGAAGTGCTTTCAGAAAATGATGAAAAAATTGTAGTTGAGGTGCCTCATTTTAGAACAGATGTTGAAGTTGAGGACGATATAGTTGCAGATATTCTTAGACTTTACGGATATTCAAAAATCCAAGCAGAGAAAATCAGCGCCCCAGTTCCAGAAGATATAACCCCAATTTCATATTCAGAGTCTGAATACCTTACAAACTTATTAGTATCTCTTGGTTTTCATGAGCACCTGACAGATTCAATTGTTAAATATGACGGAATTGAAAACAGAATATCAATGCTTAATTCTATCAACTCAGACAAAGATTCTCTTAGACTTTCAATAAAAGAAACTCTAAGCACCGTTTTATTTAATTATCAAAAATTTGGTAAAGATGAGGTAAAAATTTTTGAAATTGGAAAAAAATATTTTAGAGAAAATGATGAGTTATATGAAGAACTTGTTCTTGGAGTAATTTACGATATCTCTAACAAAGATCTACAAAGCCTGTATATCAGAAAGTATTTAGATTCAATTATGGAATCTTTGGGAGTTAACTATTCCCTCCAAAAAACCAAAAAACATATATCAATCATTGATAGTAACTTTTTAGTAGAAGTTGGGTATTTCGATGGTAATTATGTAGAGGTATTTCTTGAAAAAATAATTAACAACCCAAACTTTAAATCTAAAAAAGGAATTAATGGAAAAATTGTAACTGAGATTGAAAATATATCAAAAGAGGACTTAACTTTTGTCTGTCACGAGGATTTCTCGTCAGGAGAAGTTCTAGAATATGTAAGAAATTTAAACCCTTTAATCAATGAGGTTAGGTATTTAAATGAATTTTTAGAAGACGGAAAAAGGAAAGTTACTTTTAGATTTTCTTCTTTACATTCTCAAGAAATGAAAAAGATAAGAAATGAAATTATTAACAACTCATCCTTAAAATTTCAAATTAATTTTATCTCTTAACGATCCGTATTGTTTAATGAGCTTGATTTGAACCTATTCGTCAGTTTGTAGAGTATCAAGAACATTTAGAGTTATCTCATGATCTCCTTCATTTCCTTCTCTATCAACCACTTTAGCCTTAAATCTATGCTCTCCAACTTGAGAACTGTTTAATTTATAAGTAAACCCATAAGGATAGGAGGAATCAGACCCAACCTGAGAAGAATCCAAATAAAATTTTACTTCCTTTATTTTTGATGAAGCTGAAATTTCTGTTGAAATTCTAAATGTTGCAGGAACGCTTGTGTTTTCTTTTGGAGCAACAATTCGTATGTAAGGTTTCATTTCCTCAGGATCGTCCCCATCATACTCAAGTCTTGATGAAATTGTTGGAGGAAAATAAGTTTCGTCGCCAGAATATTTTTCCTGCAACCAAGCATCCGTGTAGTTTTGCCACTCTGGTTTGTAATCGAGTATTCCAATGTAGTTTTTCTTTTCAGTTTTACCCTCATCTCTACAGGAGTCATTGGCAATTCTTCCGTCAAACTCACATATCTCTATTGTTTTATACCATTCAGAAGGGGATTGAGGTTCGGTTCCCTTTACAAACCACTCACTTCTTTTTTGGTAGTCTTTATAAGGAAGCATTCCAGATCTTTCATCTACTTCAATTTTCACTAAGTTTGTGGTGGGGTTAAATTTTTCAACATTTTCTCCGGTTTTAGGCTTATCTTTTAACAAGAATTTCATTGTTTCAGACCAAATTGGAGTTGCTCCAGAAATACCAGACGCAATTGCTGGATTTAATGGCTCGTTATTTGAGTTTCCAACCCAAACCCCAACCGTAAAAGAAGGGGAGTAACCAACAGCATAGTTATCCCTTTTATTGTTTGTTGTTCCGGTTTTTACAGCAACTTGATGATTTGGAATTTTTAGAGGGGAGTTAAATCCAAAAGCATCAGCTCTTGCCCCATCATCTGATAAAATATCAGAAATCAAAAAAGCTGTTTCTTCAGAAATTGCTCTAACACCTCTTTGTTCTTGGTATCGATATAATTCTTGACCTTTATTATCTTTTATTTCTAAAATAGCCACAGGAGAATTGTATATTCCATTATTTCCAAAAACTGTGTAGGCCGAAGTTAACTCATATAACTTCGTTTCGGCACCTCCTAGAGTAATAGCTAAACCAAATCTTGTTCTATCATTAAATGTCGAGATTCCCATTTTTTGAGATAAATCTAAAAAAGAATCAATTCCTAAAATTCCCAACGCTTTTACAGCCGGAATATTAAGAGAATTTCCTAAAGATTTACGAAGTGAAACAGGGCCTCGATATATTCCATCGTAATTTACTGGAGTATAAGCTTTGTCAGAACCAACACCTTCTCCAGTGAATGTTGTTGGTACATCTAAAAAAGTAAAAGCTGGGGTGAATCCTTTTTCTAAGAGTCCTGCATAGGTTATTGGTTTTATAGCAGATCCCGGCTGTCTATTTGCAGTTGCAACATTAAAGTAAGGATCGAATTTACATCCTTTCTCCCCGGTGGTTGCGGATTCACAGCCTTCCGGTTCAGGTCTTCCAAAATAATTTTTTGATCCAATCATTGCAAGCATCTTTCCAGTATTTGTTTCATAAACAACCATCGCCGAGTTTCCAACACCATAAACCTTCTCTTTTTCTAAAACTTCATTCATTATCTTTTCGGCATTTTCTTGAATGTTTAAATCTAAAGTTGTTTTAACTTGTAACCCAGCAGTTTCCACAATATCCTCACCGTACATTTCAATTAACTTATCCTTAATGTAAAAAACAAAGTGAGGAGCTTTAAAAATAGCTGCAGATGGTTTAAACTCAATTTTTTCATATAAAGCTTGAGTGTATTCTTCTTCTGAAATATAATTTCTTTCTCCATTTTTATCTACCCAACCATTATTTCTCATTAAACTTAAAACAAAGTTTCTTCTTTCAATTCCTGCCTCTTTATTTGATGAAAATGGGGAATAATACGAAGGTCTTTGAGGAAGACCGGCAAGGTATGCCGATTCTGAAAGGGAAAGTTCGTTAGGTTCTTTTGCAAAGTATGCTTTTGATGCAGCATAAATCCCATAGTTCTGACCTCCGTAAGGAGTTTCATTAAAATACATTTGTAGAATATCGTCTTTTGAATATTTTGACTCGATTTGCAACGAAAGAATTAG
>Ga0214923_10009061_pt1 | contig 10424 bp, 7 predicted proteins | sample LL1510_MetaG_FD_177993 | JGI IMG/M metagenome (GOLD analysis project Ga0214923, IMG submission 177993) | Freshwater microbial communities from Lake Lanier, Atlanta, Georgia, United States - LL-1510 | ecosystem: Environmental > Aquatic > Freshwater > Lake | place: USA: Georgia | collected 2015-10-15
CCACGAGTATAACTTAAGATATGGACAGACATTTAAAATTAAAGCAAAAATACCATTTGATATTACAAAGAGACCTGATTTAGTAAAAAGATGTGAAACAAAATTTATGATGAAACCAGATTATGTACCTGTTAGTAAAATTATGACAGTAGAACAACCTTCTACACCTATAGGTTTTTCTCAAACTCAAGAAGCAACTTCATTAGTAAGAAATGTATTAATCAATGAGAAAGGTTTTGATAATTCTAAAAATATGGAGTTTATACCTAAATACGAAGACAGGCCTAAACCTTCTAATCCTTTTAGTATATGCACTGGATTACAAAGTTATTATCCTAACGAAATGGTTGAGATACCTGTTAATGACCCATTACAAAAACCATCCATTATCATCCATCCTGATACTAATCAAATTATGTATGTATAATATATATGAAGACTAAACTAAAAATATTGAAAGTTCAGAAAGAGCCTAAAACAAATAAGACTATGGGACAACTTGAGATATATAACCCTTGGACAACAAAAAAACAACAAACAACAGATAAAGCAGTTAATAAGATGTTAGTGAAAAAACAAAGTAAGATGGATATGACATTTAAAAAAAATTATTCATCTTCTGATAGTTCATCAACAGGTAGTGATAGTGATGATATATTTAAAGCAACTATATCTAAACCTCCTTCTAGACCTGCAATGCTACCAAAAAAAGAACAACCTAAATTTAATGGTTTAGATATAGTTGAAATTAAATCAACTAAAAATGATACATATCAACGTCCTACAATGGAACAAGGTATTATACCTAAGCACCCGTCTATTAATATGGTGATTGGAAGTATTGGGAGTGGTAAGACAGTAATGTTATGTAATATGTTATTAAATCCGTCTATGTATGGAAAAGACAAAACAGGACGACCATATTGGGATGATATATTTGTTTTTACAAATTCTAATGACGATATTTTACAAAAACTAATTGATGATAATGTTATACCTAAATTACACGTTAAACATCAACCAGATGAAAAACATTTGAAAGCAGTTATTAAAAAACAAAAAGAAATGGTAAAAAATAGTAATGGTGATTGGGGTAAAGTCCCTAGAATATTTATTATATTAGATGATATTATAGATTGTGATATTGTTAAAAGTCATACCTTTAAAAGTCTATGTTCTCGTCCTCGACAAATTAATTGTAGTGTTTTTGTTTTATCACAATACTATTTTTCACTACCTAAAATTTGTAGGCAGAATGCTACTAATATATTTTGTTTCAGTGGTAATGTTCAAGATAAAGAAGCATTGGCAGATACATTTACACCGCCTAGTTTAACAAAAAAAGAATTCGGTGATATACTTGCTTTCTGTTGGAAGAAAGATGAAAAATATTCACATCCTTTCATTCATATAGCAAGAAGAGAACCGGAACAAACACGTTTTAGAAAATGTTTATTAGATGTTGTTGATATTAATTCATTTAAGAAAAAAAGTTAATATATGTTTATATAATATAAATGGATAGTTACAGCGGTTCAGATGCTTCTTTAAAATCTTATAATACAGTTAATTTACGGTTATCAACTGCTTATAAAACAAATAGATTAGACCCCGATACTAATTGCACTATACAATTGACACAATCAAGACTTCTTACAAATGTTGTTAAAGCAGATGTTAATTATGTTAATATTGCTAATGTTTTTCATAATGTAGCAAGTTATAATAACAAGTTTGGGATTAGTATATATGATATAAATGTTGGCCCGCCTGTTTCTCAATATTCAATTCAAATGCCCGTTGGTTATTATACGGCGAGTGAATTAGCTGCAACACTACAAGCAGGATTACGAGCAATTGATACAAGACTTCAAGCAACAACTATTGTTTATGATACTGTTATTCAAAGATTTATTACTTCTACAAATGCTTTTCAATATTATGTTGATATGGAAGGATTATCATCTAACGCAAATCGTTATGGAAATAATTTTCTTTGGTTATTTGGTGCAAACGTTAATACAAACTTATATAGAATTGGTGTAGGTAATACAACAACACCATTTCCTACTAATCTATATGGAGCAACATCTGTATTTTTATGTAGTCGTAAATTAGCAACTACTAAATCTGTTTTTGAATTAATAGATAATACAAACAGAGTATCATCAACAGTTGGTAATGAAGTAATGGCTATAGGTATCAATAGTGCGTATGGAGTATATCAAACTTATTATAATAATGGTAGTGATAGAGGTTTAAATTGTTTCAATACAGGTTTTATTTTAGATGAAGTTGATATTCAATTAGTCGATGAATGGAACAATATTTTAGAAAGCGATAGGCCTTTAAATCCAATTGTGTTAGGTATCAAATTAACTTATATTTAATTCTTTTATTACAAATATTATATTACTGGATAATAATATAATATGGCTTTTGTTTATAATCAAATCATTCTAGATAATCAGGCAGGAACTAATGCACTTATTATGGCATCTGATGATAAATTATCATTCAGTGGTGTAAGTGATAAATATGAATTTGATGAAGATGTTTATGCAAAAAATGTTAAACTAGCAAATGAAAATGACATTCAAAATTTACAAAGTGAAATAGATAGTATTCTACCTTTAAGCAATTATGCTTATATCAATGGCAATGATGAAACATCACAATTAGGAGCAATACCATTTGGAACAGGTGGAATTAATACATTAATCCAATCACCTGACTTTGTTTATGATAATGTTAATAAAGTTGTAAAAGTTGATAATGTTAATTTAGCAACACAAACACAGATTGATTTTCTACAAACAGAAATTGATAATATACCAGGAGGAAATCCTAATGTTTGGATAAATGGAGTAGGACAAACAACAACAAACCAACAAATATTATTTACTGATAATTCAGTTAATGGAGCAATAACAAGCGATAAATTATATTTTGATACAGAAAATAATTTTATTTATTTAAATGGTGAAGTTATGCCCGTAAGAAGTGAAATTGATTTTTTACAACAAGAAATAAATGACACTAATGTTAGAATTGACGGAGTTGATAATACATTATTAAATCAATCTCACAGAATAGATGATTTAGAAACATTAACAACTACACAAGGTAATGATATACAAACTAATACAAATAATATTAATATTTTAAATGGTCGGGTAGGAACATTAGAGGGTCAGGTTGCAGTTCAACAAGGAGACATTAATTATTTAACAACAATATCTCAACAATCACAAACAGATATTACTGCTTTACAAGGAGAAGTTCAAACATTACAAACTGATGTATCAAATAATACAACTAATATTGGCACTTTACAAGGCAATGTAAGCGATTTACAAGGCGATGTAAGCACTCTACAAGGTCAAATATCAATAAATACAGCAAACATTAACACAAATACAAATGATATAATAGAATTACAAGGAGACTTAAATAATTTATCAACTTATACATCAAATAGTATTAATAATTTACAAGGTAAAGTCGATACACTACAAACTTATGCTAATTCAGCATTAATGAGAGCAATCAATTGTAATAATTGGACGCCTACAACAGTTTATAATGTTGTATGGAATAATTTAACACCTACCGAAAAATTAATGTGGAAAGGTGGAGACAATACAACAATCGACCCCGTTCAATCAGTAACAGGTAATAATTGGAATTTTACAAAATCAATAAATAATAATACAAAAATTGGCTGGTATATACCAATTGATTTAAGCAGCTTAACTTTTCAAGATTTAGAAAGTTTTTGGGCTGTTATTCGTTTTAACACAACCGCAAATATATCAACTGAAGGAAGTTTATATTTTTCAATAACAACAAATCCAGCAACAGCACCTAATACATTTCGGACAAGATTCAATTATTGTAATCCAGCTACAACAATGAATACGACAGGATATTTTTATAAAATTTTCGCTATCGACACAATCACAACTTTAACAACAGCGAATTTAGGAAAAGGACAAGAAGTAGGACAACAGAAATTTAAATTAAATCCTATGAATGTTAGAAGTGATTTATGGAGTATAGGATTTAATAAATTAGTTGCATCACCAACGGGCGACACAACAGCAGGATATACATTAGCACCTATTCAAAGTATATCATTACAAACAACATCAAATATTAACACGTTTAATTTTGATCTAGTCAGTATTGGTTATTTAGATAAACAATATAATTTATTTTATTCATAATATTAAAATTTAATATTACCTGTATTCTTTATTCTCTGTTTTTCTATATTTGCTTTTCTAATTCTATCACTACTTATGTCTTGATATTTTTCAGGTGTTTGTGAATTAATTGTCTTTGATGGACGACATAAAGGATATTTATCATTCTGCGTATTCTTATGCCCGCAACGTTCATATCCACCTTTACCATTTGGTTGATTTATATCTATCCATCCTTCTTTACGCCATCTTTCTAACTTTGATGATGATTTTCTATCCGAATACCTACCTCCTAGTTCTTTATATTTTTTAACAATCCACATTGAACGATATGCTCCGGTTGGTGAAGCAAATTTATTACTTGCCATTTGTTTAACACGGTTATATAATTCTTTATCTAATGGCTCACTCATTATAATTATTGTTTTCAAAATTATTGTTTTACAATTGAGAATTCGCAATCATTAAGCATTTGTATTCCAGAGAGACTTGCTCCCAAATTATCCCAAATTAAAATAGGATATATGAAATCACCATCGTTGATTAATTGTAAATTTGTTGTTATAGTTTGGTCGATATATAAATGATCACCAATTATGATTGTATTCAGTCTTTGTGTGTATAATGCTTCATAATTATTACTTTGGTTATTTCTGGCAAATACAATTGAATATGTTGCTCCAAATAGTGAAATTAATTTTATAGTTAATTTGTAAGAAACAATATAAGTTCCTGATGATCTTACAACAACTCCACACCATTCCGGGCCATATTCACATCTTAAATAATTTGGAATGCTGTAAATTAATGGTTGATTATTAACACTTTTACAAACATTTGATGGATATGTATAGTTATTACATACAATTGGTAAAAATCCAAAAATTGCAGGAAGATTATAAAATCTTGTAGGATTATCACCATTTCTTGGATATGGAATATTATATGTTCCCTCATATTCTGTTTGGTTTTCGAATGTTTGTTTCCATACAATATCAGTTGATGGAGTGTCATCTGGATACATTTGAAAGAAGCAATTATATGGATTAAAAGAACGGGTACTATCGCCACCACCATTTGCCTCAATTATAATTCGTGTAATATTTGCGAGATTTGGTTTAGGAATTACAATTAATACTACTCGTACAAATTGTTGTTCGAATTGAACGTCTGGTTGATACCCTTCGTGTTGAATATATAATGGAATATTTGGAACATCATAATTTTGTAAGTCTTGTTGTGTTTCAGTAAATATTATTTGTCTTTCATTAATATCAACCCAATCAATATTATCGGGGGATGATTGAAAACACGCTCTAATTTCTTGTAAATCATTTAAAAAATAACTTACGCCAATTCTGGCAGAACAAGTTAATGTATATGTTTGATTTGCTGGATAACCATCTAATTTTATACATTTTGGCGTGTAATCAATGCTACTTATAAATTCATTAGACGATGTATCAGTAATAGTTGAGTTTATTGATTGCCCCAATAGATTGTTTATTATAGGAAATGGAATTACATATTCTTCTTGAACTGGTGATGATAATATTTCTATTACAGAATTGAGTTGAGGTGTCTGAGGTGGTGATTTTGATAAAGCAAGATAGTTATAACGTAAATCTACTGGGTCTGTAATCCCCAAAAAATCAATTCCAAAACGAATGGCAAACCCCCAACGATAACCATTAAACACGATATTTTGTAATCTAACTCCGTATGATTGACCAAATCTAACGTCATAAGTTCCCGATAATGTAGATTGATTTCCATTAAAATTACCGGTTGGACTTGGTTGTGTAATTGGTGAATTCAATCCGCATTGGTCTATAACAAAATTGTCGGCATATTCTATCGTGAATGCTCCAATACCATTCGACGGCAGATTAGGGTTAGAAGCTGGAACATTACATACCCAATAATTGATAGTTGCTGTAAATTTATACAATCCCTCTTTAGCATATATACTTGTTGGGTCAAGTTGAAATGTTGTTCCTGATCGTTTCCATCCATTTGAACGAAATGTTGTTAATAATGGAAATGTATTTAAAAATTGGGGACTGCCTGGAACTGTTCCGTCATAAGTGATACCCCCATCAAATTGCGTGCTATCTCCCGCACGAGAAAACATGTATGGTGTTGAAAACATAGACGGTAGCAATGAATTGGGATTATTGATTTTATGTAAATCTTCAATTAAATTTGGTTGGGTTGTGCAAGTATAATTTGCGGGATTGTAATTAATATAAGTTCCATTTGTAATTCTGTCATATACACTATCATATTGTTTTAATACAAGTCCTTGGATAAACGTTCCACGATAATTTGAAACAGATGAGTTATTGCTCCAATATGCTAATAAACTCCAGTCGTCCTGATTTGTATCGGGTTCTTTATTTATATTACTTCTTAAAGCAATATACTGATGTTCTAGATAAACTACAACTTCATCTTTATTGTATAATGTATTAATAGTCCATTCGTTCTTGTATATCATTGTGCCGTCTAAAGAAACTGGGGGTGTTCCGCCTTCTCCAGATATGTATAGTCCTTCGAAATTCATAATATTATAAAATACGATTATATAATAAAATGTAATAATGAAATTATTGTGGTTTCATTGAAATATATTTCATATATTTATGTGGATTAACCATCCTATCTGTTAATCTAATGTCCTGTGAATTATCAATTGCTAGATGTTGTCTATTACCGAACAGTCCAAGAAATTGTCTTGCTTTCTCTGCATCGCGTTGCATAGTATTCACTCCTGAAACAGATTTAGGATTTAAGAAAGTTTCTTCATATAATTGTTTTGCAGTCTTTGGTTCAGTGCCTTTATTTGTTTCTCTAGCATAATTAAATTTGATATTTGAACCGTTATCACCCACACTTGTATCAGTAGAAGGATACACTTCAATTTTTCCAAGTCCTGCTTCCATAAAATCTCTTGTATTTTGATTGGCCATAATAATCTTTTGTCTTCCATCTAACTTTTGTAATTTTGCTACTTGTTCTATTTTCTTTTCAGATTTTGAAATAGGTTTAATCATATCTGGATTATAAACCGTTGTCAGTCTATATACTTCATCTTCACTCATCATATTTAATGCGGGTGACTGTTGAAAGAGATCTCCATATAGTCCGGTTATATGTGGCCCCATTTCAACATATGGTTTAGATAGTGCTTGGTCATAAAAATTGCCTTCACTTCTACTTCCTATTTTCATATGATATTCACTCTTTGGTTTTCCTATTTTTTCATAATTCAAACCTGATACAACATCTTTACGTCGTTTAATAAATTCTTTTTGTTCTTCTTCCATACTACCTAATTTAACATCAAAATCTACATAAGGTGAAAATATAACTTTCTGTGGTGCTATAATTTTATCGGTGTATCTTTGAGGTGCGCTCTGGTCATTCACTGGTTTAGACATATCATACTCTGGTTGATATTCTTTTCTTGCATAATCATAAATTCTTGCTTGCGATCTAACCGTACCTATACGTGCCATATATATATTTAGTTTAGTTTATTATTTCATAATTGTCATTTTACCGTCCTTATATTCAAGGATTTGTAAATATTCAACTGTTATAAAAATATCAAATCTACTAGCAAAATCAATTGCCGTAATATTATTTAACATAACAGATAAACTTCTTTGTGAATTAACAGTAATGCCACTGCCTAAATCTTTACTTCTCCTCAAATCAAAAGCATATATATTACCGCCTAAACTCAATCCATATGGAACCTCTTGAACTGTTGGACTAAGAAAACTACTAAGAGTAAATGAAAAATCATTATAATTAACACAACCTATAGACGATTTATTATAATCTGGTTTAACGTCGTTGCATGAAACTCCTGCGCCCATAGTATTTAAGGCTTCCATTGTCATTGCGTAATAATCTTGTATCGTTCTCGCATCAAACTGAGGATAATAATAATCACCTATTTTTACTTTAAGGGATGGTATTATATCACTATCGTTATCAATTCCATCTGTTAATTCATAGAAATCATTAGCATACATTGGAGAACGTTGTTCTTTATTATAAACTGGTACAGGAGGGTCGCCTTCAAATGTTTGACTGTCATATAAACTATAATCTGCTCGTATAATCTTAAGTTGGACATTTAATACTTGTGCAGCTGTAAAAGGAACATTTAATGTTGTTGTTGAAGCTAATATTCTATTTCTCGTTGTGAATTTCGTTTTATATGGTATTTGAATACTGTTATGTTTTACAATTTTATAAATACTGTCAAACGCTTTTACTGATTGATAATTCATATAAACATTTTTAATATCCATACTAAAACCTTGTGCGAAATCTGTTAAAAATGAAGGATTAGCAAATCCTATTCTATTTAAAATTATAGTTGTCTCAGGTTTTTCTAATGTAATCCTTAATATACAATTTTTTAGAACACAAGCAGGAATAGGACGTGATTGATTAAAAAACGATGAAATCTCTGACAAGGGGACACAGAAATTTGCATATCTATTTGTAGTGAAATTTGGAAATAGATATCGTTGGAATTTATTATCATAACATAACCCACCCATCATTGCATTAATTGTGTTCATTCTCTCCTGTGATATCTCATATTGTCTAGCTGTTCTATTCTGATTAAAATATTTCTCACGGAATATTATTTGGCCATCTGGTGAAACTAATTCAACTGTGTTAAACAAATTTAATACGCTACCCCCTGTTTTAAAATATGCTTTATATGTTTGAGGAATAATTAGTTCTCCTGCTGTATCTACTGTAACTAAATCAAAATTATTACCAAACGAAAAATTAGAAGTTTGTCCCGCAATATTGCCATCAGGTTTGTTTGTAGAATTTACTCTTAATGATAAATTAATATAACTGTTAGTTGGATTTATAAATTCATCATGCATCAATGTATCAAAATTACAAATCAGTTGGTCGCTCTCTTTATACTTTTCAATGTCGGGTGAAACAAATCTGTTTTGTTTGAATTCTTTTTGAATGATACAAGACATATTTTCATCACAATCATATAGCATATTATTAGTTGCCATTAATTGTAGTCTTTCATCAGTCTCTTTAACTGCTTTGTTTGTTTTAGACATTTATATATATTAATAAAATAGATATAAATAATAAATAATTAAAGATGGTTTTATTTTTTTATCAATCCGCGTTTTTGTTACTTGTTGACAACTACGTTTGACGTTGTGGTATTTGCAATATTTAAGTAACGCACGCTTACTATGGCGTTAAAATTATCACCAGATTTTAAACCAGAGTATTCCACAGACAAAATTCTACTATTATTTGTGCTACTACCTGAAATGTTTAAAGCGTTGCTTCTTTCCATATTCAAACCAATTAAAAAACATCCTGTTCCGTATCCAGCTACCCCTGATACTGTTTTTGTATAATCAGCAAACGATACAGAACAAGGGGATAGTTTATTGATAACTTTAAGACTATCAGGGTCTTCACAAGAACCAAATGAAATATTTGAAGTTGCATCACACAGAAGGTTAAACGCCTGACAACTTGATTCAATAGGGTATAATGGGCTAATCGCGTTTCCGAGACGTGTCTGCCAGCGCATGCTACCTAATGAACCATTATCAGCTCCTGCGGTTGCAGCCACCGAATTAATACTTTCAGCTGCGTATGGTGACTTCCAATCATCAGGAGCCTTTGGTACGATTTTGATAATGACTGAACTAATACGAGCTGCACTTAATTGAATGTCAAGAACACCAGATGTGCTCAAAGGGTAGATGGCATTAAAGTTGGAATAATAGTTATATTGAAGCCCATTGGTGGACAGGCTGTTTGCACTACTTAAAATCATACTATTTACACTATCAAATAAATCTACTTGGTCTAGATACGAAGTGCATACATTTAAATCAACTACAGTCTGTGCAAGGCCTGCTCCAAGTGCCAGTGTGTTTGCGTCTGAATAAAGTGAAATTGATTTAGACATTTTTGCTAAACTCAAACGTAAGGTGGCACCTGCTAGCAATTGTGGGGGGATTGGAGAAGCAGTTGAAAAGAAACCGGCCAACTCCCCGAGTGGAATGGTGAAAGTCTGAGCTTGTCCAACTGGAAACAATGGAAATTTCATTTCACCGGCTGCATTTAAACTTGCTCCACCCATGACACCTAAAGCATCACGTCTTTCTTTATTAATTTTAAAAAGTCTTT
>Ga0214923_10009063_pt1 | contig 10422 bp, 1 predicted proteins | sample LL1510_MetaG_FD_177993 | JGI IMG/M metagenome (GOLD analysis project Ga0214923, IMG submission 177993) | Freshwater microbial communities from Lake Lanier, Atlanta, Georgia, United States - LL-1510 | ecosystem: Environmental > Aquatic > Freshwater > Lake | place: USA: Georgia | collected 2015-10-15
GCGAAGATTTCCAACCGAATTACCAATGAAGTTGCCGGCGTAAACAGAGTGGTGCTGGATGTCACCAGTAAACCACCTGGCACTATTGAGTGGGAATAAAAGAAAAGGCCGCCAATTTAGCGGCCTAAACTTTTACCTAGACTAACCCAGTGTTATGTATGTCACTCTGCGGTGGGTTGGAATTGGCTTTTTGGTCTTCTCGTTGAATGGCTTCATAGTTGTTGGCCAGACAAGGTATCGAGTGAAACTTACCTTAAGTTGCAATCCAGCGAAACCCTTCCTCAAGGCTGTCAGTGCCGCCGCCTCGCTCTTTGCATTACATAGTGGTGAAGGTGCTTTGAATATCTTCCAAGCGAAAGCAGCTTTAATCTGAGCAGGGGTCTTACCTGGCATAGCCTTGAGCACACCGAAGTCAACACTGCACTTATAGTTTTTGCCTGAAATGTTAAATTCAATTGTTGCGTTGATCTTTCCAAGCCAGACTCCGTAGGTCTGAACATAAAGGAACCCAAGCTTTCGGTCCCAAGTGAATCCGACCGAACCTGAGCGAACCAATTTTCCGCTCGGCAGTGCAGTTGGGTGAAGTGGGTCTCCAACTTCATTGGATGAAGAACCGTCATCAACGGTAATGTCAAACTCCATAGTTGCGGAAGTGGCTGAATTGAATCTCGCATTACCAGGTTGGCTAACCGTAACTTTGCATCGGCCAACCTTGATGCCGGTGCCATGGCCATCTTCGGTCACATCACAGATGTCTGGAGTGGTTGAAACGAAAACAGGAGTCAATCCAGAGGAGGAAATTGCCGTTAGATCGAATCCGTCTGCTGAATCAGTGGTTGGAGTAACCGGAGTGGTGTCTTTAGGCAAAGTGACGGTTATGGACTGATTTGATTTTGAAACTGTCAACGAGACATTTGCACTTAGACCTGCATTGAACGAGATGTTCGCTGCTGTCGCTGCCACAATAGTACATGTTCCAGCGGCCACAAAACTTAACTGGTTTGCCGAAATAGTACATACGGTAGGTGTCTTTGATGTGTAGGTCACTGGAATCGTGATTTCACCATCAACACCAGGAGCGGTTATTTCAGTGGATAGCGTTCTGCTCGTTTCACCAGCTCCCGCACTTCCATTACCAGCAGACAAAATCAAGGTTGGAGTTGTCTTGGTAACACCGGTGTAGGTAAATGTACCTGCATCAAGTGTTCCCTGGGCATAAACCAAACTGACGTCGACTTGACCAGCAGTAGTTGAACTTGGCACTTCTAGAGTGATTGCGGCAGATGATTTGCTGACAATCTTTACGCTCTTACCGCCGATGATCGCAGAACTAATCAGGTCTAGGTTCAAACCTCCGATAGTCACCTTGGTGCCAGCAGGTAGAGTGTTCGGTCCAAAACCAGCACTAGGGGCAGTTACGAAAGGAGCAGCTGCAATAGTTCCGGTATAGACCTGACTTACCGAACCAGATGCATTGAACGCGGTGACTGTGAATGTGTATTTTCCAACACCAGTTGGCTTTCCTTCAATTTCACCAGTAGTTGGATCCAAAGTAAGGCCAGCTGGAAGGTCTCCTGCAGAAACAATGTAGGTGACAGTTGGGAAACCATTAGCCGTAATCTGATCGGCAAAGTCTTTTCCAGTTTGCATTCCAGCAATTGCTGTTTTGTTGAACGCTGTAGGGGCTTTGTTGACGATGAAGTTAGCAGCTTGGCCAGTGACGTTGTTATTGCTACTGTCGCTGTCCGGAGTCGCTGAAGTTAGGGCCACCTCTCCACCAGAGGTGTACTCTCCGCCAACAAGGTTGCCAGCTAGAGAGATAGGTACAGTGAAGCGAACTGTGCCGTTCACCTCAATCACATTGTTAGTGCTACAGGTGACTTTAGTTGGGGTGGTAAGCACACAGCCTGCGTTCAGAGGGGTTATTGCTGTAACACCAGTTGGCAATGTGTAAACCACAGAAGCTCCAGCAGCTTTGGCAGGACCATTGTTGACCACAGTTAGGTCAATTGCGGCTTGCTGGCCAGCAGTTGCGTTACCTGCGGTGGTAATGGTCACGCTTAGATCAGTTGCCGCACTGCCAACGGTCACAGAAACAGTCAAAGGATCTGAAGCTAGGAAGGCATAGTCGCCATCCTTCACAACCTTGAACTGACAAGTTCCCGCAACAATGGCGGTGACATTTACACGCTCACCAACCAAAGCAACCGAACAGACGTTAGGGGTCAGTCCAGTTAGAGACAAGCTTCCGAAACCATCTCCACCGGTGATAATCAGTTGAGTAGTGGTCTTGCCGTTCCACTGTGGTTGGGCAACTTCATCGGTAGCAACATTCGAATTCAAAGAGTCCTGCGCAGACTTATCGATGGTTATCGAAACAGTTGCGGTTGTCTCGTTGAAGTAAGGATCGCTTTCCTTGGTTGCTGTGATTACACAGGTGCCTGGTCTAATTACAGTGACCAGATTTCCGGTCACAGAACAGATTGCAGCACTTGCTTGAGTCACAGCGTAGCTAACAGCACCGGTACTGGAACCACCTGTTGTGGAAAGGGTAGTGGTAACTGCAGCATCCTTGTTGTAAACCAAGTTGGTCTTGGCAGCGCTCGCAGTAAGTGCTGACTGAGAGCCCTTGGCAATAGTCACTGTGATGCTGGCAGTAGCCTCAGAGTAGTTTGTATCTCCTGCCTTGGTTACATTGACGATACAGTTACCGCCGGTAATCGCAGTGATGACGTTTCCAGCTATTGAACATACTGTCTTGGTTGAATCATCTACTGCGTAACTAATTGCTCCGGTTCCTGAACCACCAGTAACGGTGATTGTAGAAGTTACCGCAGAGTTAGCAGAGTATGTCAGTCCAGTCGGTGACGCTGAAACTGTTAGAGCAGCCTGCCTTGACTTCTTAACTTCAATGCTTACTTGAGTCGTGAAGTCGTTGTATGTGGCATTTCCAGATTTCGTGATGTTGATCAGACAGTTACCAACCTGAAGGGCAGTCATTGTCACATTGTTGCCAGCCACAGCAACTGAACAGTTGCTTGCTGTGGTTGCATCAACAGTAGCGGTGATGGTGCTACCAGTAATTCCACCAGCAACAGTAATTACGTCAGTCGCGGCTGGAGTTGAGAAGTAGACGAAAGGTGTTTCCGGCGTCGCAGTCACGTTTACCTGGTCACCCTTAGTGATGGTGACTGAAGCCACTGAGCTTGACGCAATTAGAGTTCCGTCTTGAGCCTTCGATACGTTGATTACCAGGATGTTACATGGTCCAACTGCAAGGGAAGTTACAACTGCTGTGGTTCCATTGCCAGAAACACTGCAGATGTTCTTGCTAGCAGCATCGACAGAGTAACTCTGAACGTCTCCGCTGTTTGACCCACTAACAGTAATTGTCGCAACGGTTCCTGGAGCAGCAACAAATGGACCTGTCTGCCTGTCAGCATTTGCGCTGATCTGTGTTCCAGGAAGTGCGATTCGAATAGTTGCATTCGCGGTCGCATCTGCAAATACGGAGTCCCCAGCCTTAGTTGCGGTAACTACGCAGAAACCGTAGTAGTTGGCAGTCACGGTTGGAACACCGTTAACTACAGCTACCGAACAAACGCTGGCTGCACCTGGGTCGACTGAATAAGTAATAGCACCTGAACCAGAACCTCCACCGATAGTCAAAGTAGTAGTTGCCTTCGGTGAATCGGAATACATCAACTGCGGATACTGGGCAGTCAACGTCAGTTTAGTCTGGGCAGTCTTAGCGATGTTTACTGTCAACTTGGTTGTCGCCGCATTGAACAATCCATCAGCACCAGCAGCCTGGTTGATAGTCAGGTCGCATCGACCTGGTGCCAAAGCGGTAATCAACTTAGTTGTGTTGTTGTAACTACAGACTGCAGTTGAACCGGAGTCAACAGAAATAGTGCGCGCACCATTTCCTGAACCACCAGTCACAGTCACCAGCGAGGTAACAGCAGTTCCAACTTGGTAGTTCAAAGCTGCTGGGCTTGCTGCAGCAACCAGAGGGGTCTGAGTTCCCTTTGTGATGGTTACCGAAACTTGGCCTGATGTTGTCGCTAGGTAGCCTGAATCAGCTGCTTTAGTAACAGTGAAGGTACAAGTTCCAACTCCGGTTGTCTTTATGGTTAGCGGCCCACCATTCACACTCGCATCTGCACAAATGTTTGTTGATGATTGTGCAATAGTGATGGTCTGAGTTCCGTTTCCTGAACCACCAGTGGTGCTAACTGTGAAAGTTGCTGACGGTGAGTCAAAGAACTGGAGAGTGCTCTTTGATGGAGTCGCGGTTAGTCCAGTCTGAGTAGCCTTCGTGATTGTGAGAGAGGAAGTTGCTGTGTTGGAGTTATCCCAACCTGTTCCACCTAACCTGTAAGCACTTATGGTGCAGGTGCCTGCAGCCAATGCAAATACTTGGATTTGGTTTGTGTAACCAGGTCTCATTCCAGCGTTAGCACAGACAGTTGCAGATGCTGGATCAATGGATATCACTATGTCCCCGGTGCCTGTTCCTCCAAGAACTTGGAATAGGCCGATGTAACCTGTCGATTGTGGGGCGAATGTTGCAGTTGCCCAGTACGTCGAGAGAGTTAAAGCTGCTTGAGAACCCTTAGTGATTGACAGCTTCAAAGTTGAATTAGCGACGTTGTAATTTGCGTCTGCGGCTTTGGTAGCGATGATGTCGCAGTCGCCGGCAGCTAGGCCAGTTACGGTTACACCAGAAATTGAACAGATGGAAGTGCTGTCAGGAGCAACAGCATAACTGACTGCTCCTGTGCCTGTTCCTCCTGAAGTAGAAAGTGTAGTTGTATCCAGCGCTGAGGTAGTAGCCTTCAAGGCTGTCTTCACTGCAGAAACAGTAAACGCAGCCTGGTCAATCTTGGTGAAGGTGAGTGTCACTGACTTGATGTTTGAATCAAGGAAGTTGGTATCACCGAGTCGCTTCACATTGATAACACAAGTTCCCGCGGTGACGTCACTGACTACACCGCTTGTCGAATTAACAGTACAGATTCCGGTACTTACTGGATCAACTGTGTAATTGAAGACTGGAGTCACATTTGGAGTTCCACTACCGCCTGCTCCGGCAATGGTAGCTGTCGCCTTTGGCGAAGACACGAATGGCATCGTGGTCGAACCAGCTGTGATGCTAGTTGTGATGTCAGCCTGTGCAGCCTTACCAATTGTGAAGCTGGCTGTTCCGTTTACTAGAGCGTTGAAGTTGGTGTCTCCGAGCTTGCTGTACTGCAATGTACAGGTTCCATCGTCAACTGCAGTAACGGTGATCTTGTTTGTTAGATCGTTGGTTGCTACAAATGTAGCTGGATTTGCTGCCGAATCTCCGCCACCTGTGATGGTACATACCGTAGGGGTAGCACTCACAATCTTGGTGAAGTTACCAGTTCCCGCATAGGCAGTTCCAATTGTCAAGGCCGAGGTGCTTGCTGGTGAGCCTGGAGCGGCAAGCTTGAAGTCTGCGCTCGGAGTTAAGGTGATGGCAGTCTGGTTAATCTTCGCGATGCTCAGGTTAATTACCACTGAATTGGAAGCAGCTACGTTATCGTCGCCGTCTCTGGAAACCGTAATTTTACAAGAACCAAAATTGGTTGAGGTTACGTTTCCATTTGACTGGTCTACTGAACAGTTGCTGGTGCTATTCGCAGGGTCAACCACATATCTAGTAGCACCTGTTCCAGCTTGCCCTGTAACGTTTATGGTCGTGGTCACATCCGGTGCAACTTTGAAAGCGGGACTAGTTCCGTTTGCCGAAGACGCACTGATAGTTTGTACCATCTTGGTGATGTTGATACCAAGGAAGGCTCGCTGTTCGTTGTAGTTAACATCTGCAACTAGAACAACAGTGATCAAACAGAGCCCAGCTAGGTTTCCTTGAACTTGAACCTGAGTGGCTCTCACCGTGATGATCGAGCAGTACTCTTCGGTCATTGGGTCTACATAAAACGTGTAAGCGCCTGTTGAATAGTTGCCACCCGAAACAGTTACCCAAGTGGTGTTCTTGTTTACCGAGGTTGTGTAAGCCACAGAAGTTGGGCTGGCTGAAAGTGAAATCGCAGAAGGGTTAACTTTAGTGAACACTACTGTTACTGTGTCTGTGGTCACGTTGTAGTTGGTGTCTGCCGCCTTGGTTACGATGACGGTACAGGTACCGGCAGTGACATCAGTGATGAGTCCATTTGAAGATCCAACAGTACAGATTCCTGTACTTGATGGGTCAACTGCATAAGTGATAGCGCCAGTGCCCGAACCCCCAGTTGTGGTTATTTGGCTAGTTGCTTTAGGCGACCAAACAAATGGCTTAGTGCTATCAGGAGAGGTTGATACTAGTTCGGCCTGGTTCAACTTGTTGAAAGTCACAGTTGCTGTTGTGCTTTGAACTTGGTAGTTGGTGTCACCTGCTTTGGAAATGTTGATTACACAAGTACCAGCAGTCTTGTCAGTGATTAGACCATTAGCATCTACTGAACAAACAGATGAACTTCCGCCGGCAACCGAATAGGTAACTGCTCCCGTTCCTAAACCACCAGTAAGCGAAATCTGAGTCTTGGCTGCAGTGGTTGGATCAGTCAAAGTTGTTGCAACATAATCCATTGAAGTGTTAGCTGGAGTGGCCACCAGAGGAGTCTGTGGTCCAGTTGGAATGTAGAACTGGAAAGAGGAACTTTGAGCACTGAAATTCGTGTCAGCGTTCTTGGTTATGGCAATTGTGCACCAACCAGTTCCTGTTCCAGTTGGGTTTGCAGTTACAAAAGCTGTAGCACCATTACCAGAAACCACACAACCGCTGGCGTTGCTTGCCACGTAGGAGAAAGATCCGGTTCCAGATCCTCCAGTTGTCGTTAGAACAGCAAGAACTGCAGGGCTAGCCACGTAAGGCACATTGCTGTTGTAAGTGATGTTGGTGCCGTTTGTGGAAGCTGCGGTTGTGGTCAACGCACTTTGAGCGATTTGGTAGATAGTCCAGGTAACTGGTGCAGATGTCATCGGCTTGTAGTTAATGTCCCCAGCTTTAGTTGCGGTCACGTTACAAGTGCCAGCAGACTTAGCCACCAAGACATTGCCATTCAAAGTACAGGTGTCTGCACTAGCTGGGTCAAGGGTGTAGGTAACCGAGCCGGTTCCCTGTCCTCCACCTGTTGAAAGAGTTACTGTTGGCGGGTTTGCAACAGACCAGTTCGCAGCCCCTGGGTTTCCGACGTACAAACCAGTAATCTGCAATTTGTCAACTGTCATTGTGAATTGGGTTGTCTGAGCTTGGAAATATCCATCGGCAGCTTTTGTTGCGTTGTAAATACAGGTACCTGCAGAAGTTGCATACATGTACATGTTGTTTCCGCTGGTTTGGTTTACAGTACAGGTTGCTGTGCTGGATGGATCCACTGTCCAAGTGAAAGCACCTGTTCCATTTCCTCCAGTTCCTCGCAACCAGGTAACAGCGGAGCCATAGGTAAGCGGTGCAGTATCTGCAACAACTGACAGTGGTGCGTTTTGAGGAGCTTTGTTTACTGGAATTGTGATTGAAGCTTTTGCTGTAGCAAATCCTCCATCGGCTGCTTTTACACCGTTGATCACACAGTTACCGGCTGCAAGAACAGTCATCGTTACTGAGTTTCCATTTGAAGCAGATAGCGAACAGATAGATGTAGCTGTTGGATCAACGTAGAAGCTATATACACCGTTACCGGAACCACCGGTTGCCGTGATGGTTGCATTCACAGTTGTGTTTTGGATAATCGTCACTGCATTTTTGTCAGAAGACAGGTTGAATGCAATTGGAGCTTTAGAGGCAATTGACATGTGAACAATTTCAATGTCTGAACCAACACTGTTGTTAGCTTTGATTGCAAAAACAAACGCGCCGGTCTTGGTTGGAGTTCCCTTTAGTTTTGCAGTGGCAGGATCAAAAGTAAGCCCATCAGGTAGGCCCAAGGTTTCAAATGAGCTAGCACAAGTAAGTGCAAATGTTTGACATGGAGGAATTGTCGCACTATCTACTTTTAGCTCATAGGTTGCTGCTGGGTAAGCGTAGGTTGTGAAGGTGAAATCAGGAATTGCTGCACCAACTCGTATAGGGTTAGTCACTCTATTCACGGACTGAAGTTGGCTGTCATCGCTTGTGAATACTGGGGATTTACCAACAATCAGAGTCAAGTTTGCAGTTTCATCAGAGCCGGCATCATTGGTTACCTTAACTTTGAAGTTATAGGTCCCTGTCAATGTGGCGGTTCCGGAAAGAGCTCCGGTGGTTGGATCCAAGCTAATGCCAGCAGGCAATGAACCAGCGGAAATCGAGAAAGTGTTCCGGTAGCCGCTGGACTCGAATGAGTAGCCAGCGTAGGTCGAGTTTACGATTGTATTAGCAGCGCTTCCAGTAAGGCTTGCGGCTGTAAAGGCTGGAACTCCAGTTACCCGAAGCGAAGCTGGTGAACCGTAAGTAATACCGTAAGTCGAATCGGTCGCGTCTTCGGCAAACCGCAGGTACTTTCCAGCATCGCTTGCAGCGATTGTGTATTGGCCAGAAACCAACTGCGTAATGTCTGTGAAAGTTATGCCGTCGGTGGAAATCTGCCAACGTCTATTAGAGACAGTTACGGTACCGCTGGTTGGAACGAAAATGCCATCAACAGGTGTTAGAACTTGTCCAACTTTTGCAGTAGCAGAGTTAGTAAAACTTGGGAGCGAAGTAGCAGACGGACCATTTGGCCAAGTAATGGTCACGCTACCATTTCCAGAAGCGGCATTAGCCGTAACTGTTGCAGCAGGCGCGACCGGGAAAGATTTACCAGTGACACCTCCACCAGCGGCTGGTGACCAACCGTCGTAAGCTCCGGCACCACCGGCACCGCCGGTGTAGCCACCGCCTCCGCCTCCGCCTCCAGCGCCATCGCCACCACCAACGTTTCCACCGACAGCACCGTTTGTTGTGTTGTTTTGGTTTCCTGAATCGGGCAGGCCGCTAACACCGTTGGCGTTGATGTTTGCACCGCCTCCGCCTCCGCCACCACCAGCAACAGCAATTACACCTGTCTTATCTCCAGTAGAAATTACCGAGGCACCGCCACCGCCAGCACCTGCTCCAGAAGAACCAGTGCATCCAGCGTTTCCTCCAGATCCACCAGAGTAAATGCTCCATAGGTTTGCTCCGGCTGCGCCTTGTCCACCACAAGCCCCTCCGCTTCCGTTTCCACCAATCTTGCCTGGATATACATAGAGAGGATTTGTGCTGGTAGTGGTGTAGCTGAGAACTACCCGTGATCCTCCATAACCATTTCCACCGCCACCACCAGCGTCACCGCCACCGTGACCACCAGCGGCACCATCCAACGTAATAGTTAGATTAATTCCCACTGCAGGAGGTGTGAAAGTTTGATTGCTAGCAGAGTAGGTGAAAGTTTGAGTACAAGTACTGCCAACACAGCTGGCAGCTGCTTGAGCTGGGGTTACGTTTGAAGGAATGAATGTCAATAAGCCGAGGCCCATTAGAACAGAGGTGAATATTGAAATACGCTTTGAAGGCTTCATTGGAGTGGTTCTTCCCTGTGTGGTTTGCTAGCGTGATAACGGGTCATCAGATGAATTTTATGAAATTCGCCTGTTAGTCAGTCAGTAAGGTTCGTATTAGCGAATAACTTCGATATTCATTTGACTGTGTAAAACTAAAAATATTCAGAAAGACGAACAAAATGCAGAGACCATTGGTTATTGCTCACCGAGGAGCATGCGCATATCGGCCTGAAAATACGCTTGCCGCCTTTGAATTAGGTGTAGCTCAAGGATCTGACGGCATGGAATTCGACTTAGTGGCTTCAAAAGATCAGCAACTAATCATTCGTCATGAGAACCACCTTGCTCAAACCACCGATGTTTCGACCAAGCCAGAGTTTAACTCTCGAGCGCATCTACATATAGATGTAAAGGACTGGTATTCAGAAGAGTTCACTTTGGCAGAAATAAAAACACTTCGTGCGATTGAAAGACTCCCTGAGATTCGTCCAGCTAGTTCTCACTTTGATGGCCAACTAGAAATACCGACTTTCAAAGAGCTTCTAGCCGCTGATTTCATTAGAGATCAGATTTTGGTTGTTGAACTTAAAGCCGGTTCCCACCTGGCAGTTTTAGATCAGTCAATAGGAGCAATTGCGGTAAATGAAATCTTGAACTCGAGCGTTCTCAAAAGCGACGTCTCTTTTGTGTTTGAATCCTTTGATTACGAACTACTGCTCGATGCAAAGAGGAAGTCGGAAGCAGCCGGGCTACAAGCCAAGTTCTTCTATCTATTGGAAGATACAAACATTTCTGAAATTGATTTAGACACTGTGGCTAAAGATTTTGATGGAATCTCCATATCACTTGAGATGCTGTTTGCTGAACCTAATTGGGTAGAAAATGCTCACA
>Ga0214923_10009065_pt1 | contig 10421 bp, 10 predicted proteins | sample LL1510_MetaG_FD_177993 | JGI IMG/M metagenome (GOLD analysis project Ga0214923, IMG submission 177993) | Freshwater microbial communities from Lake Lanier, Atlanta, Georgia, United States - LL-1510 | ecosystem: Environmental > Aquatic > Freshwater > Lake | place: USA: Georgia | collected...
ACCGACTCGTAAGTTGTCCGGTGGCAACGCGCAGAAGGTCTTGCTGGCGCGCGAGTTGTTCGCAGTGAGCGGCTCACGAGTGCTCGTGGTGTGTTCGCCGACTCGAGGGCTCGATGTTGGCGCGGTGGAAGGGGTGCACGCTCTGCTCGACGAGGCCCGAGACAGCGGCAAGGCGATTCTGCTCATCAGTGAAGACCTCGACGAAGTGATGACACTTGCTGATCGCGTCATGGTGTTGTATCGCGGCAGAATCACGCTCGAACAGCCCGGCAGCAGTGCAAATCTCGAGCACGTCGGAAGAGCAATGGCAGGTATCGCCTCATGATCGTTCTTGGTCGAAACGTTCGACTAGAGCAGCGAATGACGACTCCGAGGTACTTGCTCGTGGTGGTCCCACTCGCGTCGATTCTCTTTGCGTTGATGGTCGGCGCGGTGTTCCTCGCTGCCACGGGTCACCCACCGATCCGTACCTATCTCGACCTGCTCGACAACGGATACACGAGCTTCTACGGCATCACTGACACGCTTGGTCTCGCCACTCCCTTGGTTTGCACAGGTCTTGCAGCAGCGTTCGCATTCCGAATGAATCTCTACAGCATCGGGCAGGAGGGTCAGCTGTACCTCGGAATGATTGGTGGAACCTGGGCCGGCATCGCGCTCGCGGACTCACTTCCTGGTCTCATCGCCGTGCCCACGGTGCTCGTCGTGGGAGGGATTGCCGGGGCTCTGTGGGTGCTCGTGCCGGCGCTACTGCGTGCCCGACTGGGGACGAGCGAAATCGTGAGCACGCTTTTGCTCAACTACGTCGCGTTGAACCTCGTGAACTACCTCATCTTCGGTTCGACGGGATTCTTCCGTGACCCGACTACCTCGTTCCCGCAAGGAAGGACCGTTGCTGAAAATGCGCGGCTGAGCCCGCTGTCGTTCTTTACCGACAAAGTCACGAACACGTATCCGACATTCTTTATTGCGGTCGCGATGGCGGTGTTCTTGTTCTGGTTCATGCGTGCATCCAACTACGGGTACGAGACCGCTGTGTACGCCGACTCGCCGAATACTGCACGTTATGCGGGCATGAGTTCTACGTGGTTGCAAACTTCTGTTCTTCTTCTATCCGGGGCTCTCGCCGGCATCGGCGGAGCAACGTACGTCGTTGGGCCAGCAGGGAAAGTTGACCCGGGACTTCTCCAGATCGGTCTCGGCTACGCGGGCATCGTGGTCGCGGCCCTTGCTCGCTACAACTTTCTCGCGGTGGTACTTGCAGCCGTATTGTTTGCTGGGTTGCGCACCGGCGGAAACGCCTTGCAGGCTTCCAGTGATCCCGTTCCGATTGCCATCGCCGTGGTGCTTCAGGGGGCCGTCCTGCTGTTCGCACTCGGTGGTGAGCTGTTCCGCCGCAACCGCATCGTCATCGGCCGAGTCGAGCGAGCCGTCGCATCGTGAACTCCAATATTTGGTTACTCACGTTTGCTGACGCAATCAGCATCGCGACGACTCTGATCTTGGCATCTCTCGGCGCGATCATCACTGAACGTAGCGGCGTCATCAATCTCGGAGTCGAAGGAATGCTGCTGATGGGTGCGGTGACTGGCTTCCTCGTTGCCGATGCAAGCGGCAACTTGTGGCTCGCTCTCTTCGTAGCGGTACTGGTCGGTGTGGTGCTCGGAGCAGTTCACGCAGCTCTAACCGTGGGTTTGCGCGCGAACCAGATTGTGTCTGGACTCGCGATGGTGATCTTCGGCACTGGATTGTCGCAGTACATCGGTAAGCCAATCGAGGGCAATCCGAGACCAGTCGTGATCAATCCGCTCGACTTGGGTTGGCTCACGGATCTTCCGTTCCTCGGCCCGGTCGTTTTTGGTCACGACCCGTTCACCTATGCGACGTGGCTTCTTGCGGCGGGTGCATCGTTTTATCTTCATCGCACGCGCCCCGGTTTGGTCTTGCGCGCTACGGGTGATGCACCGGCCACGGTCGACGCCCAAGGCGGTTCGGTTGCGCGCATCCGGTGGGGTCACACCGTCGCTGGCGGCGCACTCATGACGTTTGCCGGCGCTTGGTACATGTTTGCCCGAGCTGCCGCATGGAGTCAGGCCGCCACTACCAACGGCATCGGGTGGATAGCGCTCGCACTCGTGGTGTTCGCATCGTGGCGCCCGCTGCGGGCGATTGGAGGAGCGGTGCTGTTTGGGTTCTCTCTTCAAGTGCCGTTCACTCTGCAAGCCGAACAAATCGACATCTTGCCGCCAACGATTGTCGCAATGTTTCCGTACGTTGTGACGTTAATTGTGCTCGTGCTTCTGTCGACGCCGCGTGCACGACGCTTGCTCGGCGCACCGAAGATGCTTGGACAGCCATTCGTTCGTGACGAGCGTTGAGTGTTGCAAGATGTCGCGCTTCGCGCGCCCGTACCCTGAGGGCTCGGTGAGCGCATGTCGAAACTAACCGTTGCGTCGTCGAACGACGACATCCTCCGCGTGCTGCACGAAACGGCTGACGCGGTGTATGCGGTACTCAGTAAGAACAACGACTGGGGGCTCTCTGGTCAGCGCGCCACCCAGTATTCGGTCGATCTACGCGCCGACGCCGCCGCGCTCGAAGTGCTTCACGGTGCAGGGTGTGCGGTGATGTCGGAAGAAAGCGGTCGTAGCGGTGAGTGGACCGACGACTCGATCATTGTGGTGATGGACCCTCTCGACGGCTCGACGAACGCCAGCCGCCGAGTTCCGTGGTACGCCACCGCACTCGCAGCAGTTGACGAGAGTGGCCATCGGGCCTCACTCGTTGCCAACCAGTTCTCCAACGAGAATCGTTGGACTGCCACTCGTGGCGGCGGCGCGTTCCACAACGGTGAGCGCATTGCGCCGTCAAAGTGCGAGCGACTCTCTGATGCGGTCGTCGGCGTCTCGGGAATACCGAAGAAGCATCCGGGTTGGGCTCAGTTTCGCGCGCTCGGTGCGGCGGCGCTTGACATCTGCCTCGTTGCGCAGGGCACGCTCGACGCGTGGATCGACATGTCGTCACACGGTGCGTGGGACTACATGGCGAGCGTGCACGTCTGCATCGAAGCTGGTGCCATTGCTGGCGAACTCGGCGACCGTGACCTCATTGTGACCCAGCACGGCGAGCGTCGTTCGCCAGTCGTCGCCGCAACACCCGCACTGTTCGAGCATGTTCGACGCATTCGAGAATCGGTCTGAGCGCCGTGGCCCGCACGTTGGCAGGTTCGCACGTCGTAGTGGTCGGCGCGACGGGCGTGCTCGGGGCACGAATCGCCGCGCACTTCACCGCGGCGGGCGCGCGTGTCTCGGCAATCGTGCGCGACCACACGCGGCTCGATGGTGCGAGTGTTTCACAGTACGCACTCGCCGACGTCACCGACCACGCTGAGCTCGCTGCGGCGTTCGCCTCGGTGGCGCCATTCGACGGGGTGGTGAATGCGTCCGGCGTCGTAGCGTTCGGCAACGTCACAGAGCTCGACGATGCGACGCTCGCCAGACTTTTCGCGGTCAACGCCATAGCGCCCATCGTGATGTTGCGCGAGGCTGCGCCACACCTTGTAGACGGTGGATTCTTCGTCAATCTCTCTGGCGTGGTCGCCGCGCAACCTGTTGCGGGCATGGCTGCATACAGCGCGTCAAAAGCTGCGGCCTGGGCTGCGATGACTGCTGCGGCCCGCGAGCTGCGGCGTCGACGTATCGATGTGATCGATGCCCGACCACCGCACACCGAGACCGGGCTGGCCAACCGGCCTATTGCAGGTGTCGCACCGAAAATGCCGGTGGGTTTGTCACCCGATGTGGTCGCAGCGCGAATCGTGTCAGCCGTTGTGGCTGGTGAACGCGAGCTTTCCGCCGAAGCATTTACTGCGTAGCAATTCTCGACGTTCGTTGTCGCTGTCGCCGCTCGTAGGCTGAGAGTCCGTTTTCTCGCAGCGCTCAGCGCAACGGTGTGACTGCGGGCGCTTAGCTCAGTTGGTTAGAGCATCTCCCTTACAAGGAGAGGGTCGGGGGTTCGAGTCCCTCAGCGCCCACCACATCTGGTGCTGCCGATTTGGCCTTGCCACCACCCGTGCGTGTTGCCTCAGACTTACCCGCGAGCAGTCTCGGTCTCGCAGACTCCACGTTCGAGGTCGGTGTTGCTATAAGCAGATGCGCCGCCAGAGCCGACGTGCTTGTTCCAACGAACCATCAGGTCGCGAATCGCCGCAACTGACGTACTCTTAATCTTCGGGGCGAGAAAGTTCATCGGGCAAAGCGCGGTGTATACCTTGTCCTTCTCGGCACCGTACATCAATTCGAATCGACCGAAGGACTCTTTGCATTCCCATTTAGTCACCGAACCAATGGCTTCGCCGGCCTTGACGACCCTGTTCTTATCGGGCTTCAGCGTGGTACTGATGTGGTCGAGTGAGATGATTTCTCCACTACTCGCGCGCATGTACAACTCAACATCACACGATTCAGGTTGGTTCCTCACGTCAAGAACAACACCTGTGATTGGCGCGAGAATCGGTGTTCCGATTTTGACGTAGTTGAACATGAGGGTCGCTTCAGTTTTGCCCTGATATGACCGCCCAAAAATGTTTACTACCGGATACGTACGGGCATAAAAGTTGTTTGTGTCAGTGGGCCACTGCCATGGGTTGGAAGCGAGATTGATCGGAAGAGATTCGATCGAAAACGCAGATACACCCGGCTTCGATGCTTGACTACTTCCGCCCGTGCCCGCCGAACCCGAACCTTTGCCGCTACGCACTTGCCAACGTATCTTTGGCCCCACTTGATCACAGATGAGCTCGAGGGTCTTCGAGCCCGACTTCACCTTGATGATTTGACCAAACTTTGAGCACGGTTCGCCTGGACTGGTTGCCGACGCCAGAGAAGTCGGTAGCAAGGCAACAATTGCTAGAACTGCAAGAAATGCGCTGGACTTCTTCATGTCTCAGAGAGTACTTGTACGACAAGGAGAGGGTCGGGGGTTCGAGTCCCTCAGCGCCCACTACTGGTGTGACGTTGAGGGACTCGTTGTGATTCCCGATTGTCTGTCGGTGACGAACTTCAGCTTCCGCTCGAGCACTCGAGCACAGCTCGTGGCCCTTCGACTTTCCAACGCAGTGTTCCGACCACGGTGGTGGTCCCGTCTTGGTAGCTGCATGATCCGCCGATGGTGAATTCGCTGGCTGGGCCTGCCGGACCCTGCGGACCTGCTGGGCCTGTCGGACCAATCGGACCAATCGGACCAATCGGACCAATCGGACCTTGGGCACCTGTTGCACCCGTCGCTCCTGCCGGGCCTTGTGCTCCGGTTGCACCTGTTGCACCCGTTGCGCCCGTCGCTCCAGTGGCTCCAGCGGGGCCCTGAGCGCCGGCCGCGCCTGCTGGGCCTTGTGCTCCGGTTGCTCCCGTTGCTCCCGCGGCACCTGCGGGGCCCTGGGCGCCAGCAGCACCAGTTGCTCCGGTTGCTCCCGTTGCGCCAGCGACGCCTGCTGGGCCTTGCGCACCAGTCGTTCCGGTCGCGCCGGTGGTACCCGTTGCTCCGGTCGCACCGCGCACACCAGCGATGCTGAGGCCGTTCGCTGACGTCAACGTCGAGCCGTCAGGAAACCTGATGCCGGTCGCCAATGCAAGATAGCCAGAGTCGCCTGGTTGGCCGATTGTGATGTCCTGCGATCGCAAGAGCGAACGGAGACCTGTCGTCGTGAGCTGAACGTTGCCCAGTCTGAGCGTCTCGGCGCCGTCGATGAGGAGCACGCCGTCCTCCACAGAGATCCCCGCTTGTCTTCCGGTTCCAACGTCTTCAATGAAGATGGTTCCTGGTCCGAGTTCCAAGCTCTTCCAACGGAACGTCGATGTTCCGAGCGTGTAGAAATTGTCAGCCGACGGAATCAGGTTTCCAGTTACGCCATCGAGCGGTGTGCAGACGTCGTTGAGCGAACTGTCACCGCTGGTGCCGTTGCCGTCGCCGACACCCTCGCCGGATTCGTTGAGGGTTTGTCCTGGTGGGCAGTAGCCGAGCACTCGGAGCTGCTCGGCAAGGGCCTTGTCATCCTCACGCAGAGCGTCAATCAGAAAGAGTCCTCCCAACAGGATGACCAGAAGGAGTGCTATGGCGCTAATGGTATTGAATGTTCGTTGTGTTGTTCTCATGCGAGCAGTCAATTGCGCGCACGTATTCGGGGCCGACGACAGATGTCCCAACAAGGCCAAGCATTCGTACTCTTCGCAGGGTTAGTTGCGGCTTGCGTAACCGAACGCGAGCGATGTCGCTACAGCAAGCCACAGCTGATACGGCACGAGTGCAACACCCAAGAGCAGTGAAACTCGAAAAGCCACCACAATCAAGGGGAGTGTGAGCAGCGTTGCTGCAGCGAGTGCGTACCCTGCTGTCGTCAGCGCGTGCGGTGCATAAAACTGGTAAGCCCAGGTCAGAGCGGCCACCACGCTGAGCGCAAGTGACACAAGCCAGACGACATGCTCGACGCGCTGCTCTCGTGCTGCGACGGCCCAACTGGCCACCACGAGCATCACGAAGTTGTATGGCCAGATAAGACCGAACACAACGTCGGGTGGCTGCCACGGCGGGCGAACGAGAGACCGATACCAGCCTGCATCTGTCGACACCCAGCGGCCCGCACCAATCGCGTACACCACCACGATGAGCGTGCCGAGCCCGCCAACAAGTGCGCGAGGCATTAGTTGGTGAACTGCATCACGCCGTCGTCGAGCCGGCCCTCGCGAAACATCTTCTTGTCTTTGTCATAGTTCTGCGGGTTGATCCACGGCTCGCGATCGCCTTGTGTCGGCATCAGGTGCATCACTCGTTGCATGTAGCCCGACGAGAATCCGTCGATCCACGGCCGGCTCGGCATGTTCTCTTCGCCTGGTCGAAGGCGCGGCGTGCATTGGCGAGTGCCGGTATCGCGCATGTGGTTGAGTAGGCGACACACGTACGTGCACGTGAGGTCGGCGCGCAGAGTCCACGAGGCGTTGATGTAGCCAAAGCTCGTTGCCAAGTTCGGCACATCGGAGTACGACATTCCTTTGTAGGTGCGGGTCTTGGCAAAGTCGACTTGATGCCCGTCGACGAAGATTTCCGCTTCGCCGAGCGACACGAGTTGCAAACCCGTCGCGGTGACGATGACGTCAGCGGCGAGGTGCTCGCCCGACGAGAGCAAAATGCCCGTCTCGGTAAACGTCTCAATCGTGTCGGTCACCACGGAGGCTCGTCCCGTGCGGATTGCTGCAAAGAAGTCAGAGTTCGGCACGAGGCACAAGCGTTGGTCCCACGGGTTGTAGCGGGGGAGGAAGTGCTTCTTGATCGGGTACTTTCCACCCAGTTCCAGTTGGATGCCACCCAGCAGCAGCATCTTGATTTGGTCGGGCTTGGTGCGCGTGCGCTTGTAGACGAGTTGTTGTCGCCACGTGTTCTTTGCGCGTGTGACGTCGTAGGCCACTTTGTCGGGGAGGATCTTGCGCAGAAAATTGGCTAGCGCGTCGCGGTCGGGTCGCGACACCATGTACGTGGGCGAGCGCTGCAACATCGTGACATGTGCGGCTGAGTCAGCCATCGCCGGCACGATTGTTACCGCTGTCGCGCCCGAACCGATGACCACCACACGTTTGTTTGAGTAGTCGAGGTCTGTGGGCCACTCTTGCGGGTGCACGATGGTGCCGCGAAACGTCTCGCGTCCAGGGAACTCCGGCAGGTAGCCCGACTTGTACGAGTAGTACCCGGCGCACATGAACAGGTAGTTGCACGCAAAGATGCCGCTCGTGCCGTCGGCTCGTTGTGTGTGCACCGTCCACGTTGCAGTTGGTGTCGACCACTCGGCACGAATGACTCTCTCGCCGAATCGCATGTGGCGACGAAGATCGTGTTCTTCCACGGTCTCGCGCAGGTATTCCATGATCGATGGCCCGTCGGCGATTGATTTCTCCGCCTTCCACGGTTTGAACTCGTAGCCCAGCGTGTGCATGTCACTGTCGGATCGAATGCCCGGATACTTGAACAAATCCCACGTGCCTCCGATGTCTGGGCGACCCTCGAGAATGACGAATGAGCGGTCAGGTGATTTGTCTTTGAGGTGCACTCCGGCGCCGATTCCGGAGATGCCGGCGCCGACGACGACGACATCAAAACGTTCGACGCTGGTGGATTGCGGTCTCTCGCTGGCCAGCGCGGTGCTCACGGCGTCAGACTACGAGGAGTGCTGCAAGGCGGCGAGCCTCGGAGCGAATCTCTGGGATTGCTGTCGACTCCCAGAGGGTTCCACGACGCAGCGGCCCGATGGCGTAGGTGCCCGGTACGAGTTCACCGCTCGCTGACAACAACTGTCCTGTGTCGGCATCGGTATCCACCCCCATTCCGTGCGGGCCGGGGCGTGCCTGGCCGACGGCGACCAATGACGAGAGCGGTGGGCGCGAGAGTGCGGCAGTGTCGTCGGGGCCGGTGCACAGCACGACGAAATCGAATTCATGCGACTCGGCAAGGTCTTGCGCCGATCCATGCCGAATCCGCACGCTGCCGCGCGCGATGTGATCGTCAAGCTGTCGAGCAACTTCGGGTGCCATGCGGTGCCGGTGCACATCCCAGTACCGACGTGCATGGCGCAAGAACTGACGTTGCTCAGCGTCACCGAAACTCCGCCAGAGTTGCTGTGTCTCTGGGCGGATCGCAGCGAACGCCGCACGCCAGTCAGGTTGCAGGCGTAGCCACCGCGTCACGTCGCCGGGCTTGGAGAACGATGCAGGCACCGTCGGCACAGTGTCAACGGGTGCGTGCACCGTGGGGAGCAAGCCATGGCGAGAGATGGCCGTCACGCGGCACGAGCGGGCGGCCAGCGTGATGGCGACATCCACGAACGTGAGCCCAGTGCCGACGCACAGCACGCGTGCACCACTTGGTAGTCGCTCGAGGGCTCCGGTCTCCCACGGGTCGCGCACCACTCGTGAGGCATCGAGTGCGTGCGCCCAGTCGGGGCATGTCGGCGCCGAATTGCCGAGCGCGATGACAACGGCGTCGCCCTGTACGTCTTCTTCGCCGGCGGTCACCCCGAGCGGTGATGTGGTGATACGACGAGCCGGCTGTTGAACATGGCGCAGCGACACATTGGGGTTGGCTTTGGTCTGCGACTCGAGCGTCTCGCGGAGATAGCGGGCATATGTGTGCCTCGGCACGAACGAGTCGACATTGACGCTCGACCAGCGTGCAAAATGCTGCGCATCGTCGGTGAATGCCGACATGCCGCCCGCGGGAACGTTCAACAGATGTCGATCGCTCATCGTTGAGTACGCGACGCCTTCGCCGAGACGCAATCGCGGTTCGATGACGACAATCTCGGTAGTGCGCACCGCCAGTCGGGCGAGGTGTGCAGCGACGAGGGTTCCAGCGGCACCTCCGCCGACGATGATGATGCGGCGCGACATGCGATGTTGAGGCTCAGCAGCTCAGTCGCGCACCGCGAGCTGCGTGCTTAGGCGTTCGTTGATGCGCGCAACTGCAGGTTGTTGCACTCCTCGCACACGCGCTGCGGGATGACGCCGAGTCGCGTCAGCCAGCCGAACATGATGCAACCGAGACAGACGGCGAATACCGATTCGAGCAGAGCAGCGGCAAAGAGGGCAGCGGCGACGATTCGCGAAGCAACACCGAAGTCAAAGAGCCACAGCACTGCCGCCGTGCTCGAAAACATCAGTCCAACAAGTTGCGCGAATCGCTTGGGCGGGCCGGCAACCATACGGTGCTCGGTCTTGATGCGAGGCGTGAGCACTTTGGTAGCGAGCAACGCGAGTGGGCTGAACGTTGGCCCTGTGGTCACGCGAGCGAGAAACCCGTAGACAAGCGGAACAAGCAACCACGCAGCACCACTCACCACATAGGCCGCCCCCATCACGACGACTCCTGCGGCAACGAGGCGTGCCGATGTTTCGTTCACGGGGTGGGGGAAGGGAAAGCGCTTCGACATGCGAGAGAGGCTACCAAATTGTTGAGTAAGTAAGTCGGGTTTAGGAAAAGAGGCGGGTGACGTCCCGCGCACCACACAGAGTCGGCGTGCGCTGTCGCAGCTGTGCGCTTTCGTAGGCTCGCGCGAGTGGATATCGCCCGCGACCTGCTGATTGTCGCACTGGCGATGGTCACCAGCACGCTCGGGGCCATCGGTGGCTTAGGCGGAGCCATCATCCTGGTGCCGCTTCTCACATTGGGCGGCATGAGCATCTCGAGCGCCGCACCGCTCGGGCTGGTGAGCGTCATTGCTGGTTCGGTCGCGGCAGGGCGACGCCAGGTGGGCGACGGCACGGTGAACCATCGGTTTGCCGTGGTCACCGAACTCGGGGCTACGTCGGGCGCGATCGTCGGCGTCTTTCTCTCTGGAGCCCTCTCCGAGCGCGTGCTCATGTGGTGCCTTGTCGGGTTCGCCG
>Ga0214923_10009066_pt1 | contig 10420 bp, 9 predicted proteins | sample LL1510_MetaG_FD_177993 | JGI IMG/M metagenome (GOLD analysis project Ga0214923, IMG submission 177993) | Freshwater microbial communities from Lake Lanier, Atlanta, Georgia, United States - LL-1510 | ecosystem: Environmental > Aquatic > Freshwater > Lake | place: USA: Georgia | collected 2015-10-15
GCTGCCCCTGGCTTGGCAATCAAGCCCAACGACAGCATCGACCAAGTGGGACGAGCCCGCTTGTCCACGGTCTACATGCCGGGTCACAAAATCACCATGCTGCCCGACAGCATCGTGCAGCAATTCACCTTGCAAGCTGGCCGCGCGTGTCCTGCCCTGTCTTTGTATGTGCAGTTTGATGCGGACACCTTGTCCATCCAACAAACCAACACTTGCCTGGAGTCCGTGCCGATTGCCGCCAACTTGCGGCATGACCAATTGGACGCAGAGGTCACTCAAGCCTGGTTGTGTGACCCCAGTGCCGCGCCGCTGCCCATCCAACCGTGCATGCCACATGCAGAGTTGGCTTTTTTATACCGCCTGGCCATTCACCTCAAAGCACAGCGGGAAGCAGCAAGAGGCAAACCTGAAACCTTCAACCGACCTGATTACAACTTCCAGTTGGTGAACACGCCAGAATCCGGGCCTCTGGGGCATGAGCAAGTCAAGATCAGCCAGCGTCATCGAGGCGAGCCCTTGGACTTGATCGTGGCTGAAGCCATGATCTTGGCGAACAGCACCTGGGGGCAATGGATGGCAAATTTGGGCGTGCCAGCGATCTACCGCAGCCAAGCCAGTTTGGCGCCTGGCGTCAAGGTTCGAATGGGCACCAAGGCCTTGCCGCATGCGGGCATTGGCGTGCCCAGTTACGCCTGGAGCACATCACCATTGCGGCGTTACACCGATTTGGTGAACCAATGGCAACTCATGGCCTGCGCGACCCACGGTGCCACGGCTGCCTTGGTGGCGCCTTTCAAGCCCAAAGATGCAGAACTCTTTGGCATCATTTCAGCGTTTGATACCGCATACACCGCTTACAACGCACACCAGTCCAGCATGGAGCGGTTCTGGACCATGCAGTATGTGCAACAACAAGGCCTCACCGAATTGGATGCCACGGTGTTCAAAACTTCTCCTGGTGAGCCCCCCATGGCACGTGCCAACGCTTTGCTTTTGGTGTTTTCTGTCCAAGCAGCGCCTGCCTTGGCGCGTGGCAGCCAGATTCGGGTACGCGTGAGCGCCATGGACTTGATTGCGCTGGACATGCATGTGCATTACCTGCACACGCTGTATCAGGATGCCGAGGTGACCATGGCAGAGGAAGAGGAAGAACTGGTTGCAGGTCCACTGACCATTGCAGTCGACATGTCAGAGCCTGACACGGGTGAGGTGGTTGCATGAAGTGGGCCTGGGCCCTGTCATTGTTGGTGCACATGGGCGTCATGTCCATCCAACTTGGGGCGCCTGAACAAATGGGCCGCTTGGTTCGTGACAGTGGTTTGGAAGTGATATTGGTCAACACCAACACGGATGAGAAAGAACCCACCAAAGCCAAGGCTTTGGCACAAACCAATTTGGCTGGCGGCGGCGATCTCACCCAGGCACGTGCCACCTCTCCATTGGTCCATGCCAAACAAAGCCAAACCGGTCAAGCCGATGACCAGTTAAGCACTCACCTGACCAAACGTGAAATGGAACAAACTGCCTTGCTGGCGCAGACCAAACACATGTTGGCCGCTCTAAATAACAAAACCGCAACCCAAAGTGATCCAGCTCTTGAGCGGCAACGACAACAACTGTTGAAGATGCTGGCGCAAATTGAAAAACGCATGCAAGAAGAAAATGCCAGGCCACGCAAACGCTATGTCAGCCCCAGCACCCAAGAGGTTTCTTATGCGCTTTACTATGACCAGTTACGCCAAAAAATAGAAGCGCGAGGCACCTTGTATTTTCCTGAAGTCCAAGGACAAAAGTTATACGGCAGCTTGATCATGGTGATCACCATCGACGCCAGTGGACAGGTGGTGAGCGAGGAAATTGTGCAAAGTTCGGGTAACCCGGTGCTGGACATGCAGGCCAAAGCCATCGCCCACGCTTCGGGACCGTTTGGCCCCTTTTCGGATGAGATGCGACGCCAGATGGACCAATTGGCTTTGGTGACTCGATTCAGCTTTGACCGCAGCAATACCTTGCAAACCACCCTGCAAAGTGAATGACATGGGAAGATCTCAGGCAATTGCCTCCTTTCGCCGCTGGCTGGCCTTGGTGGTGATAAGCGGCTTGGGTTTGCAACTTTTTTTTGTTGCCCGTATTTTCTGCATGCGTTTTATCGATCCTGAATCGACAGCTTTTCAACGCACCGAAGCAGTTCGGCTGGCCCGTAAAAATGACTCACTGATGTGGCGTCAAGATTGGATTCCAACAGACCAGCATCCCAATGCCATCAAGCGTGCGGTCATTGCTTCCGAGGACGATGTGTTTGCCTCCCATGCTGGTGTGCAATGGGAGGCAATAGAGAGGGCCTGGAACAAAAATGCCAGGGCGCAAGCCCGTGCGGCATCACGCGCGCCGGCAGCAGCCAACGCCAGCAAGTCGGTGAAAGTGGTGGGTGGCTCCACCATCACACAGCAGTTGGCCAAAAACCTGTTCTTGAGTGGCGAGCGCACCCTGATGCGCAAAGGTCAAGAATTGTTTTTGACATTGGCGCTTGAACAACTCTTAACCAAGCAGCGAATTCTGGAGATCTACCTTAACAGCGTGGAGTGGGGAGAGGGTGTTTTTGGAATTGAGGCAGCAGCCCAGCACTACTTTCGCCATTCCGCCAGGCAACTGCAAGCCTGGGAGTGTGCCCGCTTGGCTGTGATGTTGCCGCGCCCCAAGTACTACGAAAAATTTCCCTATTCTCCTTATCTGGCTGGCCGCGCGCAGACGATTTTGACCCGCATGCCACAAGTGGAGTTGCCGTGATCGGTGGCACAGTTAGACTGCTGGGCATGGACCCAGGGCTGCAATGCACCGGCTTTGGTGTGATTGACAGCGATGGCACACAACTGCAGTATGTGGCCAGCGGCACCATTACCACCACCCATTTGCCGCTCAACAACTTGCCTGCTCGGCTCAAAGCCATCTTCCAAGGTATCCAAGAGGTGATCGATCGCTACCAACCCCAGGAATCGGTGGTGGAGATCGTGTTTGTCAACATGAACCCGCAAGCCAGTTTGTTGCTGGGACAGGCTCGGGGGGCTTGCTTGACTGCCCTGGTGCAAGCTGAATTACCAGTGGCTGAGTACACAGCCTTGCAAATGAAAAAAGCGATTGCCGGCCACGGCAAAGCGGCCAAACCACAGGTGCAAGAAATGGTCAAACGTTTGTTGAAATTACCGGCTTTGCCGGGTCCTGATGCCGCTGACGCATTGGGGTTGGCCATCACACACGCCCATGCCAGGCATCACGCTGCTTTGTTGGCTCGCCAACCATGAATTACCAAGCAGGGGCCAATTGCGCCAAGCCTTTGGGCGCTTGCCGTTCATCGTCAAAACTCATCAACTCATAGGCGTCTGGTTGGCTCAGCAGTTGTCTAAGCAAGCGGTTATTCAAGGCATGACCTGAGCGAAATGCGCTGTAGGCTGCTAACAAGGGTCTACCCAACAAATACAAATCACCCATGGCGTCCAAGATTTTGTGTTTCACAAACTCATCGTCGTAGCGCAAGCCTTCGCTGTTGAGCACCTTGTAATCGTCCATCACGATCGCGTTGTCTAGGCCACCACCCAATGCCAAACCATTGGCTCGCATGTGCTCGACATCCTTGGTAAAACCAAAGGTCCGCGCACGCGCAATGTCTTTGACATAGCTGTCCGTCTCGGTATCGAAAACCACGCACTGACCGGTGGAATCCACCGCCGGGTGCTGAAAATCAATCTCAAAACTCAGCTTGTACCCATGGTGAGGCAACAACCGGGCCCATTTGATGTGCTCGCCCTCACCTTGCTCGACAAAAACGGGTTTGACCACACGGATGAAGCGTTTGGGTGCATTTTGCAATGCGATGCCAGCGCTTTGCAATAAAAACACAAAAGAGGCAGACGAACCGTCGAGAATGGGAACCTCTTCTGCGGTGATGTCCACATACAGGTTATCAATACCCAGACCCGCACAAGCTGACATCAAATGCTCGACAGTGTGAACCTTGGCGTGGTTTGCCGATATGGTGGAAGCCAAGCGGGTATCCGTGACCGCGGTGGCACTGACCGGAATTTCCACAGGTTGCACCAAATCCGTGCGGCGAAACACCACCCCAATGTCTGGTGGCGCAGGTCGCAAGGTCAATTCCACACGCTGCCCGCTGTGCAGACCCACGCCCACAGCGCGGGTCATGGTTTGGAGTGTTCGTTGTTTCAGCACATGCGAATTTTAATCAGCCTGCTTGCGCAAAAACGCAGGAATCTCGTAATTGTCCATGCCACCTGAAGACATGGCATCGACCTTGGCGGCCGCTTGTGTCCTGTCACGGGTTCGCCAAACACTGGGTACGTTGACATTGGCCGTGGCATAGTCTGGTGTGGGGTTGGGTGTGGCCATGCTGATGGGCTTGCTCTCGCTGTTGGCCGAGGTGGCGGTGGCGTTTGTAGGCATGGCACTTGGCGTCACCGCCTGTGCACTGGAATAAGAGGTATCGTGCGTTCCTGTGCGAATAACAGACAAAGGTGGCGCGATGCGTCGTCCTGCTTGTGCCAATCCAGTCGCCACCACGGTGACACGGATTTGGTCGCCCAAGCTTTCGTCGTAAGCGGTGCCGTAAATGACATGCGCTTCTTGCGAGGCGAATGCACGGATGGTGTTCATGGCTTCGCGCGACTCCGCCAGTTTCAACGCCCCTTTGGCCGCGGTGATCAGCACCAGCACGCCTTTGGCGCCAGTCATGTCTACCCCTTCCAGTAAGGGGCAAGCCACAGCCTGCTCTGCTGCGATGCGTGCGCGGTCGGGACCGCTGGCGGTGGCCGTACCCATCATGGCTTTGCCTTGCTCGCTCATGACTGTGCGAACGTCCTCAAAGTCAACATTGACCAGTGCTTCCACATTGATGATTTCAGCGATGCCACCCACCGAGTTTTTCAATACATCGTTGGCAAAACCAAACGCTTGGTCTTGGCTGACATCGTCACCCAACACTTCGAGCAATTTTTCATTCAGCACCACGATCAAAGAGTCCACGTTGGCTTCCAATTCAGCCAAGCCAGCTTCTGCATTGGTCATGCGGCGACCGCCTTCCCAATCAAATGGCTTGGTGACCACGCCCACCGTCAAGATCCCCATTTCGCGGGCCACGCGCGCCACCACTGGTGCTGCACCAGTGCCTGTGCCACCACCCATGCCTGCGGTGATGAAAACCATGTTTGCGCCTTGCAAGACCTCGCGAATGGTTTCAATCGCGGCTTCAGCGGCGGCTTGACCGCGCTCAGGTCGGCTGCCTGCACCCAAACCGTTGTCACCCAATTGGATGACACGATGGGCCGAGCTGACTCTGAGAGCTTGCGCATCCGTGTTTGCGCAAATGAATTCAACGCCGCGCACCCCACTTTTAATCATGTGCTCGACAGCATTGCCGCCGCCGCCGCCCACGCCAATCACCCGGATTTGTGTCTCTGGATTGAATTCATTGTTTTCGATCATTTCAATGTTCATGCTATTTCTCCGATTCAATTAATGCAGTTGCCTTTTGTGTTTGTCATCATGCTCACCTCATTCAGCCAGGCGGCGCGCCGCGAACACAGGGTCGCCATCGTCGACCAGTCAGGCATTGGGTTTGCACGCGCCTCAAATAACTGTGTGATGCTGGTGTCATGTTCAAAAATTCCCCACAAACCAGTCCTTTACCCGACCCAAAGCGGTTTTCATGGACCCATTTTTTTGTGCCACCCGAAAGCCTCGCAATCGAGCCATTCGAGCTTCTTCGAGCAAGCCCATCACCGTGGCTGCCCGTGGATGCGAAACCATGTCTGACAAGGCACTGCTGTAGCGTGGCACGCCTCGTCGCACCGCTTTCAAAAAGATGTCTTCACCCAACTCGATCATGCCGGGCATCATGGCACTGCCTCCTGTTAACACGATGCCAGAGGACAAGACCTCCTCGTAGCCCGAATCGCGCAAGACTTGCTGCACCAGTTGGAAAATTTCTTCGATGCGGGGCTCGATCACGCCTGACAGGTTTTGCCGGCTGAGCATGCGAGGGCCACGGTCACCCAAGCCTGGCACCTCGACCTGGACATTTGGGTCTGCCAGCAGTTGCTTGGCAAATCCAGATTCCACTTTGATGTCTTCCGCGTCTTTGGTGGGCGTGCGCAAAGCCATGGCGATGTCGCTGGTGATCAAGTCGCCTGCGATAGGAATCACCGCTGTGTGGCGAATCGCACCTCCTGTGAAGATGGCGATGTCTGTGCTGCCCGCACCGATATCGACCAAGGCCACGCCCAGCTCGCGTTCATCATCTGTCAAGACCGACAGACTCGAGGCCAAGGGATTGAGCATCAAATGGTCGACATCCAGGCCACAACGCCTCACGCATTTGATGATGTTCTCTGCTGCGGTTTGTGCCCCTGTGACGATGTGCACCTTGGCTTCTAAGCGAATACCGCTCATGCCAATCGGTTGCTTCACGTCTTGTCCGTCAATGATGAATTCTTGTGGCTCGACCAACAGCACCCGTTGGTCTGTCGAAATGTTGACTGCTTTAGCGGTTTCCACCACCCGAGCCACGTCGGCAGCCGTGACCTCTCGGTCTTTCACGGCCACCATGCCATGCGAGTTAATGCCGCGTATGTGGCTGCCGGTGATGCCTGTGTAAACACGCGTGATTTTGCAATCAGCCATGAGTTCGGCTTCTTTCAAGGCTTGCTGAATGCTTTGTACTGTGGCGTCAATATTGACCACCACACCTCGCTTCAATCCATTGCTGGGCGCAATCCCCAAGCCAGCCAGTTTGAGCTCTGCGCCTGGCAAAACCTCGGCCACCACCACCATGACTTTGCTGGTGCCGATATCCAAACCCACCACCAAGTCTTTGTACTCTTTTGCCATGAAAACCTCTTTGTACTTACCTTGTTGCTGTCGAATCCAATGTGCCCAAACCGCGCAAACGCAATGCATAGCCATTCACATGTCGCAAATCCGCCGACTCCAGGTCATGTGCTTGCCTGCCATACCGATGACTCACTTGCGCCAATGTTTGGCTCAGTCGATACACCCTGGTCATGACGTCTTCTTCATTCCCACGCCCCAACTCCATGCTGGCCCCGCCTTTGAATTGCGCACGCCAACTGCCTCTGCCTGTCAATTCCAAGCCTTGGATTTGCAAACCCAGCTTGTTCAATTCGGGCGACAAGACATTGAACATGCGCAAAACGCGCACTGACTCTGCGTCTGGTCCAGACAAATGCGGCAGGTTTTCATCGTCCAATTCGCCGAAATTTGCGCTGAACACTTCACCCTGGCGGTTCACCAATCGCGAATCAGATTCGTTGCCCCAGTAAGCCACTGGCTCGTGCTCATAAAGATCCACGCTCAACCGGTCAGGAAACACTCGACGCACCATGGCTTGGCGCACCCACGGCACGTTTTCAAAAGCCTTTTTTGTTTGCACCAAATCGACCGTGAAAAAACTGCCTTGCAATTGCGGCACAACATTGGCTCGCAAAGTCACTTCATTGTTGTGTCGCACATCGCCGCTGACTGTGATGGCATTGATGGCAAACACAGGGTGCCGCAAGACCCACCACAAAGTCACACCCACTGAAGCCCATATCAGTGTGTTGAGCAACAGCATGCTGGTGACATTCATCAAACGCACGTCCAATGCCAGTTCGGGTGCCGTCGGTACTTGGTTGGCATAGCGGATGTTCATGCTTGTACCACTCCCAGCATGCTGTCGAGCCTGGCCTGACTCAAGATGGCCATGCATAAATCGGGGTAAGTGATGCCGGCGGCTTTGGCTGACATGGGTACCAATGAATGGTCTGTCATGCCTGGACTGGTGTTGATCTCCAGCAAGAAGGCCTGGCGATCACGGGCTCTGATCATGATGTCCACTCGGGCCCAACCCCTGCAGCCCAAGGACTTGTAGGCTGCCATGCTCAAGGTTCGGATGGCTGCTTCTTCTGGTCCTGCTAAGCCACTTGGGCAGTGGTATTTCACAGAGTCGTTGAAATATTTGTTTTGATAGTCATAAGCACCTTGGGGTGCGGCTATTCGAACCACTGGCAAGGCTTGGGTGTTCTCGCCTTCGCCCAAGACCGGACAAGTCACCTCTTCGCCGTCGATGAATGACTCACACAACAGGTCTGGGTCGTATTGGGTGGCCAGCGCCACGGCAGCCATGAAAGCTTCTGTGTTGGAGACTTTGCTCACACCAATTGAGGAGCCCTCATGCGGTGGCTTGACGATGAATGGCCAACCCAGTTTGTCTGGTATGGCATTCAAACGGGCAGGGGTTTGGTCAACCGGTGCGAGCCAAACAGACGGTGGTGTCGAAAGTCCGTCAGCCATCCACAAGCGTTTGGTCATGTGCTTATCTATCGCCACCGCAGATGCCATCACGCCAGAGCCTGTGTAGGGTATGCCAAACAACTCGAGGGCGCCTTGCACGGTTCCGTCCTCACCATGTCGCCCGTGCAAGCTGATGAATGCGTGCGTGAATCCCTCAGCGCGTAAATCTTGCAAGGCAAGCTTAGCCGGATCAAATGCATGGGCATTCACCTGACAACTCAGCAAGGCTTGCAGCACACCATGACCTGACATCAAAGATATCTCACGCTCAGCCGATCTCCCGCCCATCAAGACGGCCACTTTGGCGGTTTGTGTTGGAAATGGTGTCATGGCATGGCCCTCTGTCGACTGGGCATGTCTGGGGTTTGCTCGCCCGCGGTCAACTTGCCTGGTAATTGGCCAATCGAGCCAGCGCCCATGCACATCACCACATCGCCGTCTTGCGTGCTGCGACGCAAGATATGTTCGAGTTGAGTCAGATCTTGTGCAAAGACCAAATCATGCTGACCCGCTACACGCAATGCATGGGCCAAAGCGCGGCCATTGGCTGCGGCGATTGGCTCCTCGCCTGCGGCATACACCTCGGTCAACCACACCGCATCTGCGTCCCGCATGACCTGGACAAAATCTTCAAAGCAATCGCGGGTTCGGGTGTAACGGTGGGGTTGAAAAGCCAACACCAAGCGTCGACCAGGGAAAGCGCCACGCGCGGCAGACAAGGTAGCGGCCAACTCCACGGGATGGTGACCGTAATCTTCAATCAAGGTGTATTGACCGCCATCAGCAGCCAGCAGGTTGCCATGGTTTTGGAAACGCCTGCCCACCCCTTTGAATTCAGCCAAGGCTTGCACAATGGCTTCATCGGGCACATTCAATTCCACCGCCACTGAGATGGCAGCCAATGCATTGAGCACATTGTGCATGCCTGGCAAGTTCAACTGGATATGCAAGTCTGGCAAGGTGACGCCGTTGCTACGGGTGACCCGAAACTGCATTTGCGAGCCAACCGCTTTCAAGTCATGTGCGCGCACCTGCGCATCAGGCGCTAAACCATAACTCGTGATGGGCCTAGAGACTTGGGCAAAAAGGCTTTTGAGGACAGGATCGTCTGCACACAAAATCGCTGCCCCGTAAAACGGCATGCGGTGCAAAAATTCCAGAAATGCCGCTTTCAACCGCTGAAAGTCATGGCCGTAGGTTTCCATGTGATCGGCGTCGATATTCGTGACCACGGACATGATTGGATTCAGGTTCAGGAAGGAAGCATCGGACTCGTCTGCTTCCACCACGATGTATTCACCCGAACCCAGTTTTGCGTTGGCACCCGCACTGATCAAGCGACCACCAATCACAAATGTGGGGTCAAGCCCAGCTTGCGCCAACACACTCGACACCAAACTGGTGGTGGTGGTTTTTCCATGCGTTCCTGCGATCGCAATGCCTTGCTTTAATCGCATGAGCTCTGCCAACATCACGGCCCTGGGAACCACCGGAATCAATTTGGCATGCGCGGCCATGACCTCTGGGTTATCGGCCTTGACAGCAGTGGAAGTCACCACGGCGCCCGCACCTGCAATGTGCGATGCCCTGTGCCCAACTTGCGTGCTTATGCCCATCGTTTGCAATCGCCGAATGACTGGGCTGTCAGCCATGTCTGAGCCTGACACCGTGTAACCGAGGTTGTGCAAAATTTCTGCGATACCGCTCATCCCTGCACCGCCAATGCCGACAAAATGCACATGACGAATCGCGTGCTTCATGCACTGACCTCCTCACAGGCACGAGCCATCTCATAGGCTGCTTGAGTTTTTCGCAAGGCATAAGCATTGATGGCCACTTGTGCCAACTGAGGTCTGCTCATGCTTTGAATGAATGCTGATAAGGATGCTGGGTTGAACTGAACCTGCGGCATCAACCATCCTGCACCCTGCTCGGTCAAAAACTTGGCATTGGCAGTTTGATGGTCATCCACCGCATGCGGAAAAGGAACCATCAGCGCAGCCACCCCGATTGCAGCCAACTCACTGACAGTGCTGGCACCCGCGCGGCAGATCACCAA
>Ga0214923_10009067_pt1 | contig 10419 bp, 8 predicted proteins | sample LL1510_MetaG_FD_177993 | JGI IMG/M metagenome (GOLD analysis project Ga0214923, IMG submission 177993) | Freshwater microbial communities from Lake Lanier, Atlanta, Georgia, United States - LL-1510 | ecosystem: Environmental > Aquatic > Freshwater > Lake | place: USA: Georgia | collected 2015-10-15
AGGGCCTCGTTGACCTGGTTTTCGATTTCGAAGACCTGCCGGGTGCTGAGCTGTTCCTCGACCTGGATGTGGAGGTCGATGTGGATGTCATTGGTCATGCCATGGGAACGGATGGCATGGGCGCCGCGGACTCCCTCGACGCTTTCCGCCACGGTGCGGATTTGCTCCGGATCCAGACGGGTGGCATCGGAAACCACCTTGACTCCTTCCAGCAGAATTTCGTACACGGCCCGGGCCAGCAGGATGACGATGCCGATGGCGAATAACGGGTCGAGCCACGGCAATCCAAGCTGGCTGCCGGCAAGGGCGGCGATGGCGAGGATGGAGGAAAACACATCGGTCCGGGTGTGGGCGGCGTCAGCCAACAGCAGGGGGCTCGAAACCTCCAGTCCCGCTTTCCGCTCCCAGCGAGAGAGGAAAAGATTGGCAACCACGCCCACCGCCAGCAGGGCCATGCCCGTTCCGCTGAATTCCGGAGCGGCCGCGTGGCGCCACAGACGGTGGACCGCGGCGCCAAGAATCTCCCACGCGCTGAGAAAAAGCAGACCGGCCACGACGATGGTGGTGAGGATTTCGAATTTGCGGTGCCCGTAGGGATGGTTCGCATCCGGCGGCCGGGCGGCCGCGGTGATGCCGATCAGGGCAATCACGCTGGCCCCGCCATCCAGAAGGGAGTGAACGGCATCGGAAAGAACGCTGAGACTGTTCAGGGACCAGCCAATGAAAAATTTCACCGCCGCCAGGGTGGCATTGACGGCGAGGGCGGTGAGCAGAACCCGGCGAATCCGGGCGGCGCGCGCGGCCTCGCTCACGGGCGGCGGTCGGCGATCCCGCCGGCGCGTGGAGCCAGGTAGGCGGCCAGCCCGGCGGCGAGCGGGCCGGGCCGGAAACCGAGAATTTCCCTGGCCGGGGTCGAATCACCGGACTGTCCCTCCTCCAGCATGGCCACCTGATCGGTGGTAAGGGGAGGAGATGGCAGCAGCCGCTCGGCGAGCGCGGCGGCGATCCGGCAAAGGGGAAGCGGCACGGGATGGAGAACGGGCTTGGAAGCGGTCAGCCAAAGCCAAGGAGCCATGCCGAGGAGGACATCGGGCGGCTGTTCCACCCAAGTGGGACGGAGACCCATGGCGCGGGCGATTTCCAGGGAAAGCTCTTTGAAGGAGACCGGCGACCCGGCGAGGTCAAATGTTTCTCCGACGGAACCCTGTTGCCCCAGAGACCGGACAGCGGCTTCCGCAATCTCGCCCACCGAGGCAGGGCAAAGCTGGACGGAGTCGCCCCCGGGGATGCCAAGGAATCCTCCGGTGAGCCAAGAAAGGGGGGGGCGCATCCAGGCGGCAAGCAAGTTGGTGAACTGGTCTCCCGGGCCGTAGATCACCGGAGGACGCAGGATGGTATGGGCCAATTCGCTTTGCCGGACGAGCTGTTCCCCCGCCCATTTGGTTTGGTGGTACCGGGAAGAAGCGGTGGGGCGGGTACCGAGGGCGGAGATCAGGACAAAACGGGTCACCCCGGCGCGATGGGTGGCGGCCAAGGTTTCGGCGACGGCCTGGCGATGAATCCGGTCGAAGGTGGATGTCCCTGTTTCGCGGATGATGCCGACGCTGTGAATGACCGCCTTGGCGCCCGCCAGCGCTTCCCTCAGGGAGATGGTGCGGGTGACATCCGCCGGGAAGAAGGTAACGCCCTCGGGCAGGGGTTGAGCCGGGGCATGGCGGGCGACCGCCCGGACGGGCATGCCTTGGCCGGCCAACCGGCGGCAAATTTCCCGCCCGACAAAACCCGTTCCTCCTGTTACCACGATCATATGGCCGGTCCTTGGGAAGAGGTCGTCATTGGCACACGGAGCCATACCGAATTTGTGTCCCTGACACAATCATTGGAGGAGGCAGCCGTCCGGCGGGGTTGGCGGGACGGTTTGTTGCATGTCTTCGTTCCCCACACCACCGCGGCGGTGACGATCCAGGAGGGGGCCGACCCGGATGTACAACGGGATCTGGCGGCGGCCTTGGAGAGGGCGGTGCCGTGGGAAAGCCGGGAGTACCGGCATGGGGAGGGTAACTCTGCCGCCCATGTGAAGGCGGCGATGTTGGGCAACCACCTGACTTGGCCGATGGAGAAGGGGCGTTTTAAATTCGGAACGTGGCAGACAGTTTATTTCGCCGAGTTTGACGGGCCGCGAACCAGAAAGGTTTGGCTGGGATTTCAACCGGTCGGTTAACGGGGGTTCGTCGGATCCAGCAGTTCGTGGATGGCCGAGGCGGGGAACAACCGGCCGGGGCACTCCGTCGGACGGGTGTTGATTTCCCGGTGCAGGCGGAATTTTAATTCCCGGTTTGGCATCATCTGACGGAGATATTTCACCAGTTCGATCAGGGCGGCGGTTTGCCGGGGTCCGAGCCGGGATCGGCTGAAATCGCCGACGAGGCAGATGCCGATGGCGATTTCATTCAGGCTCTCGCTGGCGAGGTGTCCTCCCTGGAGCTGTTTAAGCCATCGGCGGCCCACCTCGATCTGGCCGTCGCCGGAATCCGTTCCGTTGCCGATGACGAAATGGTAGGCCAAGCCGTTTTCCATGCCGCGTTCCTGGGAATGGTAGTAGTCGAAGACTTTGGCGCTGCCCCCGCTGGTGCCGCTGTGGTGCACGACGATGTATTCCCAATCGCGCAGGTCGTCCTTGGGTGCGTCAATTTGACGACGGGCGGCCTCCACGAATTTCCATTCGGGGGTGGCCGGTTTTTTGGCGGGTGGAGAAGGAACCGGGGCCGGGACGGCTTTTGCCGCCGGAGCCAGAGGGGTGGGCCCCGATGGAGGTGGGGCTACGCGGAGTAAGTTGCCTGGGCGAATCGGTTCTTGGCCGAGTTTGTTCCATTTGCGGAGGTTTTCGACCGTGGCCTTGTTTTCGCGGGCGATTTTGGAAAGGGTGTCGCCTTTTTGAACCTTGACCCACTCCTTGGTCTGGGGCGCCTTGGAGGCGGTCGATGCCGGCTCGGATGCCGACGGGGCAGCTTTGGCGGCAGGTAGTCGGAGTGTGTCGCCCACCTGCAGACGGGCCGGGTTCAGACCGGGATTATTTTTGAGAATTTGCTCTGCGGTGGTGCCGTACTTTTTTGCGATCGCGTAGACGGTTTCTCCTTTCTGGACGGAATGGAACGCCGGGGTTTGTGCCCACACGGAGACAAAGGCCCAACACGCCACCCATCCCACCAGCTGGATTTTCCGCATGGGAGGAGGGATTAGCTCCGGGGTGCGCGAAGGGCGCGAATCAGATCGCGTTCCTCGGGTTTGAGCCGATCCCAGTGGATCGAAAGAGCGAGTGTCCTGGCTTCCGCGTCCCGGCCGTTGGCCGCCAACACCGCCGCCCGAACGGCCTGCCAACCCGGCAGGGCATTGGACCAGTTGATTTCCGCCTGATCGTAGGCGGCCAAAGCCTCCTTGGGCTGGTTTTTGCGAAGGTAGGCCAGGGCCAAGGTGGTGCGGTAGGCGGCACGGTCGGGAATGGCGGCGACCAATTCCCTTGCGGCTTGCAGGGACTCATCGACTTTTTCCTGGAAGAGAAGGTTGAGATAGGCGAGGTCGTTTTTGGGGGCGGGATCCTGGGGCAGTTGGCGGGCCAGATCGGCGATGATATCCCGGAGCTGCCGCATATCCGCCCGTTTTTCCGCCACACGGATCAACCCCAAGTAGCCGGGCACGGCAGCCGCGGGATACTTGACCATGGCCCGGTACGCTTCCGTTGCCATGGCAAGATTGCCGGATTTTTCCGCAAAATTTCCGAGGAACTCCAGCTTCTGTGGGTTTCCGGCGGCCTTGGCCATGGCCTGTTTCCAGCGCAAATCCGCCATGGAAAGCTCGCGCAGCTCCGTGGAGACGCGCGCCTGAAACACCTCAAGAAAGAACGGATCGAGGGAATCCTTTTCCCCGGCAGCCTTGCTCAGCTCCTCGCGGATGGCGGTCCATCGGCCCAAGCGGGCCAGAGCATCCAGCCGGAGAAGGAAGGGGCGCCCTTTCCGTGCGAAGGGCAGTTGCAGAACTCCCTCTGCATCCCCAAAGCGAAGCAGAAAATCGGCGAGGGCAAGCCGCTCCTCCTCCGTGCCTCCAGCATAAAGCTTTTTGACCTCTTCCAGCACCGCACCCCGCCAATCCGGATGAATCTCCAGCAGGAGGGATTTGGCGAGGAGGCGGTCCGTGGCGCCGGCTTTCGGGTCACTTTCCAGAAGTTTCACCAACTCCTGCGTCTCCCTCTCCGTCCGGTCCGAGGAGGCCGCGATCAGCCGCATCGCATCCCGGGCCTCCGCCTGGCGGGTTTTGGCCAGACCGAACAGGTCGGCCCGCGCGGCGGCGCGGACGGCGGGGTCGGGTGAATCCAGCATCCCGCGGGCTTGGATCAGCGTGGCTTTTCCTTTCTGTCCGGCTTGGGCGGCGGCGGCGGACTCGGCTTCGAGTTGGCGGGCTTTTTCCGGTTCGCCGCGTAGACGGAGAAGGTCGGCGGCAATCGCCGCCACTTCGGGGTCGCTGCGTCCCGCCATGCCGATCTTTTTCAGAAAATCGTCGGCCCAATCGAGACGACCCGCCCGGATGGCGGTGCGCAGGTAAGCCGCCCGGTCCGCCGCCGTGGCTTGGCCGCTTTCCGCCAGGGCCCGGCGGTACGCCAGGGTTTCGGCGGCGCCGGAACCCTCGTACATGTCCGCCAACATCCGCAGGGCCCGGACGTTGGAGGGGTTGAGCCCGTAGGCGGCCCGGGCTGCCTGGAAAGCGTCGACCAAGGCCCCTTGGCGGACGGATTTTTCCGCGCCGTCCATGAGTTGGTCCGCGCGCCAGCGCTTCATGGCCCGATAGGCGGGCAGGGCCGCCAAGCCCGCGAGCGCGAGGACAACCAGCAGGAGAAACCCAAGGGCCAGACGGCCCTTCAGGCGCGCGCTGCGCGCTTCCTGTTCGCGGATGCCCATGGAGCCATCGTAGACCTCCGGCCCGCTGTTCCCAAGCTCCCGCGGGGGCTTGGCGGGAAAAAGTTCCGGGGCTAGAAGGAAATGCTCCGGCAGTGTAGCTCAGCCTGGTAGAGCAAGGGACTCATAAGCCTTGGGTCGGGGGTTCAAATCCCTCCACTGCCACCGCAGGCTCGATCGGCGGGGCCAAAGACCCTAACAAGGATGCATGTTTCTGACGTTGTTACTGGTCCTTTTCGCTGCGGGGATGTTCGGAGGAATCTCCGCGTTGCTCCTCAAGAGGAGGGGGGCCAAAACTTCCTGGCTTTGTCTCGGGGGAACGTTTGCGGGGGGCGCTTTTCTGGCCTCCGCTTTTTTTGAGCTGATTCCCGAGGCGGTCTCCGATCTGGGTTGGCTCAAAGCCTCCCTGCTTGGCGGGGGTCTCATCCTGGTTCTGGGCTGGCTGGACCGCCGGGCCCACCATGCCCATGCGGAAATCCACGGCCATCATCCCCACGGTGGATCGGCGGCCTCCGCCTGGGTGCTGGGGGGCATGCTCGGGTTACATTCGCTCCTCGAAGGTCTGGCGTTGGGCTCCATCCAGGCGGCCGCGGTTCAGCAGGCCTTGGCGCTGGCCATCCTCCTGCACAAAGCGACCGACACATTTGCCCTGGCCGTGACCATGGGCCGACAGGGGGTTTCCACCGGCGGGACGTTGGCGGTGACCGTTTTGCTCAGCCTGGCCACTCCGGCCGGGGCATGGATGGCCTCGCTTGCGGATCTTTCTTCGACCCATCTTCTGCACGGAGCGCTTTCCGCGGCCACCGCCGGAACATTTCTTTATCTGGCCTATTCCGATCTGTTGCTTCCCGAACTCCGGGAAAAAGAGGGAAGATTTTGGAAACTGGCTTCCGCCTCGATGGGTTTTGCCCTGATTGCGATCTTCGCGCACAGCCACTCCCACTAGCTTTTTTTGTCCGGCGATTCCCTGCGCCGCAACGATTTCAGGCGCGGGACTTGGAGTTCGTGAAAAGTTTCCGGATCACTTCCTCCAAGGGAACGGACTCAATCCGGATATCCTCCAGGCCCGGAAGATCCAGGGCCCGGCGGCTGACCTCCGTGACGCGGCCCGGCTCCACGCGCAGACGGATTCCCGCTTCGTCGTGCGTGAGAATTTCTCCCCATTCCGACCCCTGCAAGCGGGGGGCACGGCCGGAAAACCGCAGCTCGATCTGTTTGTGGTCCGAAAAGCCTTTCACCACCGCGGCCAGCGAGCCGTCATGGATGATCCGGCCCCGGTCGATGATCACCACGCGCCGACAGAGCGCCTCGATGTCCTGAAGATAATGGCTGGTGAGGATGGTGGTGATTTTTTTCTCCGCCACCACGCGCCGGAGGAAATCCCGGATCCGGTGTTGGGAAACAATGTCCAGGCCCAGGGTCGGCTCGTCCAAGAAGAGAACCTTGGGCTGATGCAGGAGGGCGGCGATCAGCTCCATTTTCATCCGTTCGCCCAGGGAGAGTTCCCGGACCGGTTTGTCCAGCAGACTCCCCACTTCCAATAGGGAAGAAAGTTCGTCGATCGTCTGCCAAGCGGTGGTTCGGTCGATCCCGTAGATGGCGCGGTTAAGTTCAAAGCTTTCCCGGGCCGGCAGGTCCCAGGAGAGCTGGTTTTTTTGTCCAAGCAGAAGGGAAATTTGCCGGCGGAATTCCGTTTCCCGCTCCCAAGGGGTGAATCCCAGCACCCGGGCGGAACCGCCGCTGGGATGAAGAAGTCCCGCCAACATCTTCAGGGTGGTGGTTTTGCCGGCACCATTGGGTCCGAGAAAGCCGACCAGCTCCCCCGCGCCGATCTCCAGATCGATGCCGTCCACCGCGGCCACTTCGCGGTGCCGCCGGGAGACCAGTCCCCGCAGGGCCCCCAGAAAACCCGGCTGCTTTTCGAAGACGCGGTAAATCCTGCGGAGGCCGCGTGCGACAATGACGGGCTCCATCCTACGTCAGCAGGGCGGCGACCTCATCCGCCCGCAGCCGGCCGCGGGCCGTGAGAAGGAAGCGCCCGTCCTCGCGGCGGGCCCAGCCTTTGCGCACAAGGATTTCCAGGCACTCCTCGCGCCCGGCCAGTCCGTGCTCCGCCAGGCCGGCGCGAGTCCGGAGGCCCAGCAGGATTTTTTCCGTGCGCACCTGCTCCGGCGTGCGTGTCTCTTCCTCCTGGCGCCGGGGCCCGGAACCGAGGAGCCAACTTTGGGCGTAGGATCCGGTATCGCGCAGGTTGCGCCAACGTCGGCCGCCGATGGTGGAGACCGCTCCCGGTCCCAGGCCCAGATAATCCTCCCCGGCCCAGACGGCCTGATGGTGGCGGCATTCGTGTCCGGGCCGGGCGAAATTCGAGACTTCGTAGCTTTGATACCCCCGGGCTTCCAGAAAACGGCAGGTCAGAAGAAAAAGGACGGCTTCGCGGTCCTCCTCCGGATTCCACTCGCCGCGTGCGATTCGTTGGGCCAATTCCGTTCCCTCCTCGGGCGTGATGGCGTAGGCGGAAATGCTGTCGGGTCCGAGGGCACAGGCCTCCGCCAGGGTCTCCTGCCATTCCGCCGGTCCCTGATCCGGCAAACCATAGATCAGATCCAGGTTCAGGCTGCGGATGCCGGCCACGCGCGCGCTCTGAACCGCCTGGCGAATCGCGGCGCGGTCGTGCTTTCGGCCCAGCCACGACAGGTCGGAAGGCCGAAACGCCTGCACTCCCAGGCTCAGGCGGGTCACGCCGGCCTCGGCGAGTTGGCGGGCCTTGGTTTCGCCAAATCCATCCGGGTTGGCCTCCACGCTCCACTCTTCCGCATCTCCCCATGGCGCCACCGAGAGCAGGTGTTCCATCAGGGCTGGCGAGAGGGCGGTCGGCGTGCCGCCCCCGAAAAAGACGCGGCGGGGACGGAGTGCAAACTCCTCCGCGGACGCCGCCCACTCCGCCCGCAGTCCGGCGAGAAAATCCCGCATGCGGTTTCCGGCCAGGCGTTCCTTGGGGAAGTCGCAGTACGGACAAAGATGCGTGCAGAAGGGCACATGAACATAGAGGTTCTCGACCAGGGGTTTCATGGTTCAGGAAAAAAGGTCGGCCTGTTTTGGTTTTTGGGCGGCCAGACGGGCCTCCGCTTCGCGGGTGAAGCGCTTGAATTCCAGCCGGCGGAACAGCTCCACCTGTTTTTCCGGGTCGGGCACGATCTTCAGTTCCCGGATGGGCACAGGAAGGGACAGGGCCGTGCGGAGTTCGACCATTTTGCGGTTGCGGCGGACGATGTCCGCCGAATCTTTCAGGATGGGGCGGAAACGCTCCGGCTTGATTTGGTCCGCGGCAGCGAGAACGCCTTCGGCCGTTTGGAATTCCAGGATCCATTTGGCGGCCGTTTTGGGGCCGACGCCGGCGATGCCCGGGAAGTTGTCTGAGGCGTCCCCGGTGAGGGCAAGAAGTTCCGGGACTTTGTCCGGCGGCACTCCCCATTTCGCCTCCACCTCGGCCGGGCCGAGAAGCTCAAACCCTTCGGACTTCGGTTGGTAAATTTTCACCCCGCCGGCCGCCAGCACCATCAGATCCTTGTCGTTGGTGGCGACAATGCACGCATCGCCGTCCGCCGCCCGGCAATAGGTGGCGATGACATCATCCGCCTCCTCGCCTTCCACCGAAATGGTTTTCCATCCGAGGGCTTGGGCGACTTCGTGGAGAAGGGGAATCTGCTTTTCCAGCGCCTCGGGGGTTTCCTTCCGGTTGGCTTTGTATTCGGGATGGGTCTCGAGTCTTTCCCGGGGCACGCCGCCGTCAAAGATCACAGCGCCGCGAATCGGCTTGAGGTCTTCGGCCATGCGGAGGAGGGCGGAGGTGAAACCAAAGGCGGCGTTCGTGGGTTCGCCCTTGGAATTGGTCAGATGGGCGATCGCGTAGAAGGACCGGTAGGCGTAATAGTGGCCATCGACCAGAACGAGGCTCATGGTTTGGCGGGCTGGGCCTTCGGGGGAGGCGTTACGGTCGGAATCAGGCGCCACTCCATGCGGGGACCACTCGCCACCTCAGCCACCAGGCGAACCCGGGAAAATTCCCCCTTGAGAGAGCGTTCGGCCGCGGAGGAGAGCCGCTTACCCCTTTCCTGGGCGGTGTCCAAGGCATCGGGCCCGGGTTCGGCCCGCGCTTTCAACTCCATCCCCATGGCGGCATCGGCATCGGCGAGGGTCCGGGCGAGGGATCCGAACGAGGCGTACCCCTCGTTGCCGGAAGGCAGGCTGGCGCCCGGCAGAATCCGGACCGAGCCCTCGGCCTTCTGCACGGCCGCCCAAGCCGGAAGTTTGAGGGATCCGATTTTTTCCGCCAGCGCCGTTACGGCGGCGGAGGCCTCCGTTTTCGGCTCTCCCCTTTTATCCCCGCTGGTAGCAGTTTCTTTTTTTCTCTCCTCCTGCTTTTGGGCGAGCTGGTCGATTTTTTTCCGGGCGGCCTCGAGTTCCGACCGGCGTTGCAGGTAGGCGGTGCGGATTTGGTCGGTGGAGGCGGAGAGGGTTTGAAGACGGTGCATCGCCTGGCGCAGGTCCTCCCGGGATTCCGCCAAGTCGGTGCCGAGCTGCCGTTCCCGCATGATCCACCCGGAAGCAAGGAGGGCGACCACTCCCCCGCAGACCAGGGCAATCCAACGTTCACGGGTGGGCCTTGGGGTTGACCGAGACTCATGCTCCATGGAAGCAGGCTAAGGTTGGGGGTTGTTCATCTCAAGCTGTCCCCAACCTTGCCTGTTCCGTCCATCGGTTCAAACTGGCCGTTGGATGGCCCGTTTTCTTGTCATGCTGGTGGTTGGCTTCGGAATGTGGAGCCATGCGGCCGAGGAAAAGCCCGTGCTTTTTTCCCCGGTTTCCGAAGAGCCGGAGTGGAGGCTGCTGGATTCGGGACAAGGCCTCTTGACCCGGCAGGAATTTGAGGATCGTCTCCGCCGGACGTTTGATCCTGGTGGAGCGTTGCGTCCTTACCTCATCTGGGATCAGGAAGGGGTTACCTTATTCCGCGACAAGGCCAGGACCCGTCCGCTCTACCGGTTGGCTTTTGCCCCGGAAGCGCGGAAAGCGGATGTGATCTTGCCAACGTTGGGTGGTGGAGATCCCGCCCGGCCCCTGGCGGGCAAAGTGATTTGTCTGGATCCCGGCCACATCGGGGGAGACTGGGCGGATGTGGAGGAGCGAACCTTTCAGATCGGCAAGGATCGTCCGGTGGTGGAAGGGGAGCTGAATCTCCGCACCTGTCGTCTATTGGCGCCTTTGCTGGAGTCGGCCGGAGCCAAGGTCGTCTGGACTCACGACGGTTTTGAGCCCACCACACCGTTGCGCCCGGCAGACCTGTATCCGGAGGCCATTTCGTATCTCTTGCAGGGCTCCCGCGGGGCGAGGCTTCCGCGGTACTCGGCCAACCGATTGATCCGTTGGAATGCGGAGCTTCTTTTCTACCGTTCGGCCGAGATTCAGGCGC
>Ga0214923_10009068_pt1 | contig 10419 bp, 4 predicted proteins | sample LL1510_MetaG_FD_177993 | JGI IMG/M metagenome (GOLD analysis project Ga0214923, IMG submission 177993) | Freshwater microbial communities from Lake Lanier, Atlanta, Georgia, United States - LL-1510 | ecosystem: Environmental > Aquatic > Freshwater > Lake | place: USA: Georgia | collected 2015-10-15
CAAAACTAATATAAACGCTTATAAAACATTCCAAGAATTAAAAATTCTCGTTGATTATGTGAAAGCTAGGTTGCCTTTCTTTTTACAATCGCAAGCACAAAGAAATAAACCAGTATTTAATACAGAAAAAGATCTAAAAATTAAAAAGGAGTTGGACAATTTATTCAGTGAGATAGAAAAACTAAATAGTTTTTGCAGATACCCGCAAGGTTTTGAAAAATACTATCCAAATCGAGATCCTAACCTAGATATATTCGATAAAAAAGTAATTAACCCTGATCATAAAGACTTTTTTCGTGCCATTAATCCTGATTCTACCGAAACATACCGTTTAGGTAGATTGCTCGACAATTTCTTGGGAAAGCCTTATGATGCAGCAAGATCGCCAAAGTGGTTGATGTTACTTTACAGTAAACTGGGAAGATCCGAAGGAATAATAAAAAGAATTAAACAACATCCATGTATACTCGACAAATTAATCGAACAATTTATACAAAAAAATAAAACAAAATATAAAAATTTGTCAAAAGAAAAAATCAAATCTGATCCATCATTGCTCGACAAAGTTATTCAAAAATGGATCAAAAATGCAAAAATGCTATGAATGGTAAATAAAAATTATAATATTATATAAATACTTCCATGAAATTTAAAGAATGGCTAATTTCTGAAGAATCAATAGAACAAAACTTCGACAAATGGATCGAAGATATAAAAAATCATGCTGGCCCAAAAGAATCAGAAATAATATCCATGGAAAATTGGATTGATGATAAAAATATACAATTTATCAAAAATACTCTCAAAAAAAAGAATCAGGAAAACAAACAATATCTTAAATATTTAATTGGCTTTGCAAACACACCTCAAGCTAGCTTCCAAGAAGATTATGAAAGAGCCATCGACACCATCCAATGGTTCATCATGACAAACAAAATGACAAAGAAGCAGATCGAAGATCAGGGTTGGTTCAATGTAGGCAAACAAGCAAATGAACTTATAAAACAAAAAAATCAAATAGTTAACACAGTCTCTGCTACACAAGCAAAAAAAGAAAGAAAAGCAGGTAAATCAGGTGATCTGCCTATAGTGGCACAATCTGGAAACATAAAGATTTATTTTTCAGAAAAAGCAGTTCCAGAAAATGAAAAAGAAGAACTTGAAAATTCAAATTTACTTACAAAACATCCAGCGATTGTTGCCAGACATGCATTCCTGTGTAGATATGGTAGAAATACTGAATGGTGTACGGCATCTCCGGATGGCGATTATCATGCAGATTATGCAGATAAAGATGTTTACATAGTACACATTAATGATAAACCAGAATATCAATTTATGGGCTGTACTTATGATAATCCCTGTGAAAATGAACAATTCCATGATTCTGGCAATCTTGAAGCAAAAACAATCCCATCAGAATTGGCAAAACTGATCATGGATAAACTACCAGATATTGCCAAATCTTATGAAGTTGTTTTTTATAATGCAAATGCTGATAAAATTAAATCCATCAAAACAGTAGAAGATATTTTGAAAATTTTTAATGTAAAAAAAATAGACGAATTAACAGAAGGTGATATTAACATTTTTATTCGTTGTTCACCCAACAAATACGAAATGGCAGAATTAATTATTAAAAATAAACCAGAACTTACTGACCAAAGTGTTTTTGATTTGCTTCATTATACAGGTGGCATAGGTAAAATAGCAGAACTAATTATAAAATATAAAAAAGACCTTTCTGATGATACTATTAATTATTTAATGGGTATGACACCCAAGAACAAGAAATACCAAACGGCAGAACTAATTATTGAAAAGAAACCAAAACTTTCTAGTGATAATGTTTATTATTTGCTCCGATTTGCAACTGATAAAGACAAAATGGCAGAACGATTACAAGAAAAAGAAGACAACATAAGCAAACTTTCTTATGAAAGTGTTATTGATTTATTTCATGTTTATGCAAACGATAAAGACAAAATAGCACAAGCACTAAACAAATATCACACAAAGAAAACACCAGAAATACAAGAACTAATTCGAAGAGAAATGCTTCCATATAATCATCATGATGATTTTGATGATTTTGATCCTGATGATTATGAGTAATGATGATCCTTAATATTTAATTATTATGCCAATACATATAGATAACTTTATGAACTTTAAACAATGGCTACTTTCTGAAGAACGAATTCTAAATGAGGACTTCAAAACTCAAAGAGAAAAGTTCATCCAACAAGGTATACAACCACCTGCCGTTGACTACTACCTCAATAACTTTAAAACTATTAAAGACAAAAAATACAAACAAATCAATGACCCAATCAAAGGTCTTGAACATATCAAAGATAGAACCAATATAGATGCTTTTAAAATATGGAAGGAATTAGAAGACTTCGTTGATTATGTGAAAAGTCAAGTAGATGTTTCTGGTAAAACCAGCTACAAAAACATTAAAGTAGACGCAGAACCAATCCATACAGATAATGACCTCATAATTTATTACGCAGATACCCCTCAAGCATGCGTCACTTACAAAGGCGATGTTCCATATGGTTGGTGTATCGCCCGAAGCGATGCAAGTAATATGTTTTATACCTATAGATTCAAAGAACAAGAACCATCATTTTATTTCGTAAAAAATAAGGAAAGAACCAACAAGGAACTTGAAACATTTAAAGGTGGTAATTTTATTGACAAATATCACTTCTTTGTAATCCAAGTAGTAAGATATGCAGATCCTGAAAACAAAGATCAAAAACAATATGTTGTAACTTCTGCACAAAATGATGGCGACTGGGAAATGTCTTGGAATGATATATTAAAACTAGAACCCAAATTAACTAACAAACATAATATATTTATAAGTAATCCTCTTGGACCTAAAGAAAGAGAACTATACGACAGATTTAGAAATGGTATTTCTGATAGTGAATTTGCAAATTTACCTTTTGATGAAAAAGATATGTACTTGAATGTTTATGTAAGACAAGACCGACTAATAACCGACAACCAATTCAAAAATTTACCACATGATTTAAAAAATAAATATATTGGCTTTGGAGTTGGCGTGTCTGATGAACAATTTAAAATGATTGATTCTGATTCTAAATTATATACAAGATATGAAAATGTCACAAAAACAAAAATAAAAAAAATTATAGAAAATAATGTTCCACTTAATCTTACATCAAATGAAGCTGATATTTTTTTAAAAAATATAAATGAATTCGATTTGAGCCAATTTTCTGATAACAATTTTCGAGGAATTTATAACAGTAATAATGTCGAACTTGCAAAATATATATTAGAAAAACGTGTTTTAAATTCTGGGTCTATTAGTAGTATACCATCAAATGGCAATTTCGAAGTTCTAAAATACTTACTTGGAGATGAAGTTCGTAATAAACAAGGTGATATTGTAAAATTACCCATATGGATGAAGCCATGGCCAATAGATAGCTGGGCCGTTAAACAAGCAGTAGAAAGAAACAATTTAGAAATGGTAAAATACTTAATAGGGAAAGGTGCAAAAATAGACCCCACTGCTATTGGAAATGCAGCAAAAATAAACAATTTAGAAATGGCAGAATACTTAATAGGGAAAGGTGCAAAAATAAACAACACTGCTATTGGAAATGCAGCACAAAATAACAATTATAAAATGGTAGACTACTTGGTAACGAGCTTGATAGAAAAAGGTTCAAAAATAAATGACAACACTGCTGTTGCAAATGCAGCACAAAATAAAAATTTAGAAATGGTAAAATATTTGGTAGGGAAAGGTGCAAAAATAAGTGACGATGCTGTTGCAAATGCAGCACAAAATAACAGTTTAGAAATGGTAGAATACTTGGTAACGAGCTTAATAGAAAAAGGTGCAAAAATAAATGACCCCACTGCTGTTGGACATGCAGCACAAAATAACAATTTAGAAATGATAGAATACTTAATAGGGAAAGGTGCAAAAATAAACGACCTTGCTATTACACATGCAGCATACAATAACAATTTAAAAATGGTAAAATACTTGGTAGAAAAATTATTAGAAAATGGTGAAGAAGAAATAAGTGAAGATGCTGTTACACGAGCAGTACTGCATAACAATTTAGAAATGGCAGAATACTTAATAGGGAAAGGTGCAAACATAAATGACAGTGCTGTTGTTGCGCAAGCAGTAGAAAATAACAATTTAGAAATGGTAAAATACTGGGTAGAAAAAATTGGAAATCTTGTAAATCTCGATGATGTTGGTTTATACTGGCCAATCGAGAATGGTAATCTTGAAATTATTAAATACTTACTTGGAGATGAAGCTCGTGACGAAAAAGGTAATATTGTAAAATTACCCGAAGGAATAAAACCAATAACTGTAACCATTGGCGATTGGACTTCAATTGCCAATTCTTATGCAGGAAATATTGAAGAAATAAAAGAATATATAATCAAAAAAGAACAAGCGTAGAGTACTCTGCGACTACTTATCCGCATAGAGTACTCTATCACTCCTTATCCACTCACAAACCAACCCTCACAAACCAACCTTCACAAACTAAGCTACACAAACTAAGCTACACAAAATCAACCTTCACAAACCATATCAGCACAGAGTACCCATCACACATAACATCTCTCCATACACATAAGTTATTAACATCTTTTTTGTGTAACCCAAATCCTATATCTTGTGTAACCTATTTCTAATCATTCCTTCCATCTTTATAATTATTTATAATTGTTTACATTTTAAAGCCCCTAATTATCGCTTTAATTCAATTGTCTGTGATGATTTCGACCTGAGTCTCATTTGATTCGCTATTTCATCAAAAAACATCGTTTAAACGCATTTCATCCATTTGTGCCATAATCATGAAATAACAATCGTTATTAACCATCCACCAATAAACCAAATATAATCGACTTAAAACCAAACAAGCTGCACAAAATAAAAACTCATCACAACATACCTAATCCCATAAACTTATAACCAACCCTTAACTATTACCATGGAACGGAATTACAAAAGGATCAGAGAGAGAGAGATAGAGATAAACTATTCATGCCATAATTCCAAATCAATCAACCTTGTGTAACATATATCCATATGATCTACTTCTATACATAACCAAACTACCTTGTGTTGCACTGATTTACCTAAACCACTCTTCTTATGTTGCACTGATGTAACTCCACCACCCTTGTGTTGCACTGATGTAACTTAAATACCTTTGTGTTACCTTGATCTACCTCCACCACCCTTGTGTTACCTTAATGTAACTTAAATACCCTTGTGTTACTTGGGTGTATAATTGTAAATAAATGATAAATAAACGATAAATAAAAGATAATTTTTGTGATCTTGTGTTACCTTGATGTATAAATAGCGACTTTATATGGAATTAACAGTGAATTTAAGGTACTTGTTCGCTAATAAATGTGTTACTGTGAAGCAATGAAGTACATTTTGATGAAACGAGATCAATTTGTGAAGCAAGCTGGCTAAGCCAATTCTCCATTTCCTCCCATTCCACTCCAAATCCTCCCATATTCCCCACTAATTCCCTATAAAATAATTAAATACTACTTTTATCCACTATAGAGCAATTTGTGAAGCAACATATAAAGTCGCTTTTTATAAACTAAAAAGAAACTTGAAAAACAACACAAGTTACTTTTAAGGGAACAACAAGGGAATAAAAAGGGAATAAAAAGGGAATAAAAAGGGAATAAAAGTAACTTAAGAGTAACTTTGTGTAGCTATATTGATACTATGAGTATCTTTTAAGTGTGTGCGAAGAGAAATCTTTGCGCAATAAGGCGCAAAAGTGATGTTTACAGCTTAAATAAATGCGCAAAAGCTGTAACACAAGGTAAAATATCTTGAAGTAAAGCGCAAAAGCTCTGATGTACGCTTAAATAAAGGCGCAAAAGATGCAACATAGATCAAATGCCTTAAACAAATGCGTAAAAGCTGCAACATAAGCGCAAAATATGCAATAAAAGCGCAAACCCCCTCAACTTGTGTACTGTATAATAATAATGTTGTAGTGATGTGTACAAACTTGGTCGTAGTGTATATCATATCTTCAACTTGTGTACTTAGCTCATGGCGATTTTAAGAGTAAAGTATAAATTATATAATAATTAAAATAATTTTTGGGCATAAAGTTACTAAGGCGAACATACCCAATGAACCAAGTTTTGTATACTATGGAAAAGGGAGGTGTGTAATGGGTCATGAATTTAAACCTATTAGATTTTTCGATTACATATGTGAAGAACCAGAACATGAAGACAAGTTATGGTTTGTAGACAGGGAAAACCCAGAAAACCCGCTTAGTAAATTTGTGGGCAATGATGCAGTTGTGAAGAAACTACAAGTTGTTGCCTTTAATGCGTTTGGCAAGATAGATCACAATTGTGCTGGCATTAACTTTTCAGTATTTGGACTTCCATCTACTGGAAAAACTACACTTGTGAAGATGTTTGGCAAACTTGTGGACATACCTTATTGCGAAATTAGCCCAAAGAGCATCTCTAATTTGTCAAATTTAAAAGATGTCATTGTAAACTCTATTGTTTCTCATGTTTCCGAAGAACAAAAGATAGTAGATGTAAAAGAAACAGATTCAAATGTATCTACATTTCCTCCCTGCATTGTCTTTATTGATGAGGTTCATGCGTTATCGGATTATCTTGTGAATGGTGTATTGAAAGCTACGGAACATAATGATGCGACATTGGTTACTGAAAGTGGCGAAGTATTTGATTGCAAGAATGTGTGTTGGTTTATAGGAACGACAGAAGAAGGAAAGTTGTTCGATGCTTTCAGAAGTCGATTTAGTCCATTGCATCTTGTATATTTGACTAAAAAAGAAATCAGCAAAATCATAAAGATATCTCACAATGATCTATCTGAGAATGTTTGTGATTCGATTGCTTTTTACAATTCTAGGCTTCCAAGAAAGGCATTGGAATTTGCCCGTTATTTGAAGTTAAAAAGAAATATGGACATAGACAAGTCTTTTGATGAATTGTGCTTAGAAATCGCAAAGGAAGATGGCGTAGACGAGCATGGTATGCACAAGACACATTTAGAAATCTTAAAGGCAATAAAAGACCTGCCAGTAGCTAAGAACAGATTGGCAAGTGTAGTGGACAAAAAGATAGATGAACTAGAAAATTATATTATGCCAGTATTGTTGAGCAGCACAAAAGACCAAGGCAATCTAGTGCGTGTCACGAATAAAGGATATGCCATTACAACAGATGGATTACTCGAACTAAAGAAGCGAGGTATCAGCTATGAACATCGAAGTGATACCTAAAAGTTACCCACCAGAAATAAAGACCAGATGTATACACTTGTGCAGTAATTGTTATGTAAAAGTTGGTTTTTATGAGGGGCAGGAATATTATTGCAAATATGTAAGAATGAGTGTGATTGGAAACATCGGTTCGATAAATGTAATTGAGAAGGAAGTAAAGAAGAAGATATGTTTCGAGTGCAGCAAGGAATTTATATGACTTCAACTTGTGTACTATATCGGTGGGTGTTGCAACGATGCAACAAGACACATTGGTGCAACATTGATGCTCACCAAGTTGTGTACTGTATTGACGAGTGTTGCAATTGACGCAACATGACATAACATTATAATAAATTATAATATTATAAATGTGGTTCAACTTGTGTACTGTATTGGCCAGCGTTGTTTGTATGTTACGAAATTTTTCTTAAGGAGTTTGTCGATGGAATTTACCACCACCAATGGAGTTGGAGTTATGAAGCGATTTTCTAGGACTGATCGTATTCGAGAGATATTAGAAAAGATGCCAGAAGCATCTAAGCAAGATTTATTCGATGCGTACTTCAAGCATCATAATGATGACACTAATACAGCTAGTGTTCGTGCTACGATTCATTCGCACATGTCGAGAATAGCTGGTAACATTCCAAGCCCAAGAAAGACTGAGATTGTTGCAGATGAAGCCGAAGTGTTCCATGATAACTTGGAGATCATCGCTAATGAGACAGATGTATTTCAAATACCAGAAAAGCGAGAGAGTTTTTACATTGACCAGAAGACTTGTAAGTTATTGGAAGTAATCAGGAAAAGGAGCATGGAAGGAAGTATTATCAATGTTATGCTCTATGGGCCACATGGTTGTGGAAAGTCGGAATTGGCACAACAATTTGCTGCCAGAACGCATAGACCATTCTATGAAACCAATGCTGCGTTCTTTAGAGAACCAAGGGATTTCTTTGGAACTAAGGGTGCTAGGGCAGGTAGTACATTCTGGAAGAAATCTGAAATCGTCAGAGCATTACAAACACCAGATTGTGTGGTGCTTTTAGATGAGATCAATCGTGTGTCGAATCCAACTGTTCTCAATAGTCTATTCAGTCTTACAGATGAAAGACGATATGCCAACTTCGATGAACTTGGAACTGTTCGGGTTGCAGAAGGTGTGACTATCTGGTCGGCACAGAATCGTGGTTCGGTATACACAGGTACAGGTGTAACAGATCGTGCGTTGCTTGACCGATATGCGATTAATATTGAAGTTAATTATCTTGCTGCTGATAAAGAAGCAGAAGTGTTGGTTAAGCGTTGTGACATCAATGCTGGACTAGCAGATCAGTTAGTTAAGGTGGCTAATTTGATTAGGCAGAAGACAATGGGTATTGGTGCTAGTTTGCGTGAATCTGTTAGCACAAGGACATTGATTAACATTGCTGATCTTTACAAGGATATGGGGCAAGAAGCGTTTGATTTCACTTTGTTACCACATTATTCAATTGAAGGTGGTGCATCTAGTGAGCGTGGTCAAGTGTTGCAGATAATCAATCTTGTGTTTGGTCAAGTGTAACATTATGATTGAACCGCATTATAAGATTTATAATGCGGTTCAACTTGTGTACTGTGTTGGTAGTCGTGATGTGACTAAACTTTAAAAAGGGAGTTTGAAATGGGATGGAAAGAATTATTTGCAGACCATGGTGTAGCTGGTTACGAGCGAACCAAAGTGGACAACAATTCATCTGTTTGGAAAAGTAAATATTCTAAGGGATGGAGTTCGACATCTTCATGGACAAGTAAGATTCCGGGTTTTAGTGGATTTTCTTATACTGAAAATAAAGATAACACAATAGATGCTTTGGTGGCAGCGTTGCCAGTTCTTTGTAATTCTATTGGGTTGTTTGAACCTAACATGAAGATTCAATGGGCAGATAGAGAAGTCAATAATTTCCATGTTGGAACTAATGTGGTTTTACTATCGCCAGATTTAATTATAAACAACATCAAAGATAGTTCCAAGATATCACAGGCTTATGATGCTTTGATTGGTGATGCGATCATGGCTGGTCATTTTTCAAGTCGTGTGAGGTCTATGGAAAATGCCAATGATTACAAAGATATAGTGTTGATGGTTTCGGGATCTAATGATGCCAATTCACAAAGCCAACAATGTGAATACATTTTTTCTTCTAAGTCTTTGAAAGTTAGTGGTAATTCTGCTTGGAATCGAAGGAGCAAGAAATTAAGGCATAGTCTTAATTTCAATGTTCCATTCAAGTCTAAGTTTGGTATGTTATTTAAATTTACTTTGCCATATACTTTGAATCAATCGGCAATGCAAATGGCACTTGCTTGTGAGCAAAAGTTAGCTGAGAAGAATATTTGTGAAAAGTACAAAGGTGCTAACAGTTACATTTTTGCATCAAGGCAAATTTCTTCAACTGATGAAGTTCGTAATTTCCTCAGAACGAGTATCGCCAAGGTAAGACCGTTTTCTGTTGAAGAAAGAACGGCCAATCAAAATTATAGGAATACTCCACATGGATTTTCCGAGATGATTGCTAGTGTTATTATCTGGAATATAATAAATCCAGATGATAAAATTTATGGCCCTAAATATTCATCGGCCATTATCAACATGGTTGAGAAGAATTTGTTGCCAAGCACAAGTGATCTTCCAGATATTGTTTTGGCCAAATGTGTTTACATTCTTAACTTCATCAAAGAAATCGTTGAAGATAATCCAGAAAGTTACGAGGATCAAGGTCAAGGCGAAGATGATGAACAAGGCCAAGAAGAAGGTCAAGATGAAGGTCAAGGCCAAGGTCAAGGCGAAGACGATGAAAACGGTGAAGATGAAGGCGAAGAAGGTGAAGGAGAAGGTGAAGGTCAGGGTGAAGGTAACGGCCAAGTAGAAGGTGAAGGTCAGGGTGAAGGTCAGGGCCAAGGCGAAGATAGTGAAGACGGTGAAGGTCAAGGTCAAGGCGAATATCGAGGCCAAGGCGAAGAAGGTGATGATGAAAGTCGTTCATCTTATAGCCATGATGATTTCGATAATTCCAAAGCGTGGAATGGCAATGTTCGCAATGTGAAAATGCCTCTGCAA
>Ga0214923_10009069_pt1 | contig 10419 bp, 8 predicted proteins | sample LL1510_MetaG_FD_177993 | JGI IMG/M metagenome (GOLD analysis project Ga0214923, IMG submission 177993) | Freshwater microbial communities from Lake Lanier, Atlanta, Georgia, United States - LL-1510 | ecosystem: Environmental > Aquatic > Freshwater > Lake | place: USA: Georgia | collected 2015-10-15
TATTGCGGTTTTATTATTATCTTTGCTGATTATTTTTGTTTCAGAATCAATTAAACTAGCAAATTGTTGGGCAAAAGTTGCTTTACCAATACCTTTCGAACCACTTAACATAATTGCATGCGGTAGTTTTTGTTGCCAAAATAACTGCAATAATTGTTGCTGTAAATCATCGAATCCGATTAATTGTTGCATATTAGTTTTTCATTATTAATATTCGCTTTTTATCGCTGTTAAGATCGTAAATACTAATCTCGGTTGAATTACCTAAATAGGCAATATTTAATACTTTTGCCTGAATAAAATCATCTGTTTTTTGTTGATAAAGATCGATGATATAACCTTCGCGAACCAAATTGCCAGATCCGATATCGACAATGGTTTTTTCTTCGTAGTCATAGCCAGTCCAAGCTAATACCTGCATCGGCAATAAAAATATACTGCAATATTTTATTATGAAGTGGTGTTTCATATTGGTGAATTATATTATTTCTGGTAAATAAAAAATTATGGTTTTGTTGATAAAATCAGGATCGGAAAAAAAATTATTATTGAAAGCAAAATCGTTAAAATTATGATAAATTTGACTTAGATGCTCATCGCTAAAATCTATTTGCACTAAACATTTGCCTGCAACACTTCCAGCATTAGCAATAACTCCGATTGCTTTGCTATTGTCATCGAGAACTGTTAAGCCTATTAAATCTTGAATATAAAATTCATTTTTTTTAGTTTTAATAAAGCTTTCGCGGTCGGTAAAAATCTGCAAACCTACAAGCTTTTGAGCATCGTTGCGATCTTGAGTGTTATTGATGCGGGCTATAACCACAACTCCATCTGCAACATTTTTTGTTGTATCCTTGTTGAGCCGAATAGTAATTGGCTGATTATTGTCATCAAAAAGCTGATATTTGCTAATTTTATTGCAGTCGTCAGAAAATATTAGCAACTTGACAAAACCTTTGATGCCAAAAACTGCGATAATCTTAGCTATTAATATTTTGTTAATCGACATTTTCTAACTCAATCATTTCTTCAAAAGATGGTCTTTTTCTGATAATTTTAAAAGTGCTTCCATCTACCAAAACTTCGGGAACTAGAGGTCTGCAATTATATTGATTTGACATTGAAGAACCATAAGCTCCAGCACCACAAAAAGCGAACAGATCGCCATTATTTGGCACTACTACTTGTCTTGAACTAGCTAAAATATCGGTACTTTCACAAACGGGGCCAGCAAAATCAAAAGTTGCCTTTGGACCGTATTTTTTGCATACAGGCAAAATTTCATGATACGATCCATATAGACCGGGTCGCATTAAATCATTGATTGCGCCATCGATAATAATAAAGTTTTTGCTACTAGTTTCTTTGCAAAATAATGTTTTGACAACAAGCAGGCCAGCATTGCCAACTATCGCTCTACCAGGAGCTATAGTAATGCTTACACCAAGGCCGGCAGTAGTCTGTTGCAATAAATCAATATAATTATCGATATTGATAGTTGGATTATTGTTATAATCTATGCCGATACCACCACCAAAATCAAGGTTTTGAATATTATGTCCTTGTTTTTTTAAAGATAGGCATAAATCTTTTAATTTGCTAAATGCGATTTTAAAAGGTTCGAGCGAAGTTATTTGTGAACCAATATGAGTTGAGATGCCGTAGATTTCGAGAGCAGGTAGTTTTGATGCGATTACATATATTTCATTTGCTAAATCAATATCGATACCAAATTTATCATCTTTGCGACCAGTGCTGATTTTGTCGTGAGTTTTAGCATCTACTTTAGGATTTACTCGCAATGAAAACTTGGCTTCTTTACCAATTTTTGTAGCAATTGCATTAAGCAAAAACATTTCGTCGATAGATTCTACGGAAAAATGAGTAACTTGATTTTGTAAAGCAAAAGCAATATCGCTTTCTGTTTTACCCACTCCGGCAAAAACTATTTTTGCTGGATTTATACCTGATTTTATAGCTCGAAAAACTTCACCAGCAGATACCGCATCGATACCAGAACCAAGGCTAGCTAATAATTTTACGATGTGCATATTGGCATTAGCCTTTATGGCATAACAAATATTATAATCGCTGATATGGCGACTAGAAAATGCTGTTTTGAATTGTTGATAATTAGCAATGATTTGCTGTTTTGAATAGCAATAAAAAGGAGTGCCGACAGCATTAGCAATATCGCTAATTGCACAGTCTTCGACAAATAATTGACTGTGATGTTGTTGGTTTTTATATGTTAGAAAATGCATTTTATTGTTTTTGTTATCAATTAATATCTATGCTAAATAGCGATTAGATATAATTTTCAATTTTCAAAAAAATAAAGCAATCTTTTTTTAAAATCTTTTATAAATCTAGATGCAAAATGATATTAAAAGCCATCGATCAGTTTTTCGATATCATTAATATTACATGGTTTTGAAATCATATCATTCATACCTGCATCTAAACATCTATTTTTTTCTTCTGTACCATAATTTGCTGTGGTTGCTACGATTAAAATTGGCTTCATCATTTCATTTTTACTACTTTTCTCTATTTCTCTTATTTTTCTGGTTGCTTCATAACCATCCATTTCTGGCATCATACAATCCATTAAAATCAAATCATAATTTTTTAATAAAAATTTACTTATAGCTTCTTTGCCATTTTTTACAAAATCAGTTTCGACATTTAATTTTTTGAGCATAGATAGCATTATTTTTAAATTAACCTCATTGTCTTCGCATAATAAAATTTTTTTTGCATTTTTTTTCTCGTATTTTTTATCGTAGCTTTGCAATCTATTTAGATAATCTTTATCTAAAGTTAATAGTATTGATAAAATTAATTCTCTACTTTTTATTGGTTTGAAAATTACCTTAAATGCAGTAGATAAATTATGTTTTTCGCGAATATAATCATCTTGATAAATAAATAATGATATTGGTATTTTTCTAATAAAATCATCATATTTTATAGCATTAACAATGCTTTTGATGCGATCGTAATTTGCGCGATCGTAGTTAATAAATATCAATTCTGGTGCTATTTTTATTATCTCTTTGATTACTTGATTATTATTTTTTACTTTGATATCTACAATTCTTTCGGTTTTTACTGGTAGATGTTGTATTTTTTCTTGAAAATAGAAAAAAGATTTATCATTAATGTCGATGACTAAAATTTTTTTATCAATAATTTTATCAAGGGAGATAATCTCTTTATTTTCCGTCGAGTTATCTATATTTTTTGGTATAGTAAACCAAAATTGCGAACCTGATGACAAAGTGCTATCGACACCTATTTTGCCATTAAGTGACTCTATTAAACTTTTACAAATAGATAAACCTAGTCCAGTTCCACCATATTTGCGACTTGTTGACATATCTACTTGCATAAATGGCTCAAATAAATTGATGAGTTTTTTTTCTGGTATGCCAATACCAGTATCTGCAATACTAAATTTAATCGTATCTTTGTTTTCTAGAAATACTTGAACAAAAATAAAACCTTTTTTTGTAAATTTAATAGCATTATTTACTATGTTTTCCAATGATTGTTTTAAAGCTCCAGCATCTGATATTAAAGCATTGGGGACATTTTTATCAATATGAAAAATCATTTCTATTTTTTTGTTACCGATATTGCTTACCGTTGCATTAGCAACATCTTCAATTAAATCGTGAATATAAAAAGTGTTAAATTTTAGCTCTGTTTTTTTGGCATTTATTTTAGAAAAATCAAGCACTTGATTAACTATCGATAGTAAATTTTGAGCAGAATTAACAATTGTTGTTATATTTTGCTTATCTTCTTTGTCGATATTTTTTGATTCAGATAAAATACTAGAAATTCCTATGATGCCGTTGATTGGTGTTCTTATTTCGTGGGTCATATTTGATAAAAAAGTTGTTTTTGCTTCGTTGGCAATTACAGCTTGTTCTTTTGCAATAAGTAAATCTTCAAAAAATGTTTTAATTATATATTTATAAAAATAGTAAAAACTAAATATCGATATAATCATTAAAACAATATTGTGCATTAATATTGGAGCCAAACTACCAATTCTTGTCAATGATTTTTTATTAAATCCTGTAAATATAAAAAATTTATATTCTTCTGATTTTTGCATTAAACGAAAAGAGCAGTTATCTACAGAAAAATTGCTAATATTAAGATTATAGATATTGTTTTTATTTCTGATGACAGACATTGTGTCTCGATTTGCCAAAAGTTTAGATTTGTAAGAATATGTTTTAATAATATCTTTTGATTTTGCTATAATATCTAAGTTACTATCGATAATTAAATAACATATATCGCTATTATCAAAAGCATTTTCTATTTTTTGTTGAATGTTATCCAAGATAATTTTTGCAGTGAAAATGCCGATATTAATTGATTCATCTTCTATTCGTAATGCAACTGGCAAGATATTAAAACTGCCAATAGGATTTTTTACAGAGAAAATTTTGCCAAATTTTAGTGACCAATCACTACATTCCAAATCTTTAATAGAAAAAACAGGGTTAATTTTTTTTGGTTTAGTAAGGATTCCTTGAGAATCAACTAATGTATGAGTGCTATTATTAAAACTAAGATCTACAAGATTAATCGAGTCGTAAGAAAAAAGATTTCTATTTTTTGATTTTTTGATTAATTTATAAATAGAATTTAGATTTTGACTTAATTTAAGCTTAATTACACTATCACCTAATACATTTAATTGATTTTCGATGTTGCGGAATACTGATGTTGTTGCTTTTTCAAGATTTCGAGATGATAATCTTATTTCGTTATTAAGATTAAATTGTTGACTAGAATTATATTTTATGGCACCAACAAAAATCCATAGTAGTAATGTTAATAAAATACAAAAGGCAAAAATTCGAAACGATTTTTCTAATGTTAAATTGCGAAATAATTTATAATTTGTTATTTTTTTCGCCATTAATTTTGCAATAAATTATACTATTTTCACTAATTAAAATTACATTATTTTGCACGACATATATTAATGTTATCGTCTATTTTTATTGGTATTGTTAGTTGCTTGATTTGTATATTGCTTTCGCTAGACATTGCCAATATAAAAGAGACGATAATTAAAATAAAAATGATAAGCCAAATAATTAAATTTCTAATTGTTGCCATAAAAGATAAATAACTTATGCTATTTACACTAATTGAAATCGGAAATATTATATGCGAACAGGCATAATAACAAATATCATATTAGAATCGGAGCAATCAATTAGAGCAGGGGAGCTACTATTATTAAATTTAATAACAACCTCTTCTTTTTCTACTTGGCCTATAATATCAAGTAAATAGCGAGAATTAAAACCGCATTCTATTGTATCTCCTTCGTATTCAACATCGATTTCTTCATATGCCGCAGGATCGGAATCTATACCAACTTGAAGAATAAGTTTATTTTCTTTTAGCAATAATTTTACTGAACGATGCTTATCGTTGGCTAATATCGAAGCTCTATCGAGACAATCGAATAATTGGCGACGGTTTATGCTTACAGCGTTGTTGTTATTTTGAGGTAAAACCTTTTCATATTCTGGGAACTCGCCGTCAATTAATTTAGAGATAATTATGGTGCGATCGCAAATGATTTTGATTTTAACTCTAGAAACTAATATTTTTATTTCTTTCGCTCCCTCGATAATTCTTTTGATTTCAGATACTGATTTGCGAGGAATAATGATGCCAAAATCTCTTTCGATAGCAATTGCCAAAGAAGACATAGCCAGGCGATGCCCATCTGTGGCTACTGTTTTGATTTTATAACCATCATTATCTTTTTTGCAATGCAGAAATAATCCATTAAGATAATATCTGGTTTCGTCATTAGAGATGGCAAATTGTGTTTTGGCAATCATTTTTGCTAATCTTTGAGCATCTATAGAGATTTCTTCGCCCATATCTTCGCTTGATATTATTGGAAACTCAGCAGGATCGATGCAAGAAAGACTGTAGCGAGATTTGCCAGATTTTATTTGCAACGAAGACTCATTTTCAAGGCTTATTTGAATTGAGGGATTGTTGATTTTACGAACAATATCAAAAAATTTTTGTGCCTCAACAGTTGTTGATCCTTCGGTAATTACCGCACAGTCAAAAGATGAAGTTATTAGTATATCCATATCGGTCGCAAAAACAGAAACAGAATTATCTTTGGCTTCGATTTTAATATTTTGTAAAACAGGTATGGTGTTTTTTTTCTCGACAGCTCCATTTATATCTGACAATGCCTTTAATAGTGTGTTTTTTGATACTTCGAATTGCATAAATTAAATATTATATTGATTTTTTACCAATGATTTTTTACCAAAAATTTGCCAAAAATTTTATAGCAATAGATAAATTAAAAACTCTCTTTCTTTTAAATGCAAGACAAATATAAAGATAAATGTAAATTTTTTAAAATTGTCTAAACCTATTGTCTAAACCTAATTTTTATATTTTTTACACATAATGCATATTATGTAAAGTAGATCAAAATCAGGGGCAACAATCTAGGCAGCTTAATAGTTTGTCTAATAGTTCGCAGAAACAGCATTCAGGAGATGGAGCTGAGCCGCAGTCAGGAAATGGAGCTGTGCCGCTGACATGAGATGAATCTACACAGCAGTCAGGAGATGGGCCGCTGTGAAGAGATGGAGTTGCACCGCTGTCATGAAATGAAGCTACGCCGCTGTGAAGAGATGAAGCTGCGCCGCTGTGAAGAGATGAAGCTGCGCCGCTGTCATGAGATGGAGATGGAGCTGCGCCGCTGTCAGGAGATGAAGCTGCACCGCTGTGTTGTGATTGATAATAATAACAACCAAGAAAAAAGGATAAAAATGGATGTTCTTCTGTACTTTGTTCTCCTGTTGGTCGGGGGCGGGGATATGCAGATTCTTGTCCTTCTATAATTTCTCTTTCTCCGGGTAATTGTCGTTCTTGAGTTGTCATAACTTTAAATTTAAATGTTATTAGGTTTGTATTGTAAAATATTTAATTTTCAATGTCAACATTTTTTATTAAAAATTTTTTATTAAAAATATTATTATATCATCTCCATATTATCATAACTTTAAATAAATTACCCATATCGCCAATGAGGCGATCGACATCTTTGGCGATATTACTTGCTTGTTGCGGATTGGTTGTTAGTAAATACTGAGCTCGCTGAATAATGCCAAGATCTAATAAAAATTTAGCTTTGTTAATTAGTGAAAATTCCAGTTGATTAGCCTTAGCTATATTGCCAAGATGATTAAAATCAACCAAAGCGGTAATATCGCCTTGCAAACAGCCCTTTAAAAATGGCACTTTTTGTTGCTTAACAATAACCTGTAAACTATTGCTAAAATCGTAGTTGCAATAACCGTAGTCAATGTTTATGGCTACTCCACCAAATGCTTTGATTGCCAAACATAGTTGTTGAAAAAAATTTGACATACTTGCAGAATGCTCAAATACCGCACCAATAGGAGCAGAATTAGCCAAATTATCACCTAAAATATCAAAAATTAACTTTTGATTCGTTGGCTGTAAAATAAATTTGAGATCATTTGTTAAATTATGAGGCGATTTTTGCAATTCAGCAAGTTTTCCATCAAATTCAACTAATCGCAATTGCCAACCTTCTGCTGTTTTGACAAATTGATTGATTGCAAAACAATCCAATAATTCGTTACTAACAAATAAAATGGGGCGATCGTTATTAGCAATAAAATCTTTAAAATCTTGATACCATTTAATATCAAGATACCTAGAAAAATTTGCTAATTTTTGCTGTTGCACTTTCTGTAAAGCTGGACTAGATTCGATGATTGCTAGTTTTGTTTGTGCCAAAAAATTGATGTTAAACTTATTGCTTAATTTGTTGATAGTGTTAAGTAGATCAAAAAATAAAGTCCCTCGCCCTGCCCCCATTTCGACTAATGTTAGTGGCTCATTGTAATTGTTAGCTAGATGCAATAAATATACTGCCAAAGTTTCGCCAAAAAGTTGTGATATTTCTGGAGCGGTGATGAAATCAGCATTTTTGCCTATTGGATTTTGTGTGATGTAATAGCCGTTTTGACTATTAAACAATAAAAATTCAGTAAAATCAGCAATGCTTAAAGCTGGCATATTGGTAGCTGTTGCGATAAAAACTGCTCTAATTTATCATTAGAAATTAATTGCTGTTCGGCAGTGATTAAATTCTTGCATAAAATATTATTGTTGTTCACTTCTTCTTCGCCTAAAATGAGAGCAAATTTTGCTTGTTGTTGATTAGCATATTTAAGTTGTTTTTTAAGGCTACTATCGTGCAGTAAACACACTTCAAAATCATTTGTTCGCAATTGATTAGCAAGCAAAAAAGCCTGCTTTTGTTGCGATGTTGCTACATAACAAACAGCAATGATTCGGCTGGTTATTTGCTGATAACTGCTTAACAACATAATTCGCTCGACCCCCGAAGCAAAACCAATTGCAGGAACTGATTTTTTGCCCATTTTTTCGACCAAATTATCGTATCTACCTCCAGCTAAAACAGTATTTTGAGCTCCATCGTGTTGCATCACAAACTCAAATACGGTTGAGGTATAATAATCAAGACCGCGAACCAAGCGAGGATTGATGCGGTAGGTTATGTTAAGACTGTCGAGCAAAGAGCATAAATTTGCAAATCGCATTTTAGCTTCGTTGCTATAAAAATCACTGATAAGCGGAGCATTTTTGATTAACAATATATCGCCTTCGTCTTTAGAATCAAGGATACGAAGCGGATTTTTATGTAATCGTTGTTGAGAATCAAAAGATAACTGCTGTGAAAATTGTTGAAAATAGACAAACAAAGCTTGTTCGTAATTTTTTTTGCTGAGCGGACAACCTAAAGAATTAAGTTCGCAGGTTACTTGCGACAAAATTCCAAAATTAGCCAATAGCAAACAAGCCAAAACAATAGCTTCGGCATCGGTATAAATACTACTGCAACCAAAAAATTCGTAATTGATTTGATGAAATTGTCGTTGCCTACCTTTTTGTGGACGATCATAGCGAAACAAAGGGCCAAAAGAAAAAAAACGACGAGGCAAAGATTGCAGTAATTCGCCGTTGCTTAATAAGGCACGAACAACGGCCGCGGTAAATTCGGGGCGAAGAGTTAATGAATGTTGTGAGCGATCATTGAATTGATAAACTTCTTTGTTGACGATATCGGAGCTTTCACCTAAATTTTGACTAAAAATTTGACTAAATTCAAATATTGGTGTTTGCAATTCTTCGAAAGCAAATAATTTTGCCTGTTGTTTAGCGATAGAAATAATATGATTAAAGTGGAGAATTGATTGCGAATGCAGATCTTTGGTACCGCGGACTGGCTGAAGATAATTGGTAGTCATGAGGTTGTTGCGATTAAGTGATTAGAGTTATAGCCAATAATTGTTGCCTTAATTAGGCTGTTGGCAGGTATTGTTGTATTGATTATTTTTATTGGTAAAAAATTTGCCGCTTTGCCTTGATTGTTTTGCTCAACTAAAATGCTAAAAGTTTTATTTAGTTGTTGTTGCATAAAATATTGCAACTGCTCTGTTGCAGTTTTTCTTAATATTTTTGCTCTTGTTTTGATAATATTTTTAGCTAATTGTGGCATTTTAGCTGCTGGGGTGCCGTGGCGAGGGGAATATGAAAAAATATGAGCAAAGACAAGATTTGCTTGCTTGATTAATTCGACAGAATTATAAAAAGCTTCGTCGCTTTCGGTTGGAAAGCCAGCAATAATATCTGCACCAAAGGCCATATCGGGGCGAATTTGTTGTGCTAATTGGCAAAAATCAAGGATTTGTTGCCTAGAATGCCTTCTTTTCATACGTTTTAAAATTAAATCATCGCCAGACTGAACACTAAGATGCAAATATGGCATTAATCTATCGTGCTTGGCAAGAACTGCCAAAAAATCAGCATCTAATTCGGCAACATCAACTGAAGACAATCTGAGCCTAGGAAGATCTGGCACCATTGTAAGCACTTTATCGATCATGGTTGCTAAATTGATAGGATTAGGCAAGTCTTTACCATAATCGGAGATATCTACCCCTGTAAAAACAATTTCTTGATAACCGCTCTGCACTAGTTTTTTGATACTACTAATAATTTCGCCTAAACCAACAGAGCGACTATTGCCTCTGCCATAAGGAATGATGCAAAAAGTGCAACGATGATTGCAGCCATTTTGTATTTCAAGGAATGCTCTAGTTTTGTCGCTACTTGATATTGCTAGATGCGGAGCTGTTTCTTTGATTGACATAATATCGTTGACTTTGATTTTAAGTAACGATTCTGAAGTGGCATTTTGTTGTTGATTAGCAAAAAATAATTTATCAGTATGATTTAAATTTGTTAACTCTTGTTTGCTTGATAATGCTTGAT
>Ga0214923_10009070_pt1 | contig 10418 bp, 16 predicted proteins | sample LL1510_MetaG_FD_177993 | JGI IMG/M metagenome (GOLD analysis project Ga0214923, IMG submission 177993) | Freshwater microbial communities from Lake Lanier, Atlanta, Georgia, United States - LL-1510 | ecosystem: Environmental > Aquatic > Freshwater > Lake | place: USA: Georgia | collected...
GTCCGTTTGCGCGTTCATATATATCTCCTTTCGCGTGGACGAATATATTTTATTACATTTAATATTATTGTCAAACTTGAAATGGAGTTGTTGGGGTAGCATTTTCTAGAAAGAAGAGGAATTTATTTTCTTCCTTTTCATAAAATTCATTTTTATTTCTATCGACTATTGTTTCTAATTTATTAATGCCGAAGTTAAAATTCTCACCTTTTAATGGCACAACTGATATAAAAGGATAGTCTCCAATTCTTTCTTTTATTAAGTATCCCATCGTTACAATCTTTCTATTTCCCATATTTATAATATTTTTTTGAAGATGCAGGTTTCCAGCAATTATTATTAAAGGTTTTTTTATATTTGAAATTAAATTGTCAGTCATTTGTTCATCTCGGGTCTTATTTAATTTTTTTAATTCCTCAATATTTTTGTCTTTTTCGTCAAAATTAATAATCTCTTTATCTGGATATTTTTCTTTAAATTTCTTTAGAAAATTAAAAAATTCTATATTTAATCTTCCATCCTTACTTAATACAGATTCATCTATTTTTTTTTCATTTAAAAATTTATCAAATTCTATTCTTTCTGTTTCTTTCATTTCAATAGCTAGATTTGGAATTTCAGGAAGTGATTCTAAAAGAGTTTCATAAAAAATGTAATTTTCTTTAACTCCATGATACTCCCCTATCCCCAGTATACCTGTGTTTAAATATTGTTTTAATAATTTTTCTGGTATTTCTATTTTTTTCATAAATCTACTTTAATAATACTTTTATCATGTTTAGAATATGTGTCAAACTCAAATACAAATTATAAAAATAAAATATTTAATGAATTTGTTTTTTCGATTGAAATTACAATATATTTTAATAATTAAGTTGATACTTTGCATTTAGAAATTCACAAAAATCATTAATTTCTTTTAGATATTCATTTAATTTTTCTGTTCTTTTATCTTTAAAACATTTAGAATTTTCAAATTGTGATAATCTTATAATCAATTCTTTTTCTTTAAATTTAGAACAAAGAATAGTTTGATCATAATTTTTAGTTTTCAAACCATAAAATTCTTTTAAATCCTGAAAGAGATTTTTATAGAAATAATTTAAACTCTCAGTATAATATTCTCCACTTTCATCTTCGTCCCAAATTAAATCAATCCATGGATATGTTGTTTACCTATCTAAATGCCCTTCGCAGGATTGCCTGGTTTTATACCCCAATGAATTTAGAATAATTACTGATCTAAAAATATTTTGATCTATTCCAAAACCAAGGTTATCGGCCATTCTTTTAAATTCTTTTTCTACTTCTTTTGGATTTTTAATTTTCATTATAAATTAAATAAAATATATCATGATACTTGTTATACTTTAATTGTGAATGAAAGTAATTTATATCTTAATATAGTTTTATTTTTACAAAAACACGGTTTTAAAGTAAGTTTAGTAAATCCCAAAAAAATAATTTTTTTATTTGATTCAGAAGAACTTTAAATGTTTATCAGCATTTTCAAGATTTAAGAAAAAAAGGAGATGAAGCTGGGCCTGAAGAAGAATCAGATAGTTTTTATAGAGAGAGTTGGAAAATCAGACTTGAGGCAGATAAAAAATACTTCCCAAAACTTCAAATAATTCTTGAAGTTTTAAACGACTTTTATTCAGGTAGGCCTACACCACTCGAATTTAGAATTTCTTTTAATAATAAATATATTGAAACATTATATTTAGGTGAAAATTCCTTATATTTTGAAATGTATCCAGACAAGGAAGAGTTTGATTTAAATATTATAAAAGAATTTGAATATTTAGATAAATTTTTAGATCAAATCTAAATATTTTGGGTTGATTTGAAGAGTTGCGGGTTGCTTGAAAAGCAACCCGCATCCCTCCCACAACCTCGCGATAAATAAATTTAAGTTACGGAACCTGAACAACCTCAGTAAAATTCTCGCCGGATCTATTTAGGAAGTTAAGCAAATCTTCTCCTGAGTAATCCCCATCTCCGCACCGAACATTAGTAGCTATAATTGGTGCTTCTGCTTGAGAAATAAACTCAAGAACAATCCATTGCCCTAAATGCCCATCCAAGAACTCTACTGCGCATTTTGTCCCTGCAGCCATTTGAAGTTCTTCTACCCCTGTGTTTAAGTGATCGACTACAAATTCTGGGATCACCGTGATTGTTGGTGTTGCAGTCCTTGTAGCAGTACTTGTTGACGTCGGCGTGCTTGTTGGCGTGCTCGTCGGTGTGAAAGTACTTGTTGATGTTGGAGTTGGGGTACTCGTTGGAGTGAAAGTACTTGTAGCCGTTGCCGAGGATGTCAACGTCGGTGTCTGTGTGCTTGTTGGACTATTTGTTAGAGTACTAGTTGGGGTTGAAGTTGCAACCCAAATTGGAAGTACCCTAAGAGTATAGTCCAAGCCGTTTTTAGCCATATACACGTACACGTCCGACAGAGACTGACCCTCAGTAAAACATCCGCCACTAAATACAACAACCTTCGAATAGCGACTAAAAATACCTAAAGTATTTGAGAAGCCATTCAAAGTTTTACCAAAGCAAATATCTCCGTCCTGAACGTACTCAATCCTAACTCCCTTAACAATCCAGTTAGGAACTACTTCAGGAGCAAGTGTTCTACTTGGTCTCAATGTCCTAGTGGGTGTTTTGGTTCTAGTCAGTGTGACAGACGGAGTACTGGTCGATGTTTGAGTTCTTGTTGGTGTAGTGGTTCTTGTATAAGTCCTACTTCTGGTTGGTGTTTTTGTAGAACTAACTACCCTTACCACAGCCTTGGTTGGTGTTTTTGCAACAGCCAAAACTTCTTGTTTAACAATACTCAGACCACAAAGCACTACGCACAAAATCAATAATATCCCCCTCATATCGTTTCTCCTTTCGCGAGGTTTTATTATTATAGGATATAAAGAAGTTTTGTCAATTATAGGTTAATAATTATCTTGTATGCCAGATTAAAATTGAGTCCATCCAGATAAGGTATTTTCCTTTGCTTGGTTATCTTTTTCGATATTTGAATTCTTTTTTGTGAGTAGTATTCTATTGATTTTTTTTGTCCAAAGTTCTAAAGGAGTATAAGTTAATTTTGAGTAACTGTCATTATTACCGAAGGAATTCTTGGTCTTGTGGAAGAGGTAAATGGACCTAAAGTTAGTAAAGAGGCGTTGGTGTCTGGGGAAGACCAATATAGCTGAAATTCATCTCCTGCATTGGCAGAAACTAGATAATTCCAGGCAGCAACTGAGTAAAAATATCTGTCAAACATAGTGAGCCGGGTATTCGTATCTGGAACATTAGAATTATTTTTTACTAACCAAAAATCAATTGTGTCTGTGCCTCCATCAGATTTATAAATTTGAATAGAAAATTGAAAATTATAAACACCAGTTTTTGAAATTTTAATTATAGATCCGCATTAATACTAATTCCATCTGATTCAGCAGTTGAGTTATATTTAACACCTCTAGCAATATTTGGTGTTGCATTTGTTTGAGTTGTAGTGTCAAAAAAAGAACCGTAAGTTAAATTAGTGGTGCCAGAGGGGCCCGAAGGGCCGATAGGCCCTGTTGGGCCCCTCTCTCCTCTTGGACCTTCAATACAAGGGTAAACTTGATTTACAATCATAGTTTGAGACGGAGCGGAATTTATTTCAATATTGATATCATTGTTATAAACTGGCACACAATCGGGAAGGCTTTTTAGGTTTTGAGATAATCGCGAAACTTGTTCTGATTTTGATAAAAATTGATAAGCAATATAGCTATTTAATAAAATTCCTAAAATAAAGATTATTACTAAAAGGTTTCTTTTAAAAAAATCTATAACTATAATATAAACTAAATTTTAGTAAATTTCATATTTAGTAATTAAAAATTACATATTTTTTTCGTTCAAAAATAATTTAGAAAAATTTATAAACTTTAATTTTACTATTATGAGAATTACTAATAAAAAATTGGTTGTGTTGCGGACCTCTTCTTTGAGGTCCGCAACTTAAATCATGTGCTTAAGAAGCATAACTTTTTCGGTTGCCAAAGCAATATCTTTAGGTTCGTACCCAACTTCATGGGCTTGTATTGTTGATTCGGAAATTTGATGTGAAAATATTTTACTAATTCTTTTTTTTGTCTTTTTGATGTCAGACTTAGAATTAGGAATATTCTTTCCATCCCATCTGTCTTCCCCCGCAACAATTCTAAAGACCAAGCTTTGGCAGGCATATCTTGTTTCTTTAATTTGTTTTTTGTTACCTCCTAAAAGAGAGGTAAAGTATAAAGAAACATGCCTTCGTAAATGACATTCTAAGCATTCAAGTACACCACGAGTTGGGTCATCGTAACCTTTATCTCTTTTATGGTTTAGATGACTACAGTCTAAAGTAAAACCATCGTGGTGAAAAACACCGCAAGTAAAACAACTTGCGTTCTCCTTTCCGCCCGCCCTCTTCCAAATCTCTTGGAAAGAGTTGTAAGAAAATGGCATGATATCTCTCCTTTTGTACAATGCCTAACTTAAATATATCATTATTTACTGATAAAATTATTTAATGGAAATTACTAAAATAAATTCAAATACCAAAACAGGTAAAATTTATTTAACTATTTTTGAAATTTTAAATAAATATCCAGAGGGTCTGCAGTGGACTGTTCTTAATAAGAAAGTTGAAGAGCTAAATCCTTCTCTACACCCAAAAACAGTAAATGGTTGTGTATGGAAATTAGTTGAAAAGTTTCCTAATGAGATTTATAAACCTTCTAAGGGTTTGTTTAGGTTAACTAAGTTCAAATAGGATCTATTTGGTGGGCCACCGAAAGAACCCTAGCAGTGCAGAAAAAAATTATGGAAAAAGATTTAATGATTTCTTTAATAGAAAAAAATTTCAATCAGTATGTGGGTGCAGATAGCATTGGAAACGGAAGTTCTCTTTATGGTTGTGCGATAACCCCTTCTACTAAAGTTCCTAAATTTGAAAAGAAAAATAAAAGGATATATACATATGAATAGAACCAGACCTTTTACAGCACACCTAAAAATTGAAGTACTGTATGATTTAAAAAGTAATTTTGATGCTGAAAGTTTTTATAAATAGTATGCTACCCCACCTCCTACAATTAATAAAATTGAAATTATCCCAATTAATACTATTAAACTTATTCCTTTATTATTTTTCATATTTTATTGGTTCGAAGAAAATAACACTATCAATCATTTCCCCATCGTAATATTTGGTTTGCTTCATATCTTCTCCTGTAAAATCGTTTTTTACATTCACAAATTTGTTAACATTCGGAAATAAACCTTGTTGATAACCTGTTGTAGAGATAATAATTCTATTCTCATCTAAATTAATGTTGTTGAAAACTTTTCCGGAATTAAAATTACAGAAAGAATCAGAGGGTGCATTTTTGATCACAAGTTTTTTATATTTTCCATTTTCAGAAAGAGTAAGTTTTTCAATATTACAATTCTTTCCATATAAATCTCTAACTATGTTTTGCAATTCTTCTCTATTTTTAAAAGAAAATACATTATAAAAACCAGCATTAGCTTTATTATCCTTGGAAGAATATTCTCTAATATTACAAGTATTTTTGTTATTTATAGATTCGTTTGTAACATCAAATTTTAAATCAACTAAAATTTTATTTGTATTAGGTATTTGAGCAATACTCATAGGGTTATCAAAATTATTGCAATTAGTTCCGTTAGAATTACAAACATCGCAATAAATATTTCCCCGATTTGTAACTTTAGGAAACTTAATAGAAAAACCTAATTCATAATTTTTATATAGTTGATATTCATCGTCTAATGAAATTGTTTCCTCTTTCGGTGGTCGTGATACTTGAATTTCAAGATTATTTTTTTTAGTAAAGATTAAGTAAGTAAAAAGTATAATTAAAAATAAACCTAAAAATAAAATTAACCTTCTCATTACTTAATTATGATGCATTGCAAAAATTTTTGCAATGCATCAAATTGTTAATTTACTTACAACTTTATTTTGGAAGTAAAACTGAATCTATAACATGAATTACACCGTTAGTACACTCAATATCTGGAGTAACTACCATTGAATCATTAATTTTTACACCATTAGAACTATCAATTGACAAAGAACCACCTTGAACAGTTGTTGCTGATGTCATTGTGACTACGTCATTAGACATTACTTTTCCAGCAACTACATGATAAGTTAGTATTTTTGCTAATTCAGTCGGATTTTTGAGTAAGTTATCAACTGTTCCTTCTGGAAGTTTAGCAAAAGCTTCATCAGTTGGTGCAAAAACTGTAAATGGCCCTTCTCCATTTAATGTGTCTACTAACCCAGCAGCTTGAACAGCAGCTACAAGAGTTTTGAAATTACCAGCATTAATAGCTGTATTTATAATATTTTGCATATTATATTTCCCTTTCTAATTAACAACTGTACTTATTGTAGATTAAATATTTTTTATTGCAACCTCTATTTTTATCATTTAGTATGATTATTTGTTAATTAAAAATTTAATTGCCTTTTGAGTCCATTCACTTCTTAAATCTGGTCGTTCTAAATCGTGATCTCCATTTTCAATTAAAATTAGATTTTCAGGTTTAAAATCTTGAGTTTCAAAAGGAACAGATGCATCTTTTAATCCTTGAATCATCATTATTTGATTTTTGGTATTTTGGTTAATTAAAATATCAGAGTACTTTTTATTCATATTTTCAAGAAAATAATCTTTGTTAATATATTCATTTTTTGTCATTTTACCATCTCTATTCATTTCATTTAAAAATAACGACTCATCAAAGTATTGAGTGTAATTTAAGATATTTATTTCTATTTTTTGAGGAGACATTAACTTTTGCGTAAACCAGTAACGTTGTAATACTTTTTGATTTAAGGCAGGGGCTATCAAAATGATTTTTTCAAATAAATATCCACTTTCAATAAGATTTGAAACAACACAGCCAGAAAGACTATGAGCTACAACTGAGATATTTTTATAACCTTCATCTTTTAGTGTATTTAAAATTAATTTTGCTTGATAAACTAAATTTTTTACTGTTGTCTGCTTAAATTCACCATCTGAAATTCCGTTCCCTAAGTAATCTATTCTTAAAGAAGGTATACTTTCTATTTTAAGAAGATCTGAAAGGCACTTAAATTTCTTTTCTGAAACTGCCGATCGTCCAAAACCAGGTAAACAAACAATTATTTTATCAGATTTGACCTCGCTTTTTACTTCTAGACCTCTTAAAGTTTGATTATCTATATTAAATTCTTTTAAAATTGTTTTCATCTTTATTTATAAATTTTATCATTCACATTCTAAATTTTTGAATTAAATAAAATCAATATGAAGTTTGTGAATCAAATTTTTAAAAATTATTAAATTGTTCTGTATTCCCTTAAAATTCTTTCAAAAAGAGGGTTATTTTTTGATGAATCAATAATTTCTTGAAGTTTTGATAATGTAATTTTTGCAATTACTTGATCGGATTCTCCTAATTCTTTTAGCAAGTTTTTATCTGATGTGTATTCACCGTTTCCTAAAGCAACTTCAAAACCATAATTTGCTGAGAATCTGGCCTGAATTCCATTAGTAATATTCGTTAAAATGCTATCAGGATTTGGGATAAAACCAAACTCTCCTTTTTCATAAGCATAAATAAAATTTCTTAAACTTGCATAAGTCATGGCAATAATTAATCTTTTATTTTCTTGAGCAGGGAGTTTACTATTAAACGGATAAAAATCAATATTTGGCATTAAGCTTGGTTTTTCAGATAAAATAATCCTTAAATAGTTTGATTTAAAATACATTTTTCCGTCACTAATATAAATATTATATTTAGCTAGTTCTCCGAACTCCTCTAATTCTGGATTAGTATGATTGTAATGACTAAACTCTCCTTCGATACTTCTCGGGCTTTTGGGGTCAAAAATAAATTCTGAATCTCTATTGATGGTCATAAAAACTATTAATTTTTATAGACCCCATTCATCCTATATTTTTGAGTATCGTAGTTAAAGCACTCGATCTTAGAAAAACCAAGTTTATCAAGAATTTTACACTCATACATTGCTGGACCTTGTTGTTGGCCCATTTCATGAACCCATTTTTCAGAACCTAATTGTTTCGAAAGTAGGTGTCCTGCAAATTGATATCTGGCAAATACAATTTCATATTTTTCTGATTTATCGTAACCATCTATAATTATCTCTTCATCTTTTTCTAAAGACACATCTTTTCTAATACTTTCTTTAAGTTCTTCGTTTGTAGGTCTTTGATTTGTTGGTTTTTGAATTGCTGTATTTGTCTTTTGAGGAGCACTTTCAATAACTTTAGTTTCTGGTGCTTTAGTTTCGGTTGGCTTTTTTAAAAAAGTATAGCCAAAATATCCTACTATTCCTAAAATTAAAAATCCAATAATTAATAGCAAAATATTAGAGAATCCATGCTTATTTTTCATTTTTATCAATTTTCCAAAATATAAACTATAAATAATATAATTCTTTTTTAAAAAAAATTAAAGGGAGTTTGTTGCGAAAAGAAGAATTAAATATTGATTTGAAATATGTAAAAAGTTGAATGAATAACTGCGAACCTCATCTTTGAGGTTCGCAGTTTAAACCATCTCCTTGAGTAAGAGTACCTTCTGAGTAGCCAAAGTTATGTCTTTTGGTTCATACCCAACATTGTGAGCCTTAATTGTTGATTCGGAAATTTGATGAGAAAATATTTTGCTAATTCTTTTTTTTGTCTTTTTGATGTCAAACTTAGAATTAGGAATATTTTTTCCGTCCCATCTATCTTCACCAGCAACAATTCTAAAGACCAAACTTTGACACGCATATCTCGCTTCTTTTATTTGTTTTTTGTTACTTCCTAGAAGTGAAGTAAAATAAATTGAAACGTGTCTGCGTAAGTGACACTCTAAGCATTCAAGTACTCCACGGTCGGGGTTGTCATACTCTTTGTCCCTGATGTGACTTACATGACTGCAATCCAATGTAAATCCATCTTTGTGTAGAACACCGCAAGTAAAACAACTTGCAACATCTCTCCCTCCCGCTCTTTTCCAGATCTCCTGAAAAGAATTGTAAGAGAATGGCATGATATCTCTCCTTTTGTAAAATGCCTAATTTAAATATAACATTTTTCCTTTGATAAATTTATTTGACTACAATTGAAATTTAGATAAATATCCGGATTAAGGGTAGTAAATTTTGGTTACTAGTGTCTTATTTATAATTTCAATATCTCTGGTAATACTACTTAATGCTTTTGGATTATGATTAACACTTGAATTTTTGATCAAATTTATTGCTTCTAAAAATTTTACCCAAACCACTTCAGAATTCTCTTCAGACTCCTCTGTAAAAGTTCTATCAAAACTACCACTGTCTTTAAAAACAAGATAGCAGTATGAATCATTAACAAGAGAGTTATGTTGCTTAACCTCTCTAATTACTCCTAAAAAATTAGCAACCCTTACTTTTACACCTATTTCCTCAGCACACTCACGAACTATTGCTTCCTCTGGAGTCTCCCCCTCTTCAATCGCACCTCCAGGTAGCGAATAGTAGTTTTTAACTTTTTCATGAAGAAGTGCTATTTTTTCCTCAGAATCAAAAACCACAGCTCTGACAGCTTTTCTAAGAGTAAAGTTTTCATAAGATTCGTCAGGCACTAAATCTATATTGATAATTTTTATAAATTCCATATTTTTGAAAATTTCTTGGTGCGCAGAACAGGACTCGAACCTGCACAGGTTTTACCCCACAACGACCTCAACGTTGCGCGTATACCAATTCCGCCACCTGCGCTTAACCATATATATATTATATCAACTAAGTCAATCTATTTACAAAAATGAATTAAGGCAAGAATACAAAAAGTACGAAATTAATTTAGTCTTGGGCGATTTGTGAAGTAAGAAATTTTTGATATTAATTTTATAATTTGTTATTCATGTTCAGTGCTGTCCGTTTGCGCGTTCATATATATATATCTCCTTTCGCGTGGACGATTGTATTTTATTACATTTAATATTATTGTCAAACTTGAAATGGAGTTGTTGGGGTAGCATTTTCTAGAAAGAAGAGGAATTTATTGTCTTCCTTTTCATAAAATTCATTTTTATTTCTATCTTCTATTGTTTCTAATTTATTAATGCCAAAGTTAAAATTCTCACCTTTTAATGGCACAACTGATATAAAAGGATAATCTCCAATTCTTTCTTTTATTAAGTATCCCATTGTTACAATCTTTCTATCTCCCAAATTTATAATATTTTTTTGAAGATGAAGGTTTCCTGCAATTATTACTAATGGTTTTTTTATATTTGAAATTAAATTGTCTGCCATTTGTTCATCTCGGGTCTTATTTAATTTTTTTAATTCCTCAATA
>Ga0214923_10009072_pt1 | contig 10415 bp, 12 predicted proteins | sample LL1510_MetaG_FD_177993 | JGI IMG/M metagenome (GOLD analysis project Ga0214923, IMG submission 177993) | Freshwater microbial communities from Lake Lanier, Atlanta, Georgia, United States - LL-1510 | ecosystem: Environmental > Aquatic > Freshwater > Lake | place: USA: Georgia | collected...
CAAAGAATGATTGTTCCATTGTAAATTTAATAACCCTTTTTCATAAAGCAATTTTTCATTATAAATTCCATTGTTTTTATTTTTTTCATTTATAATATTCAAAGCAGTTTTTGTAAATTCATTTAAACCTATTTGACTTCCTTTTATATTTATTTTTTTAAAATTTAAATTATTTCTAAAATTGTTTGTATTAGAAGTTGAATCTAATACAGATCTGAATATTAAATTTTTAAAATTTTCTTCACACTTTACTCTATCTTCATCTTTTATTTCTTTATCATTTAAAAAACATTTATAATTTTTATTTAAAGTAACAGATGTAATATTTTCAAAGTCTATTTTTGACCATTGTTTCGAACACTGTTTAATTTGAACTGTATTTAATTTATTATTTAATTTACTTATTAATTGTCGGTAATGCGTTTTACATTTCAGTTTAGAATTTATAATAGAAAACAAATCATTTGCGGATTGAATATAATGTTTAAAGTAGTCGTAAGCAAGATAAGTAAACATCCATCCAAACTTTTTTGATTTCTCTCTTGGAATCCACTTTGAAACTAGAGAAATATTATCATTTGGGGTTGATTGTTCATCTAATAATAATTGAGTGTTGATTATTTTTATACATTCTTTAATTAGCGGATGTTCTTCATTATCATAGAATCTTTTTTTTACATAATTACAAAAATATTTCATATCTTTCCATGAACCATAAGAATGAATATTTGCCTTTGTATTCAAAAATGAATGTGAATAAACTAAAGTGTTTAAAGCATAAAAAGCTAATTCTGGAAAAAAATCATACCATACGGTAATCATCATGTATGTTAGCTCTCTTTCACCTTTACCATTTACTATATCACGTGTATTTCCGACTATTTTATATAGTAAAATGAGATAATGAACATATTCTTCTTTAAGCTCTTTATTTACATCAGTAATTATTCTTAAACTACTTACTATATAATAAAGTTTATATCTCAATTTCATTTCTAGTGATTCCAAATTTGTTTCATTGGTATTATTCCTTGTTAACTGATAATAAAATTGAGGAATCCATTCTTTTATTGAATTCGACCATCCATATTCTATTTCTCCATTTTTCCCATATTGTTTTGGAGTGTAACTATTAGGTTTAATAATAAAAGGTGAAGACATTTACTTTTACTTTTTTATTTCTATTTTAAATAGATACGAAACTTTAAACTGTTTTTCTTTGTTTTTTCTTTTTTTTTTGGGATTTTTGTATGAAAATACGTTTTGTATAAGAATGATTTTTCACTATATTTGTATAGAAATCTGACTTTAAAATATTATACTGACTTTGATCTTTGTTTTGATTCATATTACTTTCTAAATTCGTTTTTTCATAAAATACTAAAAAAAGGTCATTCAAATCTTGAAACATATCAATTGTTTTTTCAAATTTAATTGTATCAATATTTTTAACTGGAGTAAAAAAATCAAAATTTAAATTGTTAGTATCATCCTCTTTTAAAAAAGTATTTAAATTTTCAGGTAATATTTTAAAGTTATATTTTAATATGGAAAGTAAAATATATTTATTTTCATTTCTAATGTAATTTCGCTTTATTAATCCTACTAATTCATCTCTATAAATATAGTTAGGAGTAGACATAATAAACTTTTGTTCCTTTACACTTTCGATTACATTTTCTTTATTAATATATAAAAAATGTACATTTACAAAGAATGTGTCACTATTGTATAATTTTTCATAGTCTTTATCTATAATCTCGAATTCTTTTATCCAACTGTCGTCTAAGACTTCATTTTCAAAATCCATATAAATTATTGATTTATTATACTATTAAAATATTATACTATCTTGATATTTACACATTATATTTTTACATGTTCGTCTATTTCAAAATTATTTCTAACATCTATATCCATATCAGAATACTCACTTTCTTCAACTTCACTATCTGATAAGTTTAAGTAATCATAATTATAATTTGGAAAAGTATGGTAATAATAATAATCATCTTCTCCATATAATTCTATAAAATTACTCTTATATTTCTCCCATCTATCAAACATTGGTTTTAAATCTCTCCTAACTTCATCCGAAAAACTCAATGTCTTTTTATTTTCTAATGGTTGTTTTAGTTCGTTTTTAAAAGTAATTATTTTATTATTTTTATCCCTAGTTATAAGAATCCATCCAGGTTTTAAATCATATTTATTTTGGCTTTTATTCTCATCTTCATTACAATAATTTAGTTTATCTACATAACTAATGCTTTTTTTAATTTCAGTATTATTATTACTAGTATCTTCTTTACCAGATTCTTTATTTAAACTGGGAAAGGAGTCTTCTCTTAAAAAAAAGTTCGAAGAAGATGAAGACAAAGATAAATTCTTTTTATTTTTATTTGTAAATACATTATAGTTATTCATTTATAATTCCTATTAATAAGTTGTATTAATTATAATTGATAATTATAATATTATAACAAATAAAATCTTTATATCTTTTCAAACAAATCTTTAAAATTTTTATTTTATTTTTTATTTTTATATTTTAACTGAGAAAAGCCATAAACATCTAAAGATATAATAAATAATATAAAAATACATAATGTATATTATTTACTCAAAATTACCAACTGATATTATAAATTACATACTTTGTTTTACTCCACATTTTATTATAAGAAAAGGGAAATTAACATCTATTTTTTCAAAAGAAGATGAAAGATATGAGATGCTTAAATACATAACAATCAAACCATCTGAAAATCCAACACATACATATTATTCTTACTTAGGAATGAGTTATATTTCTAATAAAAGATATGAATATGAGTTTCATAATCAATACAATGGATTAAATTTAGAGAGAAAAAATCAATGTATTTACAATGACATTATGACTGTATTAATAACTATTCATAAAAACGGAACTATAAAATATAATATTAGCATTTACAAGTTAAAACCAAAAGAATTCTGTAGTAATAGTAGACTAACCTTTTATAAAGGAAATATGAATGATTGTAATTGGGATTTTATAACCTATCAGTACACTCGTATTTAGAGAAATCTATCCTACAACTAATTAGAATATATTTATAAAATAGGCGACTTTACACCTTTTTACATTTCAAATGCTGATTATCATCTGCTCGGGAAAACATTTTTAAAAATACTCAAATCTTTCATATTTTTTTTACTATAATAATCTATAACCTCGTTTTTTTGATTACCATCATCAAGCCTTTCCAGAACAGCAATTAGTAATCCAAATGCTTTTCTATACTCATTTTATTTATAAAACTATCAATATTTTTTATTGAGCCTAAAATATATATTTTATCATTTTCTTCTTTGGTTTTTTCCATTTATTATTATATACAAAAATACTTTTATTATGTTTGTATATAATAATAAATAATGAGCATTTCTAATGTAAAAAGGTGTAATATAAAAATGTATAAACCTATTTTGTTAAAAACTATTTAAAGAATATATATATATTCATATATCTCCTAACAGCAATCCGTTGTCATATTTATCCTTCAGGGTTTTTCTTTATATATATTTACAGGAGGTCGCAAAAAAAATAAAATTATAAAAATATAATTACTATTTATAACATATTGATTATTTTTTAATTTATATTAAGTTTTTGTTTTTAATTTATTTTAACTTTTTGTTTTGTTTCCTAAATATCATCTATATTAATAATATCTTCATTCTCATTATTATCATTTGATAAATTTAAATGGAGTACAGAAGGTTTTGTTTCTCCTTTTGAATTATTTATTTCACTTTCCATTAGTTTCTTATACTCTTCTATTCCATCATCTTCAAATGTAATTTCATCATTTGCGTTTGTATTTGTAAAGTTGGCATCATTTTCAATAAAATGTGTCCAATTACAATTTACAGTTTTTTTCAATCTTTCTTTATCTAGATCTGAATAAACTTCTAATAAATCACATTTTTCAAATTCATTACTTGACTTTCCTTTTTCCGACTCCCATTCTCTTAAACCTATTAGTAACCAGGTTCCTACTTTTAAAGTATTATCTCTTTTTCCTCTACCTCTGAATTTACCTCTTATAAAACAAAGACGTGTTTTTTCGTCTATACAAATAACATGACACATACCATTACCTAGCATTTTTGTTACTTGAGCATAAACTTCTCCTTCTTCTTCTATCACTCTTAATTTGTTTGTTTGTTTAAAATTACTTGTAAACTTACGAGCTTGACCTTTATGTTTATTACCACCAGTAGTATTTTTTACCATCTTATCTAATATATTATTTTATTGTTGTTTATAGAAAATAAAATATTAGTTTATTTCAATTTTATTTATAAACCATTTTATTTAGAATAATGATTATGATTCTGTAAAATAAAATAATTAAATTAAAATTATTTTATTGAATAATTACTTTTTATCTGTTTAATTTATATACGATGGGAGAGAAATGGATAGACTTTGTTAAACGCATTCATTCGGAAGGTAAAAAAAAAGACCCAAATCATTCCTTTAAAGAAGCAATGGTAGAGGCAGGAAAAAGAAAATCTGAATGGAAAAATGGTTCTACATCTACTTCAGAAAAAGAGTCCAAAACAACCACCAAAAAAATGAGTAAAAAAGGCGGTAAAAAGAGAAAAAGTACTAAGAAAAGAAGATCTGGAAGAAAATCAAGAAAAAATTAAAAACTTGTATTATTTTCTGATTCACTCTAATCTAGTAGGGAATTATACTCTTCTAGTGTATTTTCCATATTTTCTCTCTTTAATGGATTAAAATAAATGTTTTTCTTTAGTAAAATAATCCATTTAGAGAGAAAAGTATAATTTGTATCATAATTCATAATTTTTATTATATTAATCATTTTAATATATAATAAACTCAAACAGTAGTTATCCCATGTATAAATAAATTTTGATAGTCTATCTATTACTTCCTCTTTAGTTTTATTTACCAATGGTGATAATAAAGATGAAACATCTTGATAAATATTTACTTTACTGTAAATATTATTACTATTATTACTATTACTATTATTATTTTTAGAATTAATATAAACCTTTTCCATTTCACCAGATATTTCTGATATTATAGAAAAAGAGAGACTAAAAACATCTTTTTTAATTAAGTAATGAATAATAAATATTTCTGGTGGAAAATAATGGATATTTTCACATGTTAATGACTCATTGATTATTTTAATAATATCTAAAAAAAAAGGTTTAGGTTTTTTAGAATAATCGATACTTTTTTCAAAATTTTCTATAATTAATTCCTTTTTTTCATTAAAAAAAATATTTTCAGTTGAATTCAAGCTAAAATAACAAATACTTTTATTATTGAGTTGAAGTAGACTTTTTATTAAATCATGATAGGTTTCAAGTAGTTTTTTAATGTATATGTTTTTATTTTTTGGTAAATTCAAGTTTTCTGAAAAAAAATAACTATCAAAAGATAAAGATTGGATATTTTTCTTTAAGTACTTTATAATTATATACTTTTTATTTAAATCGTGTTTTTCTATGGTATTGGTGTCTTTATTTATTTCGTTAAAGTCTACTAATGAATAGTTGGAGAAACAGTGAAACTTTGTAGCATAAAAGGGAATTTCTTTTATTTTATTTTGTATTTTAATGGAATTTTGTGAAAAAAAATTTAATTCTTGTAAAATAGACGACTCAATATTTTTATTTTTATTTTTATTGTTTTTATTTACCTTTTTATTATTTTTGTCAATCTCCTGCTCTAATAATTCAATATTTATATTAAACTTTATAAAGTGATTTTCTTTTTCAAAAATCATTATTATTTACTTTTAATAATATTATTAAAAGTAAATATAAATTCAAATACTTTTTACGTGTATTATTATTATTATTATTATTATAAAATTTTTTTAACTAGCATAAAATATCTATTTTTATATGTTTTTTTAATTTTATTTTTAATTTCAATTACATCTTTTATATTCATTGTTTCTAATCTTTTTATTTCTTCATTTAGCAAGTCTTTATTAGAAGGGTCTAAACAAAACTCATTAAAACCATCAGAAGGTTTAAAATGACTGTTATTAATTATATTATTAGATATATGTTTATCCATAGTATCTAAAAATTCTTTTTGAGAACCAATATAATTACGTCTTTTTTTGGGTTCTTTTTTTTCTATTATTTTTTTTCGAAAATAATAGCGCGAGCTTTTAAACATTTTATTTATAATATCTCCTTCATAGTTAAGTTCCTTTAATCTTTCTATTTCACATTCCAATATTTCTTTATTATCTTCTCTCCAGATTTCCCATGCTTCTTTGAATGTTTTTCTGTCATCATATTGGTGAATTTTGGAAAAGGTTAAAAGTAATTCATTTATGCGTTCAGAAAATTTATATCGATAAATATTGATATTATTTTTATAGTTACACAAATCATTTTTATAATTTGATGTCTCATCCTTACTACTATCCGAAAAAGCGGTAGTGGTAGTGGATTCATAAATATCTGTTCTGTTATTATTAGAAATAATAGTAACCATACTATCATTATCATGGTTATTATCATTTGTATATTCATTATTGGATTTTGTATCATTAAACATTATTGTAGTTAAATATTGTAGTTAATTATTGTAGTTAGAAGTAAGTATTTTACTTTATTAAATTGAATAGTTTTTGATTTCAATTTTTTTATAAATTGGTAAAGTAATCATTATATTATTTTATATAATTATAAAATTGATTCAAAAATAGTTTATTCAAAATAGAATATAATTATACAGTTTTTAATAATAAATATAAACTGATTTTATATTTAACAAAATGAAAAGTAATAGTAATGATGATGAAAGTAAAAATCTTGAATTAGAAAAAGAAATCAATGAATATTTAAATCAACTTGACTTGAAAGAAAAAATAGCTTATAAAATAGCTATGGAACATTTAGGTACTTCATTTAATATAGTCAGAAGTAACGGTTTTTCAGAATGGAAAAAAATAAAAAATAAGAAATAAGAAATAAAATAAAAAATAAGAAATAAGAAATAAGAATAAATAATAAAATAGTATCTATCTTATACTAATTACTTTTCTTGTATCTCTTTGTTTTTGTTTTGGATTTTTGTTTTTTAAATTGATTTTTATTTATTACATTCATTTTATTCAGATATATTTTTTTTCCTCCACTTTGTGGATTGTTACTAAATTGATTTAAACTGTCTTGAATTCTTCCATGTGTTGCTTCCACTTCTTGAGCATTTTTTTTATAAACACGAATCATATTACTTATCAAAGTATAATAAACTTCTGTTAACTGTAATCCAGTATTAGTAAAAGAAAATATAACTTTTATTATATTATGTGCTGTAAGTATAATATCAAGTATCTCTCCATAAAATGGAATTACACCAACAGCATCCATTAATGACAAAAAAGAAGATCTTCCAACATTTTCAACCATTTTAGAAATAGCTTCAGCAACTTGAGGAGTTACCATTTCAATTGATTCTGAAAGTGCTTCAGCTAGTATAAGAGATATATTTTTTACTTCAGCTATAAATTGAGGATCATCAATAATTTGACCTATTACAGTTGGAATATATTTCAAATTTTGAATAAGAGTTTCAATATTATCAATTGGATTTTTAGCAACATTTAATAAATCATCACCTACATTACCCATCTTTATTTTTACTTTAGAACCTATACTGTCTACATTATTTTTTATAATGGAAAAATTTTTTTTTATAGTATCGACTGAACTGTTAGAACTATTGTTATTTGAACTGACGGCATTAGAAACTGGCGTATTATTTTCATTAGATAATGGTGTAGAACCGCCATTTTTATTTTTATCAAAGTTACTATTCATATTCATAAATTTATTTACTTATATTATGGTTAGTTTTTAAATTTTTGTAAAACTATTTTTTAATTGTTTGAATCTGTCATTTTTTTAAAGTCGGCAAAGTTCAAAGCATATTTCTTGTCTATTTTTTTCCTATCTACCTTTTGTAAAAGATTAAAGTTAGAAAATCTTCCTTTACACAAGTATCTGTTTGCCTCTTCTTTTAATATACATGGTTCAGTATTTGATTTACAGTTATTACTAGAAGGAATACTATTTTTTGGAGGAGGAGCGTTATTTACTCTTCCCGATCCAGCTTCTTTATTGTAACTTTTAAATTTAGCAAATACACTTTTTTTTTCTCTTTTATCAGAATCACAGTTGTTATTTTGATTTTGATTATGACTATGATTAAACTCTGTTTCTTGAAGTTTTTTATCTTTTATTTGCTTATCTAATAACTTTTTCTTTTCTAGTTCATATTCCATATCAATATAAAGTTCTATACAATTATAAAGTAAAACATATTTCCTAGCTACAACTTCTAAAAAACGATAAGGAATAGTATTGTCGCTATAATAAGTAAATGTTTCGCTAACACTATCATAAAACATTGCTACATTTCCAATTGGTGTTTTTTCAATAATAATGTTATTTTTATAGTTTTTATAATTTTCTGTTGAGCTTTTTGTTTGTTCATTTTCTAGTTTACTATTACTATTACTATTACTATTATTAATATTTCTTAGTTGAGTCAAATATTTATCTTCATATTTTTCTGGAATATTTGCTGTTATTATTTGATTATTGCTATTTTGTTCACTATTATTTTGGTTATTTATATGATTATTTTTGTTGATATAATTCTTAATTTCATTAATTAAAAAAAATAAAAAAGATACAGATGAAACTGAAATAGTAGTTAAAAAAAATAAATAAAGTATCATGTTTTATAATATAAATTATTATGGTTTTTATATTTAAGCTTTTTCCTGAATTAATTTCTTTCTTTCATTAAACAAATCCTTAATTTCGTTCGTTAAAATAGGAAGTTTTATTAATTCATAATTATTTTCTTCGGAATCCGGGTGAATCCGAACAAGATATAATTCAGAAATAACTTTATTATATTTTTCTTCTAAAATTGCTTTATAAATATTCAACTGAAGTGTATAATGCCAAAAATTGGAATCTGGTATATGACAAATAGAATCTGTAATAGCATAACTATTGAAATGATTTATTCTTGTAATATTTTTTACTCGTTTCCAGTCATATATTGATAATGTTTTATCCGGATTTTCATAAACCATATCTATAGAACCTGCTAATTTTAAATCTTCATGATAAATAGTCCATTCAGTTCTATATGGTTTTAGATTTGGAAAATCCTTTATAAAATGAAGGAAAAACTGCCATTCTTTGGTTATGTGCCATTCTTTAGTTGTATTGAAATCATCAATATTATTAGTATTTTTATTATCAGTATTTTTATTATCATTATTTTTATTGTCAGTATTTTTATTGTTAGCTTTATTGTTAGCATTTACATAATATTCATACAATTCTTTGTGAGTGTATTCTATTGGTAGACTTGGATTATTCATAAAACACTCAAATTCATAATGCATCGAAGTTCCCAATTGAGAAACATTATTTCCATTTTGTGTCCATTGAGACTTTATTTCTTCTGCTGTCATATTCCAATATTTGTGTCCTTCTTTCCATAATTTTCCCTTCATCATTTTTTCAATTATTTTATCTGCTTCAAAAGGTTGAAAATGACTATGAATAAAGGTAGTTACAGATGTATATGTTGAAGTTGAATCTGGAACAATAGTATATTTATGTCCTTCTTCTTCAAACTTTATATTATCATCTCTTTCATGTTTAAAATTCTTACTTAAAACTGGAAATAACATTTATTAGATTATTTTACTCTTAAAATAAATGTTATTTAATTAATCAATTTTATTTATTATTTTCATTATTTAATAATATTTTTTCCATTTTTTCTTTTAATATATTGACTTCTTTTTTCAAGTCTTGAATTTCTTTTATCAACATTCCAATTAAACCTGTATAATTAATTGATTGGTAGGATTCACCATCTTTTTCACCATTTACTAAAAATGGATAAATATTTTGAACTTCATGAGCAATTAATCCTACATCTTTTTTTTTGGTAAATTTATTATTATAACTTACTGGATTTAAGATATCTACTTTGTAGAAATTATCAAGTGGTGTTATATTTTCTTTTATTCTATAATCAGATGTGGCGTAAAATGAAGATGCTGTAACAGCAATTGCTGTACTAGTAGTACCATTTGTAGCAGTTATATTATTATTGGATGAATTTATAGTCCAATATTCACTACCAACTGGACCTTGAGGACCAGTAGGACCTTGAGGACCTTGAGGACCTTGATCACCTTGAGGACCTTGATCACCTTGAGGACCTTGATCACCTTGAGGACCTTGATCACCTTGAGGACCTTGAGCACCTTGAGGACCAGTAGGACCTTGAGCACCTTGAGGACCTTGAGGACCTTGAG
>Ga0214923_10009073_pt1 | contig 10415 bp, 9 predicted proteins | sample LL1510_MetaG_FD_177993 | JGI IMG/M metagenome (GOLD analysis project Ga0214923, IMG submission 177993) | Freshwater microbial communities from Lake Lanier, Atlanta, Georgia, United States - LL-1510 | ecosystem: Environmental > Aquatic > Freshwater > Lake | place: USA: Georgia | collected 2015-10-15
CGGATTTCTGGCCGGCGCCCTCCTCAAATCCTCCTGACTGTGCCCAAGGCCGCCCGTCTCCTCGTCGGGAATACCGACCGCGTTCCCGATCTTACCTACGCCACCGGTCTTTTTGTCCCCGACGACTTTGCCTGGTTTCAGACCCATTCCGGAAAAACCTTCACCCTTTTGAGCCCGCTGGAAATCGACCGAGCCCGCCGCACCGCCAAGGTGGACCAGTGCCTCGACCTCAGTGCAGAGGAAAAAAGCCGAGGCACCCAGAAACCCCTTTATTCCCAAGTCTTGGCCTCCGTTCTCCGCCGACACGGAATCCGCCACGCCCTGGTTCCCTCCTCATTTCCCATCGGTTTGTTTCAACAATTGGGAAAACGAGGCATCCGACTCGAAGCCGTTCCTGAGCCTTTTTTCCCCGAACGCCTCCGTAAAACGCCCAAGGAAATTCAATCCATCATTTCAGCCATTCGCGCCGCCGAGGCCGGACTTTCCCGCGCCGTGGAAGTCCTCCACTCCTCACGGATTGGGAAGCAAGGAATTCTCCGTTGGAATGGATCGACCCTGACTTCGGAAATTCTTCGTTGCGAAATGGAAGTTGCCTGCCTCCGACACGGGGCGATCGCCAAGGACACCATCGTGGCAGGGGGCCACCAGGCCTGTGATCCCCACGAACGCGGTTCCGGCCCTCTTCGGGCCCACCAGGCCATCATCCTCGATATCTTTCCCCGCAGCGTACAAACCGGATATTTCGGCGATATCACCCGCACCGTGGTCAAAGGCACTCCGTCCGACCGGCTGAACCATTTGAGGGAAACGGTTCGCCAAGGACAACGAAGGGTTATCCGCCAGACCCGTGCCGGAGTCGATGGCGTCAAGATTCAGCAGGAGTTAAGAGACTGGTTCTCCCTCCAGGGTTTTCCCACGAGGATTCAAAAAGGAAGATGGCATGGGTTCTTTCATGGAGTGGGACATGGACTGGGCCTGGAGATTCATGAGTCGCCTCGTTTTGCCGTGCCATCCCTGCCTGCCGGCACGGTCGTAACCATCGAACCGGGTCTCTATGTCCACGGCATCGGGGGTGTGCGGATCGAGGATGTGTTTCAGATCCAAAAAGGCTCCTGCCGGTGCCTGACGCGCTTTCCCCATCTTTGGCGGATTCCATGATGCGATATTTTGGATTGGTTTGGATCTGCCTCCTGATCGGCTCGATTCATGGCTTCTCTGCTCCACCAGTTCCCCCACCCAAACCTCCCACCCTGGAGAAAGTGAATGAAGAGTTGTTGGCCCGATCCGCCCTTCTGATGGATCCCCTCACGGGACAGGTTCTCTACGCCAAGAACATTGACGAAACCTTCCCCCCCGCCAGCACGGTCAAGCTGATGACCGCCCTGCTCGTTTACGAGAAAACCGGCGGCCAGGGGATCGTGACGGTCGCCCCGGAGGACACGCGGGTAGAGCCCAGCACCGTCCCATTACGCCCGGGTGAGAACGTGCCGATCAGCGAACTTCTCCGATCTATTATCATCGGTTCCGACAACGACAGCGCCATGGCATTGGCCCGGACCATCTCGGGTTCTGTTGACCGTTTTGTGGCGGAGATGAATGCCCAAGCAACCAAGCTGGGCATGCTGCGCACCCGGTTTGCCAACCCCCATGGTCTTCCCGGCCAACCCCAAAAGACCACCGCCCATGATCTCATGGTTTTATTCAACTCCTTTCTCACCAAACCGGAGTTGCGCCAAATTGCCCAAACCCAGATCTACAATCTCAAAACGGCGATCGGCCTCCAGCACATGCGCAATCACAACAAACTCCTCGGGGTGTACCCCGGGATGGGACCCGCCAAAACGGGTTGGACCTATGAGGCCCGGCACACCTTCGCCGTCTCGGCCACGCGGGACGGTCGGGAACTTCGCCTTACGCTCCTCAAGAGCGCCAACAAATGGCAGGACACTCGCCTCTTGTTCGATTACGGCTTCGCCAATCTTCCGCCCGCTCCCCCGACCTTGCTCAACACTTCGCTTTCCAAGACCTACAAGCCCGCTCCCATGGTCCAACCGGAGGAAAAACCGGTGGAGGTGGTGGTTCCCCCGGAGCCGATCCTTTACACCATCCGCCGAGGCGACTCCCTCACCACCATCGCCCGGCGCTACAATGTTGGGGTGGAGGATATTCTTCTGCTCAATCCCATGGACGATCCTGATCTGCTGGTGCCCGGACAACTTCTCCGCGTCCCGGTGAAGCCACGGACCCCTTAACCCAGGATCCTCCTGGCGGTATCCCAACCGCTTTGCCAAACCGATTCCACGCGGGACTCACTGACGGAGTCCCCGCAAAGATGAATTCCTGCCGGGAGGTCCCGGGAAATTTCCCGCCCGTCATGGGAACGTGCGTATCTCCATCGGTGAGCAAAGACTGATCCGCGTTTTTCGGGATCCAGATGCCATAGTTTTTCCAGCAAGATTTGCAGGTCGCTGGCCCAATACTCCGGCGATTGCTCCAAATGCTCCCGGCTGTACTCCGGCGAGGCTTGGATCACGTACACCGTGCTTCCCTCGGCAATTCTGCCAATCTTCACATTCTCGCATGCCGTCCAGGCCAAAGGATCCCGGGCGGCGGGATCCATCCGGGCATAAGCGGATCCACCGCTGGAATCCTCCCGGGGAACCAGATACTCGAGCAAGACCGTCAGACATGGATCATATCCGGGGGACGCGATTTTCTTGCCCAATAAAGCAGCGGTTTGCGGCCAGGGACAGGAGCTGACCACCGCATCGTAGTCCTCACCCTCCACCCGCCATTTCTTTCCGGCTTTTTCGATCCGCCTTACTTCCGCCTCCCTCCTCACTAAAACCCCCTCCGCCAGCAAGGTCCCCAGCCGGTTGTTTCCCTCCTGCAGATAAAACCGCTCTTCCCCGGCCCGATACACCTCCCCATCCTGCCCTGCCACCAGGATGGGGTTGGGCAAAGATTTCAGCTTGGGCCCGCATAACTTCTGGACCTCCTCCCGTATTTTGGCATCTCGTAGGGTAAAATACTGCACCCCGTGATCCACCACATGGTCGCCAAACTTTCGGGTGGCGCACCGTCCTCCCAAGCTTCTGGATTTCTCCCATACCGTCACATGGTGTCCCCCTTGGGCCAAGGTGCGCGCACAGACCAATCCGCTGATTCCGGCCCCCAAAATGGCGATTCGCATGGTCCTTTCCTGCCAGAACCAAACTAAATCGCCAGCTTCAAGACTTTCCGCACGCGCCCGCTTTAACATCCCGCACCCATCGGTTAAGGTAACCTTCTTGAACCAACTGCTAATTCTGGCCTCTCCCCTTGACCCTCCTGCGACCGCGGGGTTTTGGGAGAAACTCACTAGCCTCCTTGCCACGTCAGATGATCTCTCTGTCTACCTTCTCCATGAGGGCGCCCAATCTCTTGCCGATACCCGCTTCTCGAATCCAAAGATTCGCCTCTTCGCTTGCCCCCGGGCAGTCGAGGCCATGGGAGGAACCGCTTGGGAGCGCGCGACCTTGGGTGGCCCCGGACTTCTCGCCGAACTCATCGATCGAGCCTCATCCATCCACACGTTTTCCCCCACATGAAACGCATCGTGATTATCTGCCAAAACGCCCCCGGCGGGAAAAGACGCTTGGCGGAGGAAGCCTTCAGATTGGCTGCCGGTCTATCCTCCACGGGCCGGTTTCAGATGGATTTTGTGCTCCTGCAAGGCGGTCTGCTTTTGTTGGAACCCGATTTCACCGGACCGGCATCTTCCTGGGAATCCCTCTTATCGCCACACACCAAGGTATGGGTTCCTGCCGGAACCCCACGTTTGATAGCCGGAATCCCCCTTCATCCCCTGTCGGATCAAGACCCGAGACATTTAACCCAAGGAGCTGATCTTGTCCTTCGGTTCTAAGGGTTTTGCTCGACTCCTGAACCTTCATCCTCCATCCGAGGAGGGGTACCATGCTGGATCGCGCCAACCTTAAACACCTCCACTTTCTTGGGATTGCCGGAACCGGGATGGGGACCGTGGCGGCCATGTTCCGGGAGATCGGCCTCCAGGTCACCGGATCCGACCAAGCCGTCTATCCTCCCATGTCGGATTTTCTCCGGGATCGTGGCATTGTCTTCCACGAGGGGTATGCGGAAAAAAATCTAACTCCCAAGCCCGATCTGGCCATCGTGGGCAACGCCCTTTCCCGCGGAAATCCCGAGTTGGAAGCCATCCTGACCCACCGCATCCCCTTTGTCTCCCTGCCCGAACTGCTCCGGGGCTGGTTTCTTTACCGCTCCCGCAATCTCGTCGTCACCGGCACCCATGGGAAGACCACCACCTCCACCATGCTGGCTTTCCTGCTGGAAAAAGGCGACCTGCAACCCAGTTGGTTCATTGGGGGAGTCCCGGTGGACCTGCCGGGCGGTTGCCACCATGGCCAAGGCCCTTTCTGGGTGCTTGAGGGGGACGAGTACGACACCTCGTTTGCCGACAAACGAAGCAAGTTTCTTCACTACCTGCCCGAATTGGTCGTATTGAACAATGTTGAGTTTGACCACGCCGATATCTACCCCGACATCGCCGCCATTCAGAAATCGTTCCGTCAACTTCTCCAGACCGTTCCGAAAAATGGCTTGGCTCTGATCAATGCCGACGATCCCAACGCCCTGGCCGTGGCCCAGGATGCCCCCTGTGAAATCCTCGAGGTGGGCGCGGGACCCCAAGCCGCGGCCCGTTATCAGATTCTCCACCAATCCCCCTCTGGGAGCGACTTCACCCTCCATGGGCAGAAGTTTCATCTCGGGCTGGCCGGCAAACACAACGTCCACAACGCCTCCATGGCCATCTCTGCCGCCCACACCCTCGGACTATCCCTGCCCAAGATTGCTGAAATTCTTCCTCTCTTTCAGGGAGTTCGCCGCCGGTTGGAAGTGCGGGCGGAGGCGAAGGGTATCACCCTGGTGGATGATTTTGGACACCATCCCTCCGCCTTGCGCGAATCCATCGCCGCCCTGCGCCATCGCTACCCTGAACGTCGACTCTGGGCTCTTTTTGAACCCCGTTCCAACACCACACGTCGGGGAATCTTCCAGAATGAACTGGCTCAGTCACTCTCCGCGGCCGATGGACTTTACATCACCGAAGTGGCCCGCAAGGACCAGTTGGATCCGCAGACTCGTCTCAATCCCCAGAAGATCGCCGAAGATGTCCGAAAGGCCGGACGGGAAGCCTTCTTTCTGCCCGGTCCGGAGGAGATTCTCAAAGACTTGATCCCCCGCTTGAAATCCGGGGATGTGGTTGCCGTCTTTACCAACGGTAGCTTCGGCGGTCTGGTCGGCAAACTGGCCGACCATCTGAAAAAATCCGCTTAAACGGTCGGTTCGGGGATCAGGGTTTTGACGTCCACCCCACGGAACTGGAAAAGCTTGGCAATGGTCTCCTCAATCACGTTGTTGGGGCAGGAGGCCCCGGCGGTCACCCCGATCTTCACTTTGCCTTTCGGCAACCAACCCTTGGTTCTCTTCTCCTTGTGAGCGTGCTGGTCGTAATGCTCGATTTCCTCGGTGGAAATCATCTTGGTGCAATTGCGGATAAAATAAGTGGGCAATTTGGCCTCCCCCATCTCCGCCAAATGGCTGGTATTACTGCTGTTGTAGCCGCCGACCACCAGCAACAGATCCAAGGGAGCGGTTAAAAGATCCCGCAAGGCGTCCTGCCGCTCCTGGGTGGCTCCGCAGATGGTGTCAAAGAAGCGGAAATGCTCACCCAGTTTTTTCTCCCCGTAATGATCCTCAATCGCTTTCTTGATGCGCCGCTGCACTTCCTCGGTCTCGCCGCGCATCATGGTGGTTTGGTTGGCCACCCCGACGGCCTGCAGGTGCTTTTCGGGATCGAATCCAGGGGAATGCGCACCTTCGAACTTCTTTAAAAACTCCGCTTTGTCCCCCCCCTTTCGGATGTAGTTACAAACGTAATCCGTCTCCTCCAAATTATAGACCACCAGATAGTGACCCAACCCGTCGGTACTGAGGGCTCTGGAACTAGTCGCCATAGTCTCCTCGTGAGAGGATTTTCCATGGATGATCGAAGTCACGCGCTCCTTGTTGTATTGGCGCACGCGTTTCCACACGCTCATCACGTCTCCGCAGGTGGTGTCCACGGTTTGGCAGCCGATTCTCTTGAGTTCCTCCATGGTGGCCATTTCGGCCCCAAAGGCGGGAACGATCACCACATCCTCAGCCGTCAAACCCGTCAGATCGTATCCTTCCTTGTGTCGCTTCAGGGACTGGATCTTCATTTCCCTCAACTGCTCGTTCACCTCGGGGTTGTGGATAATCTCCCCTAAAAGGAAAATTCGCTTGTCCTTAAAAACCTTGGCGGCGGCATAAGCCAGATCGATGGCCCGCTCCACCCCGTAACAAAAACCGAAGGCTTTCGCCAAAACCACCGTCATATCGGCGGCTTCCAAAGCGCGACCGGTGGCCCGGACATACTCCACCGCCAGACTCCGGTAGTGCTTTTGCACCTCGGCGGCCACCGCCTCCATCACCTCAGGTGTGCGGAGATTGACTTTTTTGGCGGCCGGGGCGGGAGTTGCGCTCATGGCAGTAATTTATCTTAAGAAAAACCCGGGTCGAGCCTAGACGGTATTGATCCTTACTTCTTCCCCTTTAGTGGTTTACAGACAATCCACTGCAGGATTCCTTTTTGCGTATGCAGCCGGTTCTCCGCCTGGTCAAAAATATCCTTGGCTCGTTCTTCCAGAATTTCATCCGTGATTTCCTTGCCCCGGTAGGCCGGAAGGCAGTGAAGGACCAGGACGCTTTTTTTGGCCCGGGAGACAAGCTTTCGGTTGATCTGGTAGGGGGCAAAAATCTTTTCCCGTTCTTCCGCCTCCGCCTCTTTCCCCATGGATACCCAGACATCCGAATAAAGAACATCCGCTCCGGTCGCCGCCTCCAACGGATCCTCCGTCCAGCTGACATTATTCCCAAGGGTCATCGGCCGGAACTCTTTGGGAGCCCCACAAACAAACTGGAAATCGAAGATCTGGGCGGCCTCGGCCCACGACCGCGGAACATTGCACGCCGCGTCCCCGATGAAGGCAATCCGCTTCCCCCGGATCGAACCCAGCTTTTCCTCAATGGTGAAAATATCGCTGAGGATCTGGCAGGGATGCTCGTCGTCGGTCAGCGCGTTGATTGTCGGGATCTTGGCAAACTCGGCAAACTCCTCCACGTCGGATTGGGCATAAGTCCGGATCACCGCTCCATGCACCATCCGCCCCATCACCCGGGCGGTGTCCCGCACCAACTCCCCTCTGCCCAGCTGAATTTCCGCCGCACTCAGAAAGCTCGGAACTCCGCCCAACTCCCGAATGGCCACTTCAAAGGAGACCCGGGTCCGGGTGGAGGCTTTGGTGAAAATCAAAGCCCAAATCTGTCCGGCCAAGACCCCTTTTCCTGCGGGTTTCTTGCCTCTCGTCTTTTTGGCCCTTTTGGCCAGATCAAGAATTTGCCGGGCCTCGGCCTCCCGCATGCCTGCGAGTTTTAAAAGATGTCTCATAGGGTGGACTCCACTTTCTGCAGGGCCTCTGCGATTTCCTGCCGGTTCACATTATAAGGCGCCAAGAACCGCAGGACATCCGAACCTGCAGGCACTACCAGCAAGCCAGCCTGGGCCAGTTTTTCGGCGATCTCAGCATGGCTCTTGCCCTTGACCGTCACACCTACCATGCCCCCAAACCCCCGGACTTCCCCCAACCAACCCCGACCGCAAAACTTACTTAAACCCGCCTTCAGCTCCTCACCCATGACCTCGATATTCTGGGCCAATTTTTCCTCTTCGATGATCCGCAAAATCTCCAAAGCCACCGCACAAGCCAATGCGGTCCCACCATAGGTCGTGGCGTGGGTTCCCGGAGTCAGCACATCTGCCAACCTCTCCCCCAACCAAACCGCCCCGATTGGAAAACCACCGCCAAGACTTTTGGCCATCGAGATGGCATCGGGCAGAAAACATTCCTTGGACTTGGCCTCATCCAAAATCCTTTCATAGCTTTGAAACCGCCCCGTCCGGTAGTGACCGCACTGGACGGCGTCCATCACCAGGTTAATCCCCCTGTCCCTTGTCAGTTTCCGAAGTTTCGTCAGGTACTCCGCCTGGGCGGGCAGGATCCCGCCTTCCCCCTGGATGCCTTCGATCATTACGGCCACGGTTTTGGGTCCGATGGCTTTCTCCACTGCCGCTAGATCGTTGAACGGCACATGGACGAATCCCGGCATCACCGGTCCAAACCCCTCCCGCAACCGCTCCTGACCGGAAGCGGCGATCATTCCCATCGTCCGGCCATGGAAGGAGTTGATGGTGGTGATCACTTCAAACCGGCCCGTTCCCGACCCGGCTTTCCGCACGGCTTTGACCATCGCCTCATTGGCCTCCGCGCCGCTGTTGCAGAAGAACACTTTCCCGGGGCCGATCCGTTGGACCAAAGCCGTCGCCAACTCTGCCTGCTTCGGATGAAAGAAAAGATTCGAGACATGCACCAACTCCTCCGCTTGGCTCTTCATCACTTCGGCCAACCGAGGATGGGCGTGCCCCAAACAGTTCACCGCAATGCCACTCCCAAAATCCAGATACTCTTTTCCGTCTGCATCCCAGACCCGCGTACCCTTGCCCCGCACCAGCACCGGGGCATGTTCCGGCCTTTTATATGAGGCCACCACATGCCGGGCATATTCTGCCCTCACTTCCTTGGAGGAGATGGTTTTTTCCTTCTTCAAGCAATGATCTTAGGCAAAAAAGGTGACCCCGGCCAATCCCGCTCAGCGGGTGGCCCAACGAAGCAGGCTCTCCGTCTGCTCCCATCCCATACAGGCATCGGTGAGCGAAACTCCGTATTTCAAACCTTGGGCCCCCGCAGGGGGCATGTCCTGTCTTCCCTCATGCAGGTGGCTCTCCAACATCAGACCCAGGATTCCCGGCGACCCCGACTGCTTCTGCTCCAACACGCTTTTCCATGCGGTCTCTTGCCTGGTGGCCTCTTTTCCGGAGTTGGCGTGACTGCAGTCCACCATCAAACGTTCGGGTAACCCGTGTTTCTTCAACGAATCCCTCGCCGCTTGCAGGCTGGCCGGATCAAAATTGGTGCGGTCCCGCCCTCCCCTCAGTACCAGATGGGTGGAACTATTGCCGGTGGTCCGGATCACACTGGTGGCGCCTTCCGCATCGATGCCGACAAACGCATGACCGGTCCGGGCCGACAACATCGCATCCACCGCCACTTGCAGACTGCCATCCGTTCCATTCTTGAAACCCACCGGCATGGAAAGACCGCTCGCCATCTCCCGATGGGTCTGACTTTCCGTGGTGCGGGCTCCGATCGCCGCCCACGTCACCAGGTCGGAAAGATACTGGGGCACGATCGGATCAAGAAACTCCGTTCCGGCTGGCACCCCCATCTCATTGATCTCCGCCAAAAGTTTCCGACCCGCCTTCAAGCCCGCCTCAAGATCCAAGGTTCCATCCAAATGGGGATCGTTGATCAACCCCTTCCATCCGACCGTCGTCCGCGGCTTTTCAAAGTAAACTCTCATCACCAGCAGAAGTTTGTCACCCATCTCCTGGCGCATCTTCGAGACTCTTCCGGCGTATTCGAGGGCGGCCTTGCGGTCGTGAATCGAACACGGCCCCAGAATGACCAAGGGTCGTTCATCCTGACCTTCCAAGACCGCCTCGACCTCGGCCCTGGACTGCCGAACGGTCTGCTCAGCCTTGGGCTGCACAGGGATCTCCTTCTTCATCTTGGCGGGAGACAGCAAGGGCTTGATCTCACGAACCCTAAGATTCGCGAGCTTGGTCCCTGCCTGTTCTTTAACCGCAGAACTCATCTTGTAACCCTACCCCTTTTTTGCCGTTTTGAAAAACCTGCCTTTTCAACTTAAAGAGCCAACCAACCTAAACGCGTCTACTTCCTAATAGGCTACAGCCTGCAGCCCACAGACTATTCGGGGGTTCTGGTTCGTTCGGATTCATGGTCTTGTAGCTCTCCCACTCCGGTCACCAAGTACATCAGCCCTCCCACTAGATTCCACAAAAGGATGACTGCGAACCCCCCCAGGGAAATGGCCACGCTCTGGGCGGTGGCGACTCCGAAAACTCCCAGAAAAGTGGCAAAAGCCGCCTCCCTCAACCCCAAGCCGTTCCAGGTGATCGGCAGCACGGTTACCATCACCACCATGGGAAGAACCGAGGCCAACTGCCAAAAATTGGCCTGCAGATTCACCGCCCTGGAGACCGAGAAAAAAAGACAGACCAAAAGAAGTTGGGAGAGAATGCTCAGCCCCAATCCCACCCCCGCCCCCACGGGATGAGTCAGACAGAGATGACAAGCCTGGGCCCCTTCCCCGGCTTGTCATCTCTGTCT
>Ga0214923_10009074_pt1 | contig 10414 bp, 12 predicted proteins | sample LL1510_MetaG_FD_177993 | JGI IMG/M metagenome (GOLD analysis project Ga0214923, IMG submission 177993) | Freshwater microbial communities from Lake Lanier, Atlanta, Georgia, United States - LL-1510 | ecosystem: Environmental > Aquatic > Freshwater > Lake | place: USA: Georgia | collected...
GCCCGGCATTCTTGGTTTCGATCGTATGGCCCGCGTGAGTTTCCCAGAGCATTTCTTGAAGACGTTCTTGTACATCACCTTCTTCCCGCAACTCGTAGCTGGCCCCATCGTCAAAGGCGCAAGCTTCTATCCCCAGATCTCTCCGAAAAAGTGGCGAGATATCCCGTGGATCCCGGCAGCCAGAGCGCTGATCTGGGGTTATTTCCTTAAAATGGTCATCGCCGACAACCTCCAAGAGTTGACGGCGCCGCTCGATGGCAAGTGGCACAGCTCCCCGGCCGATGCCTGCTGGGCTATGATGCTCGGCTATTCCGCACAGATCTTTGCTGATTTCGCTGGTTATTCCCTTATCGCTTTGGGCCTCGCAAAACTCCTCGGATACGAACTCCCTCAGAATTTCAATATGCCTTACATTTCAGCGTCCTTCTCGGATTTCTGGCGGCGCTGGCACATGTCCCTTTCGTTATGGCTCCGGGAATACCTCTATTATCCGCTTGGCGGAAATCGCAAAGGCAAACTGCGGACCTACTTCAATCTCATGATCGTAATGTTTCTAGGTGGCCTTTGGCATGGCCCTGCATGGCGCTTCGCAATCTGGGGTCTCTGGCACGGTGCTGCTTTGGCTTGCGAGAAGATGTTGAAAGATTTTGCGGAGCGCCACCCGGATTTACTTTTCAGCAAACTCATTGAGGCCGTCAGAACTCCTTTATTCAAGCCACTGCGCGTTTTGTTTGTATTCTCTTTTATCACCGTAGGTTGGCTGTTCTTCCGGCTCGAGAGTACCGCCCAAGTCTGGGAATTCTTGGGAAAGCTTTTGGATCACGGGCCTTCAGGATGCTCCGCTGTGCACACTCTCACCTACATTTTCTTTTTTATGGTCATACTTTTCCACTTCCTAAAAGATCCAGCATTAGGGATAAATCTAAGGGAGTTGTACTTCCTAGGCTATAGCGCCACGCCGTTGCTTCTGGGAATGCTGATCCAGGGTTTCCAGTACTTAACGATGTCCCGCTCGAAAACCCTGAGTCTCATAGTCTGGCTCGTGATCCTTCTGTACTACGTTCTGGCGAGTCCGCTCGGACTTGGCTTGAAAGGAAATGAGGACGCTCGACATAAATTTGAGGCTTTTATTGGCAGGATCGAACCATATTTACTGGGGGTCCTCCTTTTCTTGATCTTTTTTTCCCCGGGGAAACAAAATGCATTTATTTATTTCCAATTCTAGCCACAGGTATTTTGCCAAAGTCTTCGGGGTGTTTCTCCTGCTATCTTGGGCGACAAGCGCAATTCTGATGAGAATGATGCCGTCTCACCCCTGGATGATAAAAGACAAACAATACATGTTGTTTTGGAAGGACTCAGTAATCGAGCGTTATATCCGTGAATACCGATCAAAACCTATCGTCATCACTGGCTCTTCAATATGCCAAGAGATACCCCCCGAAGGACTCCGCCCAACAAATGTTGCGACGATATACTTGTTCGGAAGCGGTGGCCAGATGGGTCTCGAACTGATGGACCGAATTGGGGCGGCGCCGAAGATCGTGCTAGTCGAAGCAACCATGCTCCTTCAGGGCGTCGATCAAGACCTTCTGGACGAAGAATTGCGTCCATGGACGCTATGGTGGCATCGAATCTTCCCTGCGTTTTCAAAAGAAATGCGGCCCACCAATTTGTACTGCAAATGGGCTTATGGAATTCCACAACTCGACACACCCCGTGCCGCGACTAAAGCAGATATCCTGAGCTGGGTTGCACGCTACCCAGATTGCGCGGAACCGGACCCGACCAAGATGGAACAAGCTTTGGCCAAAACTAGGCACGCAGCCGATCATCTCCGTAGCCGTGGTAGTCGGGTAATCTTCTTCACTCCCCTCTCTCCGGAACTCATGAAACGACCGTATTTCATCAAGCTGTTTGCCACGCTTCGAGCCGGCCTCCAGGACTACGAATGGCTGCCTACACCCACAGATAAATCTTATTACTGGAACGATGGGATACACTTTTACAGCAAATCGGGCTACAGGTTTTTTGTGTACTTAATGAAAACTATCGGAGCAGATTCATCGGGAGTCGTCCCAAATCTGCCGGACCCCGACAATATCTGAGGATTCCCACCCAAAAGTTCAGGGGTCGGATATCAACTGCACACCGACCCATTTAGTGGGTGGATGGCTGTTCAATCCGCGATTCGACGAAGTGGACAGAACGGAATATAAAAGAGTGATGAAGAGAGGCTTGTTACTTGCAGGCATTTGCGTCCTAGGGACTGGGTTAGCCTTGGCCGAATTAGGCAAGTCACTGACGGATCTTAAGATTCTAAAGAACCTCGCGGTTGTACGGGAAACCCTGCTGTACAATCGAACTTTTGTTTTGGCCGTAGCGGAGGACAAAGCTACGGCCGGACGCCAAGCGCAGTACCTATTTCTCACAGGAGAGTGCGTACAGATCCGCTATTTCAGCGGAAAAAGTCCTTGGACCGAGGCCAGGGCCCAAGTGGTCTGGCGGGAACAATTTGGAGATCTATCCAACAGAAAAACGGAAGAAGAGAATCTCTTGATCTTTCAGGGGCCCAACGGGGAGGAGATGTTGATGGGTAAAGGCAAGTATGCGCCAGCCCTACTCATTCAGTCCCCTCGAATGACCAAAATCAGAAAACTTTGGATGGAAGGCCAGCCGGCTGATTTTCAGACGAAAAGGGAGAACGATTTGGATTTTTCACTCTGGGGATTTGGCCCTGCCCCCTCCGACGATGCTGCTAAATGAGTCGGGCTAGCAACCCGATACTTTTTAAAGCTAATCCCTGTCACAAAATTGTCACAGGAGGTGAACCTCCTTAGCTCCGCGAGGTTTACCGAGAATTAGCGTTAGGGCAACCTTCCCACCTTTCAACAATCCAATATCAAACATCCATAATCATCCACTCCCCAAACACTCCTTCGCCGCCGCCAAGCCGGTCTCATAGGCCCCATGCATCGTCGCAGCATAATTTTCCGAGACCGCTTCCCCAGCGAAATATAGGGATCCCGCAACAGGCTTACCCAACATCATCCGATCCGCAGGGGTCGCACCCACTCCCATGAAAGAGTAAGCCCCCAGCGAGTACGGGTCATGACCCCACTTGGAAACGATCATATCCTTGGGGCGGGGCACCTTCTTCCCTAAAGCCGATGCCAAAGCCTCCGTCGCAGCGTCAGCGATCTCACGATCTTTCATCGACTCGATCCCAAAAGCCGCTTTGGCCGTATGAAAGGCAATCAGGGTGGGTTCGCCCGTGAAGGGGTACAGATTCACCCACTCCGCCCACTCCCTGCCTGTCGCCCCGCCATCCCAATCAAACAGATGTAGCTCTGGATCCCAAAAGATCTCGTCATACAAAAGAGCCGTCTTTTGATAATGCCCAAACCCAATCCGCCCGATTGCCTCCATCTTTTCCTTGGGCAGAGGCGGATCAAAAATAATCGTTCCCTTTTTCAAAATCCCCAAAGGCACCGTCACAATCAGCTTCTTCGCCCTTATCTCCAACCCCTGGGATGTCTTCACTCGCACCCCGTCACGATCATAGCTGACCCGCTCCACCGCCTGGCCAAATCGAATATCCTGCTCACGCGCCCACGGCTCCACGATCGCACCCAATCCACCAGGAACGATCACATCACCTCCAGACAACTCCTCCCCCTCATCCCAGTACTGCGCCGACAACTCCTCCAAGCTGGCCGCAAACTCATGCTCGATTTCCGTGTGCGCCTTAAAATCTAGCTGGGCCAACTCCTCTGGCGCCCACCCCAGCTTCTTTTCCGCCCCGGTAAAAGTTTCCCTTAACGACACATCCCGCGACAACTCCTCCGCCGCGCCATTCGCAAGCTTCAGAGTCTTTCGAAAATTCTTTTCGATCCGCTTCTCCTTCTCCGACGAAATTCGGGAACCACCCGCGTGGTACACCGCCTTTTTTTCATAATCAAAAGCTGCCGTACGGATTCCCTCTCTCTGTGCTTGTTCCGCCATCGGATTTTTGGAAATTCCATGAATCCAGCTCGCCCCCATATCCATCGGGTTTTTGCCCTTCCAATCCGCTCTCGACCACACCCGCCCTCCCACTCTCTCCCTCGCCTCCAGAATCGTCACACCCCAACCCTTCTTCCTCAGGTAATCCCCAGCCGCCAAGCCCGCAATGCCAGCCCCGATGATAATGCAATCCGTTGAGCCCATTGCCCCTCGGGCGCGGGGCAAAAAGAAGGAAGCCATCGCTCCACCCCCCAACTTCAAAAACGACCGCCGCTTTAGGCCCCTCATACCATTTCTTTCCCGGCCTTTTACCGGACCCCCCTAACCGCAACACCCCAATACACATTCCGCGGATTGATAAAAGAGTAACCCTCCTTTGTCGACTTCAGCTCCTTATACTTCACCAGAACCTGCCCATCACAATCCAACTGCGTGTTCATCAGAAGCCCTTTAGAATTATAACCACTGACCAAGACAAAATGGTCCACATCCCAATCCGGTTTCTCCGTCGGATATATCTTACAACCGCAAATCACTGGATAATTGGATCGTAACTGCTCCTGAATCCAAGCGACAAACTCCTTCGAATCTTTCGGTTCCGCCTCATAACGAGTGAATACCGCCCCCAAAGCTTGCAGCGCCACCTCTAGATCATCATCCTGCAGATCGGAGTGACTGGGCTTACCTGCTCGGTGAATCACATCTTGGGCCAACTGCTTGCCGTAATAGGAGAAGGCCATCTGAATACTCGCCTCCCCACACCAGCCAGCATTGAGATCCGCTTTCTTGGGATCCCACGCCACATCGGTAATGTGCAGATTCACCCCGCCCTTGGAGATATCTAGATCGCAGACCGCCTGCGGCTTCGCATATCCGGTCGCGACCAGAAAAGAGAGCACCAGAAAAGCCAAGTAACCCATAGGCAATTAGCTGACCATGCTCCCCTTAAAACTCCATCCTGAACCATCGAACCCTTCGAAGCTCAGCGAGTTTTACCGAGACTGAGCAAAGTAGGGCCCACTTCTATTAATCCAAAATTAAGAATCCAAAATCAAAAATTAATCTCCTCCGGCCCGTCCAACAGTCGTGGCTTCGTCAATCTCCTTCAACTTTCCCGTCTTCACATCGTAAAGGTAGCCGTACACGGGGATCGACTTCGGCACCAGCGGATGGTTTCGGATCCGCTTCACGTCCTCCACCACTGCTTTCTCATCATCGGTGAAAGTCAACCAGTCCACCTTCTGCCCTTCCTTCGAGCCCGGCCCCTTCCCCACATCCTTCCACCCCTTTCCGTCGTGCACCGCCGTCTCCAAGCTTTTCTCAAGGAGTCCACCCATGATCTCGCTGTTGAACAGCACCATTCCGCAGTCTGTGTGGTGAACGACAAAAAACTCTTTCGTTCCCAGCAGCTTGTAGGAAATCACTAAGGAGCGGATCGCGTCATCGCTTGCCCGTCCCCCCGCGTTGCGGATCACGTGGGCGTCCCCCTCAGCCAATCCAGCGTACTTGGCCGGATCCAACCGGGCATCCATACAGGTCAGCACCGCAAACCGCCGGCCCGGCGGCAAAGCCAGCTTCCCCTTCTCCCCAAACGAGGCGACGTACTTGGCGTTGGCGTTTTCTACTTCCTGGACGATCTGACTTTTGCTCATTGAATAGTTCCTTCCACAGTTGGGTTTAGGTCAGGATGATTTCCATCCTCCGACCGAAACTTAGGGCAATTCAAAGGTCGCCACCTCCCCATGTCAACGTCCCCGCCCGCCGCGGGCGCCCTTCGTAGCTCAGTAAGGTCTACCGAGACTGAGCGAAGTAGGGTCCGCATCCCGCGTCCGCGCCCCCTGCCCCCTCCCGCCTTCCACTTGTTCCCTAAACCCTCCCTGTACCGCCTCGATGCTTGGCATCCAGATCCACTGCCCGCTAGGTTCATGCCTGTGCCCGTAGACATGGTTCTTTTTCCTTTCCGCGAATATATATGGTTCTACGCGGGCTTTCTCCTCTTTGTTCTCTCGGTCCTAGCCATCGATTTGGGAGTGTTTCATCGCAAGGCCCACGTTATCGGGATGCGGGAGGCTGTGGGATTAAGCATCTTTTGGATCACCTTGGCCCTGTTGTTCAATTTTGGGTTCTATCTCTTCTGCAAACATGAGTTTTCGCAAAATCCGCAACTCATGGCCCTATCCGGTTTTGATCCGGATCGGCAGGCCCGTTACTCCGCCTTGGAATTCCTCACCGGCTTCATCGTCGAAAAGTCACTGGCGGTCGACAACCTCTTCATCTTCGTCGTGCTTTTCCGCTTCTTTGGCATCCCCGCCCAATCTCAGCACAAGATCCTCTTTTGGGGGATTCTTGGAGCCGTTTTCTTCCGCATCATCTTCATCGCCCTCGGCGCCGTCCTCCTGCAGATCCACTGGATCAATCTGCTTCTGGGAGTTTTCCTAGTTCTCACCGGCCTGAAAATCTTCTTTTCGCCGGAGCACGCCATTAACCCCGAAACCAACCCCTTCCTCCGCTTCCTCCAGCGAGTTCTGCCGGTCACCCACAAGACCGACGAAGGAAAGTTTTTCCTTAAAGTCGGATCCACATGGAAAGTTACCCCGCTGATGATCTGCCTGATCTTCATCGAATTCTGCGACATCGTCTTTGCGATCGATTCCGTCCCGGCCATCTTCGCCATCACCAAAGAACCCCTCATCGTCCTAACCTCAAATGTCTTCGCCATCCTCGGTCTTCGGGCGCTCTACTTTCTGCTCGCTGGCGTGGTGGACAAGTTCCACTTCCTCAAATTTGGGCTGGGTTTGGTTCTGATGTTCGTCGGCCTGAAGATGGCTTGGCTAAACGATCTGTTTGGTGGGAAGTTCCCGATCGCCTGGTCCTTGGTCATCATCACCGGGTTGGTGGGCGGCTCCATTGCCCTCTCCCTCATGCTGCCTCAGAAAAAATCCACAAACTGATCCTACCCCTTCAATTTCTCGCTACCTTAGCGTGAGCAATTCATTCTCCAAATCCGATTCGGCGCTTCGACGAAACTGAAGTCGGGGCAAGCAGCGGTTGAAGTTCATGCCAAATAACGCGAAGAGCCTCATCATGCCCCAAGAGCTTCGCATCCATTTGGGCCAGCCTTTTTAAAATATCGGACTGCATCGTAACCAGTTTCCGCTGCTTAATAAATGCCCGAACAACATAAAGACTCATCTTCACAGCCTCATTACTGCTGAGCACATTGGCCACCATCAACGCCCCGTGTTCAGTAAATGCGTACGGGCGTGCTTTGGAATATTTTAAGCGGGAAAGGTGGTCACAATTTGTGACCACCTCCTGCTTCTCCACATCGGAGAGTTGAAACATAAAATCACTCGGAAAACGCTCCGCGTTACGTTTCACAGCCTGATTTAATGCTTTCGTCGTGACTCCATAAATCTTAGCCAAATCAGCGTCCAGAAGAACCCTTTCCTCGCGTAGAAACAGAATCAGCCCCTCAACCCGGCCCTCATGCTTAACAACGCCTTTTATGCCCAACCTTTTCTTCATATTAGATTAAACCGCTCAAACCCCAAAAGGGTTCGCCGATTTCTAACTTTTCCTTACCCACCCCCGCGACAGCGCCCCGTACTCCTGTCGGGGCCTAATCCCTTCCTGATCCTAATCTTTATCCCCGAACCCAATCTTTCTCTTCGGCTCTTCCTCTTCAGTAATTAGCTGCTGGATGGCCTGGAACACCGCCCCGAACTGTTCGTCATACCGCTTCTCCATTTCCGCAATTTTACGGGCCAGCTCCCGGTTGGAGTCCATCAAACGTCTTAACTGCACAAACGTCCTCATGATGGCGATGTTCACGTCTGCCGCCCGATCCGACTTCAACACGCTCGAGAGCATCGCCACCCCCTGTTCAGTAAAGGCCATGATCGGTTTCCGTCGCCCTCCCCAACCTGAACTTGATATGCCAATTTGGCAGATCAAGTTGGTAACCTCCTGTTTATTAAGAACAAACATAAAGTCGTCAGGGAATCTCCGCGAATTCCTTTTCACTGCCCGGTTCAAGTCCCCTGTTTCCACCCCATAAAGCCGTGCCAAATCTGCATCCAGCATCACCCGCTCACCCCGCACCCAGCGGACCAACCCAGCCAACGCCTCCGCTCCCTTTTCCATCAACATCTTCATCCATGATTAAACCGCCCAAACCCCAAAACGGTTCGCTCATTTTTTTAACTTCCTTAACCCCCTAATCCCTTAACCGCTTTTTTCCACCTCCCGCCTTTTACCTGCCCCCGCGGACCCTAGGTCCGCAAATGTCCTACCCCGTTTGATAAGATTACGGGAAATGCGCAACACCTCTACCCAAGCTCTCGATGCCGTCGAAACCATCTTCAAATCGATGGATTGGTCCTACGAACGTAAATCTAACCCCAACGGGATCTTTACCGGGTTCAAACTCGATAAAAAGAACAACGCCCACATCGTCATCATGCCCGACGACAAAGGCAACAGCCTGCTCCTGGGCTGCGCCTACTACTTCACCACCCCCAAAGGCCAACTGGGTAAGTTCCGCCGCTTCTTCCAAAAAGAGGCGCTCAATATCAATGACCTTTCCATTTAGTTCGAACCCGCACGCGGGGTCCGACTCAGTAGCCGTTGCTGGCTCCCACGGTTCGATGTCTATCCAGAGGACCTCGTTTCCCTGATCGAACCCTACTTCAAGTCTCTCATGGGGACCTGTACCCACCTCTACCCCGAACTCATCAAACTCCTTCGCCACCAGGAACGGATCAAACCCCAGGACGACTTCCACCTCCCTTCATGAAAGATTCTTCATCTCTTTCCACATTCGTCTCTAAAACCCTCCATAGCTCAGCGAGGTTTACCGAGACTGAGCGACGGAGGGCCCCCTCAATCCCAAAAACCCTTCGAAGCTCAGCAAGGTTTACCGAGACCGAGCGGAGTAGGGCCACCTCTTCGATCGCCCTCCTCCTAGCTCTTTTATTAATCTCCCCTTGCCTTGCCTGGGACGACGATGACATCGACTCAAAGCCCTTTCATCAGTCCACGCATGAGCGTGTCCCGCAACCGCGGGGGAACATCGAAAGCTCAGTCATTGATTACGGATACAAAAACACATATCAGGCCAACCCAACCCACCGAACTTCCGTCATCGATTATGGGGGACTAAAACGATTGGCTCAAGATGACGACTACACCGCCCCAAAACGCCTCATCTCACCTCAACAGCAGTACGATGCAGACCGAGCCAGCTCAATTCGGGTTCCCTCAGTTCAGGAATCGATCGCTCTACGCGACCGCGAATCCAGGGAACTAATGGCCGAGTCCCAACGCCGCTTCGAGAAACAGGAAGCGGATCAGGAAAAGAGCCGTGCCCAGATGGGCAAACAGCAGGAGATCTATGACAAGATGGATCGAGAGGAGTGTGAGATGGCCGAGTTTCTTGGCGGAGTTTACAAAGCGAAGTTTGGGGCCACCACAGGTCGCAACTCGGCCGTGACTTCGGACGGCTATGTTTTCCGGAGCGGAAACAACTTCATCACCCCAAAGGGGATCTACACCAAAACTGGGAACACTTATGCGGGACCCGACAGCTTCACCACCCAAACAGGTACTCTGTTCTTTGGAAACAACCCAACAACGATTCAGGCAGGTGGCGCCTACTTTAGCGAGGGCGAGTCCGGCTACATCGTCAGCCCCAACTGCCGTAACACCTCCACCTGGCGCTCCCGATGAATATCTTTATCTCTAAAACCCGCCCGCCGCGGGCGCCCTTCGAAGCTCCTCCGCGAAGCGGGTTAAGAGCGTAGTAGGGCCACCATCCAACCCCAATGACCCCCGCCTTCATCATTCTCACTTTGTATAAAGTCTTCGTCTACATCGTCGGCTTATTTAGCGGCATCGCCTTCGCCATCTGGCTCCGATCCAGACTCTAACGCTCCCTTCTACCTGTCCCCTTCCACCTTAAACCCTCCGAATTCCCCCGCGTAAGCGGATATACCATCCGTCATGGAATGACTGACTCGAATGGGCGTGGGCAGGTCTGAGGGGGCCAAGCTCAGTGAGCCTGCCGAGACTGAGCGAAGGAGGGCCCCCTTCCCCATCATTGACATCCCTCTCCTTGAGATCGAAACTCAACCCATGAAAGTCGAAGTCGAACGAGAACAGGACGGCCGGTGGATCGCTGAAGTCCCCGTGATTTCTGGGGCCATGGCCTACGGTGCCACCCGGGATGAAGCGGTCTCCAAGGTCGAGGCTCTCGTCCTCCGCATCCTCGCCGATCGCCTAATTTCCGCTTAAGCTATACAGCAAATGAAAACCCGCCTCACTGCCGTCATCAGCAAGGAAGGCAACGATTACGTCGCCCTCAATCCAGATCTAGATATCGCCAGCCAAGGCCCCACCCCGGAATCCG
>Ga0214923_10009075_pt1 | contig 10413 bp, 8 predicted proteins | sample LL1510_MetaG_FD_177993 | JGI IMG/M metagenome (GOLD analysis project Ga0214923, IMG submission 177993) | Freshwater microbial communities from Lake Lanier, Atlanta, Georgia, United States - LL-1510 | ecosystem: Environmental > Aquatic > Freshwater > Lake | place: USA: Georgia | collected 2015-10-15
AATGCGGCGTTCACCAGCACCCCATGCCTTCCAAACTCCATAGCCGCGCTTCGCGTCAGGCTGTTGAGCGCCGCCTTAGTCGCCCCGTATGGGGCCCGGCCACTCCGAGTCACCAGACTATAGCAGGAGCTGATATTGACGATCCGGCCCCACCCGCGGGAAACCATGCCCCTCCCCAGATGCTGTATGAGGATCATCGGTGCGGTAAGGTTCACGGTAAGGATTCGTTGCCAGGTTTCTAGCCCCACGTCCGCCAGCGGTCCGATGGGGTTTTCTCCGGCATTGTTCACCAAAATGTCCACCGGCTCGGGACACTTTTGCGCCCAGGAAAGAACCGCCGCGGGATCAGCCAGGTCGAGCTCCTCCCTAGTCGGAGTCAAAACCAGATCCCCACGACACCGCAACTCTTCTGCCACCGCCCGCCCAATGCCTCGGGAGGCACCTGTCACCAAAGCTGTGCGGATCGATTTTTGGGAGGGCTTCATGAGAATTTAGATCGTAGTGCTATCCAATTCGGTTTTCAGCCAATTCTTCACGGCTTAAAAAGGGCGCCATGTCCTCCAGCGGAGCTGTCTCCATGCGCCCATCCTCTAGCTTTCGAGAAGAAAGCTTGGGGGCAAAGCCTTGGGCCAGATCCAGCATCACTTCACACAGTACCGGTCCGCGGCTCGTCAGGGCCCAGCGTATGGCATCTTCCAATTCCTCATGCTTTTGAATCCGGCGGAAAGGCAGGGTAAAGGCCCCCGCCACTTTTTCGAAATCTGGAAATCTCAAACCGGAATCCTCGCCGCAACCCACGACGTTGTCCGGGAAAAAGTTGCGCTGTGTTTGGCGGATGGAGTGATAGCCTTGGTTGTTCAGAACAAAGACCTTAATGGGCAGCCTGTTTCCCGCAACTGTTTGCAGCTCCTGCAGATTCATCATCAAGCTGCCGTCTCCTGCCAGACAGATGATCCTTTCCTTGTCCGGCAGGACCACTGCTGCGCCAATGGCGGCGGGCAGGTCGTACCCCATGGAGGCACAGCCGGAGTTGTGGAAAAGCTTCATTCTCGGGCGTATCCGGATTGCCTGGAACGCCGTAACACAGGCAGTGCCGTCTCCACACACCACCACTTCCCCATCCTTGAGTTGGTCAGATAAGCTTTCTATGAAACAGTAGGGGTTAACTTTCTCCTTTAGCTTCCAATATTCAGGCAAAACCACTTGGTACCGCTTCACCCTCTCCCGGCACCAAGCCAGCCAGTCGGCATGATGGGGAACCCAGTCGCGGGACAGCTTGTCCATGGCGGGAAGAAAGTCCCGGAGGTTGGCATGTATGGGAAGGTCGATGGACAAGGTGGGTTTTTTCATCTCTGCTTCGTCAACATCCACCATCACCTTGAAGGCCCCCCGGGCGAAGTTTTTCCAGTTGTAGGAGATTAGCCGGATATTCAGCCGGCAGCCGAGGATCAGGAGAAAGTCGCTGTTTTGCACGGTGAAGTTGCCTGCCCGATCTCCCACCGAACCCGGCCGGCCGGCGTAGCAAGGGTGGTCGTTAGGAAGAAGGTCGTAGGAGTTCCAGGCCGCAACCAAGGGGACCCCTAAGCGCTCAACCAGTTTTAGCAGAAGACCTTCCTGCTCAGAAAGTCTCACCCCAGACCCCGCGTAGATAACCGGTCGTTGGGCGCTTTTCATGCGGTCGAATAGTTGCCGGAGTTGATCTTTCTTTAATGCGTAGAAATCCGGGCCTTGCTCCTCCGCCGACAGCTGGAATCCCCTCAAGTTTCTCGGGTCAATCTGGGCTGCCTGTACATCGATGGGGATATCCAACCAGACGGGGCCGGGCCTACCGTGGCTAGCTAGGTAAAGAGCTTTTTCCAAGTGATAGCGTATGGTCGATGGATCATCGACCAGCACCGCATATTTGGTGATTCCCTTAACCATCTCCACAATGTTTACCTCCTGATCGCCAAGTTGCCGCAATGGAAGCCCAGTCGAGCTCACCAAGGTTTCACACTTCGACTGTCCGGAGAGAATGATCATTGCCATTGAGTCGACATAGGCTCCGTAGACTCCAGTGATCGCATTGGTGGCTCCGGGGCCGGCCGTCACATTGACTGCCGCGATTCGGCTGGAAACCCTGAAATACGAATCCGCGGCCATCGCACATGATTGCTCATGATGGCAATAGACCTTCTTGATTCGGGATTCTCTTCCGAACGCATCATTGAGATGCATCGCAGCGCCACCCGTCACCATGAAGACATGGCCGATACCGTGGTCAGCCAGATAGCAGACGATGTAATCGGACAGTCGAATCATGAGCTTGGTATTCTGTGCAGAACGGTCAGGAAAGGGCTACTCTGATCCATAGAATAATTCTTGCTGAGAATTTCTATGAACTCCGGAGACATGTAAGTCAGGTCATTTTTAAAAAGGACCACGGTCTCGAATTTGCGGGAGGCCCATGCCTTGATGTAGAAGCTCTCCATTCCCTTCGGAAAGGAAACCCCCGGATGCCACCAAGACGGCTGGTTTAAGGGTGGGGTCACCCCGAATGCGGCGTAGGCCCACTGCATCCGGGGCCCGAAATAGACCGAGGAGCGACCGGATTGGGAGAGAACAGCATCCACTTCCGAACAGACCTCGGGGAAAATATTGCCTGTGTGCAGCCCTTTAAAAAATTCCGGCGCCGGAGAGCGATCAGACAACCGATTCTCAAAGAACGCCCCAGGCCCTATTAACTTGACCCTGTACCGCATAACAGCCTGCGCACAGGCAATCCCGATTAATACGCAAGCAAGCGCCGAAAAGTAGCTTTTCCACCGAAAGTCGGTAAGTGTCGCTATATGAAGCTGCGCATTCCCCTTCCGAAGCGGAATGCAAAGCCCCAGTACGGAGCAAAGGAAGACCAAAGGCACATCCACTATCTTCGCCTCTCCGTTGGTGATGAAACCATACAATCATGCGATCAGCCCTAGGAGAGCCAGCCAATGTCTCTGTTCATTCCCTCCGCTAAAAAGACGTCTCGAATGTATTATCCAAGGGCTCAAAAGAGCGGCCAGCACGCCTGAAAACAGAGCTTTTTCCATCGGCCCAATATCCTGGAATAGCTGCTTGAGAGTTGCTCCGCGGTCGGCGATGCCCAGGTACCCAGTCACCAGATCCGCTGGCTTGATGTTGGCTGCCGCAAGGGTGAGAAGAGCGATCGCGGCGAAAATAGCCATGATGGCGATCACCACCCAACGAATCCTTGAGAACAATCCGATCGCCAGCATCCCAATGATCAGTAGACCGGCAATGTTCGGTTTGGCAAGGGAAAGCAGGGCGAGAGAACCGATGCATGATACCCTGACCCACCGATCCTCCGGGTTTCCGAATAGCCTCCAGAATGAAAGAAAACCAAGGACCGCGATAACCGTTGTGACGGGATTATACCACCAGTATGAGACAACCACAGTCGTGCAAGCTTGAATCATGAGAGAAAAAAGCCAGGCACCAAAGCGGTCTTCAAGAATCCCGTCCAAAAGAAAATACGACCAAAAAAAAGTTGCGAATGAGAAGATCGAGGTCAGCGCGACTAAAGAGCGCCAACTGGAACCAAAAGCATCAAAGGCACAACCTGCCCCTAGGTAAAACAAAGGAGGCATCGTACAGGGAAAGTCACGGAAGGGTTTCTGTCCCAAATGGATCCTCCAACCCATATCGATCAGTGCACTGTGGTCGAATCCACCGAATTGGATCATCCCGAGCTTGAAGATTGTCGCACTAATCAGGAAGGCCGTGGCCCACACGAATACCCATGCATATTTTGCTGACAGCTCTCCGCCGAATGGCCTGCCAATTTCCGAATGCCTCCAACACCAGGCGGCGCACAGGCAGAACAGGAGCGACACACCGATGCCATAAAAAAGATAACCCGAAGCTTGGGGAGGCGCCGCGGTTCCGAAAACTGTCAGGGAAAAAAGTGAAAGAACGAACGGCACAGCAGCCTTACTGCGCGATTCCATATTACAGGATATCATTGATTCCCGTTCTCTTGAATCCATGCCAAAGTCTTCGATACCCCCTCTTTCCTAGACACTTGCGGCATCCATCCGGTGGCTGTGCTGATTTTATAATTATCCGCTACAAAAAATCTCTGATCCTCATGCCTCCAGTCGAGTTTGGTAAACTTGAGAGAAATACCGAGCATCCCCTCCAACATTCCGAACAGTTCTAAGAGCGAACAACTGTTGGCAGAACCTCCGCCTATATTGAACGCTTCTCCCTTGATCCCGTCGATCTGCCGTGCAGCCTCCAAGTAGCACGAAACGGCATCCTCCACGTGGAGGAGATCCCTCACCTGCTTGCCGTCACCCGAAATCGTGAATGGCTCAGGTGAAGGATTTTTCTTCTGGGCCAAGGCCTGCATGCAGAACCATCCCACCCAGCCCTGATCAAAGGTGGAATGCTGCCGCCCCCCGTAAATTGTGGAGTGACGAAATACGGCGGTGCGTAGCCCGTAGGTTCTCGCGTACTCCAGAACATACTGGTCAGCTGCCCCCTTGGAACAACCATACGGAGTGCGAAAATCCAAAGGCGCATGCTCATCCACCCCCAATGCATAATCAAGGGCAGTGTATCGCGTGGCCTCCTCTGTCAAGCGAACCCCTGCCAATGATCCGTAAACCTTGTTGGAGGAAGAGTAAAGCAGTGCAGCTTCAGGCGCATTCATACGCAGGGTCTCGAGCAGATTCATCGTGCCAAGAACATTGGTTCGAAAATCAATGTACGGATCCTTCACCGAGGTGGTCATGGCAACCTGCCCGGCGAGATGAAAAACCACGTCCGGACGTAATCCTTTAAAGGCCTTAGCCAAAGTGATGGCATCCGCCGTATCACATTGGATGAAATCCAGAGATCCCAACCCCCGCAGCCATTCAAGGTTATGGCTTGAACCAAATCGGGATAAGTTATCCAGAAGAGTGACTTTTTCGCCCTTCTCGATAAGCCGAGCTGCAATGTTGCTGCCCACAAATCCGCACCCGCCCGTAATAAGATAATTTTTCATGAATGCTTTCCCATCGCTAACTTTCTAAGATGGCGGAGTCTTCGAAGGGTCCCGAGATAGCTAAACATGAAGGCGACTAGATCTCTCTTCGTCCTGCCTGCTTTCCTTTTCTGAAAAGTGAATGGAATCTCAAGCAGCGAAAAGCCGACATCTCGCAGAGAAAGCTTGAGAAGGATTTCCTCGATAATATCGAAGTTTCTGCACTCCAGACTCAGTGATCGGAGAGCGTCGCCCCGGTAAAGCCTGAAACTATTGGAAAGATCATTGCAACGGATCCCCAACACCATTCGGAACGTCAGATTGACAAGGTAGCTCAGAAAAATCAGCAATGCAGGATTTTCAGTGCCGCCTCCTTTCACATAACGGGAGGCAATTACCAAATCGGCTTGGCTTCGCGCTCCCCACATCGCCTTCACGAATGAAGGCGGGTGAGAACCGTCCGAGTCCATGCAAAGAATCCAGCGACCAGTGGCACGTGCAATTCCTGTTTTCAAGGCATGGCTATAAAGGGCACCTCCCAACCGGGACACATAAGAGACATCGTTCCTCCGGCAAATCTCGGGTGTCTCGTCCCGGGGTGTCTCGGTATCCACCACAAGGATCTCAAACGAGATATCCAGTCCTCTCAACTCGGCCCTCAATTGGGGAAGAAGCCAACTTAAGTTCCCTGCTTCCTCGAACGAGGGGAGAACCACGCTGAGTTCGGGCGATGCTTGCATGTTCATTCAATTAATCTGTCGGGCTCAGCCAGATTCAATTGAGGAAACGATTCTCTGGAAAGCTCCCAGACGGCATGGGAAAGACGTTGGGTCGGGGACCAGTTTAGTTCTTTCTTGGCGAGGGAAGCGTCGGCAACAAGGTGGCTGGGCTCGAATCGCCCCTCTGCCTTAGCGCCAAACCTGAGTTTTACCTGAATGCCGAGCTCAGCAACAACACCCTCCACCATCTCTCGGACTGTGGCGGAAGATCCTCCGCCAATGTTGAAAACTTTGGGATTTTCTGGTGCTGGCACATTCCGGATAGCAGCATTGATGGCACTGGCCACATCTCGAGCGGAAATATGATCTCTCGACTGGACCCCGGAAGTGAGTTCAATCGGAATTCCCGAGGAGGCAGCGCGCAGAATCGAGGGGAAAAGGCGGCTTCGGTCATCCCCGATCCCAGTGAAGGAAAATGGTCTCAGTACCGTCAACGACAGACCAAATTCCACGGCGGCGGAACGGACCAACAGATCGGCCGCAGCCTTACTCGCCCCGTAGGGATGCCGAGTATCCAAGGGATCATCCTCGTTTAACGGACGGGAAATCGATTTGTAAGCGAGTCCTGTCCCGATGAAGATAAAGTGAGATCCCCCCGATACAGCAGCGCTTTCGCAAAGGTTCACGGTGAAGTCCACGTTGAAGCGGATGAGGTCAAACCACTCCGTCTTCGGAAACTCCATCCCTGTAGCCGCACAATGGATAATGGTTGCAGGCCTAAAGTCGGCCACAATCCGGGCAACCCCCTCGCGGTCCCAGAGATCCACCCGGACCTCCCTTACAGATGCGTATTTGGAATGGAATCTGCTTTCCGATCGGAGCAAGACAAGGATTTCCGAATTGGGATCGCTCCCGGAAAGCTCAAGAAAGTTGCGGCCAAGAGTTCCAGAGGCCCCAGTCAGCAGGATGCGATGCTTCACCGAATTATTCATTTCAAACCATGACACCAAGCCGCGGTCTTTCGGATGCCCTCTTCCAGCGAGATCTGACACCTTAGCCCCAACTCCGCCCGGGCTCTTTCAACACAAGACACATAACGAGAAGGGGAAGTGTTGAAGCGAAAAGCTGAAGAAGCAACGGACGCTACAGACCCCCCCAAGGTCGTTGCCACTGTTTCAGCAAGTTGAGAAATCGTAATCTCTTGGTCGGAGCCCACATTGTAGGGATAGCAGGCCTTCCCCCTGAAGAGAATCGTCCAGAGCCAAACAGCCAGATCGGCTGCGTAGAGGTAGGAGCGGTATGGGGTGCCATCCTTGACCTTGATTGGCTCCCCCTTCATGGAATCTCGGATAAAGTTGCCGATGGCAAAATGGGCATCGAGCGGTAAGTGGGGCCCCACAAAAGCAAAGCAACGGGCAATGGTTACCTCGAGACCATTCTCCTGATGCGCAATCGCACAAAGGAGTTCCCCTACTCGCTTCCCTTCCCCATAGGCCGAGTTCGGGTCCATCGGGTCCGGCGCCCCAAAGTAGGACTCGGGAATATGGGTCATTTCAGCAGGTTGCCTCCCGTAAACTGCGCCAGAACTCACAAAGAGAAAACGCTTAACGCCTGCAGCCACTGCAAACTCAAGTGTGCGCTTGGTCCCACGAATGATCGTATCCAGCATTACGGAAGGCGGAACAGGAGCCGAGGAAGTCGTGCCCGCATGAATAACATGTGTGAATGAGCCTCGGGGAAAATCAAAATCACGGACGTCCCCACGGAGAAGTGTGATCGATGACTCTTCCGCAAGGTGAGGAACTTTCGCGTAAAAGCCTTCGGGGTCTCGCGAAAGACCTACCAATTCTGCGCCCAGTTTCAACCGTTGGTTCGCAAAAACAAAACTTTCTAACAACCAGATCCCAAAGAATCCCGTCGCACCAGTGACAAAGATTCGACCATTGCGAACGTCGCCCCAAAATGGTTCTAGGGTGTCGCAACCATAAGCCAAATCTTCGCGGAACAGCGAAATATCCATATATTATCGAATAGAGATCTTGAACACAAATACAGTATTCCCGGAATCAAGATTAATTAATGTTGTTTCAGAATTAATAATTTTAAAGCTGAAGAGTGCCAGATTTTTTTCAGCTTCAGAAAGATTATCGCCAATTTCAGTAATTATTAGGATTTCATTTCCTGATTGGGGGAAATGCCCCTCCGAACCAATCGGACCAGAAAAATCCTGAAGGAGCGGAAATTGCTTGTTGATTCTTTTATCACCACAATTTAGATAGTTGGTAGCATTCACTTGACGAAATAATGGTCCTAAGAATTCTGATTCGTTGTACCATATATGACAAATTCTTGAGGGATCAATCTGATCCAGTTTTTTTGATAATGCAATTGTTGTGTTAAAAATGGAGTAATTTGACTTTAGCGGCTTGCGGAACGCTGTTAAAGCAAAAGCGTCATAGCTTATAAAGTTACCGAATGCTGGAGAAAAGCTGAATATATTTATAAAAAATAGATAGAGAATTGCGCACAAATGTATTAAAAAGTGTTTCTGCGCAAGGAATAGTAGCATCGCTCCAACAACCATGACGGTAATCAAGCATGACAAAGCGCCTAACAATTTGATTCCGAAGAAATTACTCCAAGTATAATAATAGTGATTTGTAATATATAATGTTGTAATGAAGCAGAAAATACAAACAGCAAGCAGAAACCAGCCTTGAATCTGACTCATCTTCGTTTTGCAAGCATGAAGAAGCGCGCCCAAGCCAAGCATATATACGGGAATAGTTTGATTGAAATACAAAACTTGTAAGGACCATTGATGGATAACGATATCAACGAATAAATTGAAACACCCACTAATGATGACCGCCGCGAGAACTGCATTAATATATTTTATATCTTGCACAGAATGAGCCTTGGCATTCCTTGAAAAGACGCCACAAACAATAAAAGCTACGGCAGCAAGAAAAATACTGCCGGGCAAGATTAACCATGAAGCATTCGGAAGCCATTCCTGAAAAGGTGGCCTAGCATATCCTCCCCCCGTAAAATGAAGAAGTTTTCTAATATTGGACGAGAAATATATTGAGTTGCTGTAACTAGAATGAAAAGCGCACAGACATATCGTTGTTACAAAAAAACCAGTAAGAAAGGAGAAGCCGGATCTTTGTAAATCGCGCCATATTGACTTCATCGGAGTCTTTGATAATTTGATTAATCCATACATTGCAATTATGACTGGTAAATATATTATACTTAAAATTGCAGAGTATAACATTAATCCATAAAAGAAACCGGAAATAGATAGATATAGATATTCAAACTTGCCCTTTTCTTTCGATGCTAATATACAAAACAAAAGTGCAATTCCATAGTAGGTTGCAACTGCCGAGTCAGTATAGTCAGACCCAAATGTAGACAATAAATACTCATATCCAACGGAAAAAGTCGCAACCATGAAGGCACACACACTTCCGAAAAATGCTTTAACACTATAAAAGATTGCTAGCAGTAAGGTGACAGCAAACGCCATATCTTTAATTATTTTTGCGGTTAGCGGATCGAACAAACTATATAGAAATGCAGAGGGGAGTGTAACTGGCAGAAGCTCAATCGCTGGATGATTATTAAATAATACCTTATATTTCTCGAAGTATAATGAAATGCCAACATAAGCCCAGTGGTCCACCCATCCGAAAGGGTCAAAGAGCCATGCCTGATTTAAAAACGCGGCTATTCCAACAAGTGATAATATAAATAATAAAAAAAGAATATTCCGCCTAATGAGCATCATCATAGGAGATGCGTTCCTGGTTTTTCCTCATTAAAAAGGTATTTTGGTCTGTATTTTAAAAAAGGGCGTTCGATCAGATTATAACTTATCATGCTGATGCTAATTGTGCTGAAGCCCAACATTATAATCGCAGCCAAAAGTGATAAGTCTTCTGAGAAATAGTTTTTTGCAATATTATATATTGGAATAGCAATTAAATATATAATTGCAAAATGTATCATGTATATACTATAACTTACCTTCCCCGTCGTTTTCATAATTAATCTAAGGGAGGGGGAGGACATTCTGTTATTAATTGTATCCTGCTTAATTGCCCATTGAAGAAGTGCCAAGCTCGCGATAATAGAAACACTTGTTGCTGATAGCCGTGCAACCTCGCTTAATTTGTACCATCCACCTAGCCTATTTAGCTCAACTGTTAATATAAAAAAAAGCAAAGCTCCAATTATTCCAAAGTATTTTTTACTATTTTGCCAACCTATATCTACCTTGAAATAACCAATGTAGAAGCCAATTACAAACTCGAGCAATCGGCTAGGAAATCCGTTATAGTAAACGATAATTGGATCTGTTTTTGCAAGATGCAAAAGTGCAAATAGAAAAATAAATCCAAGAGCTAAATAGTATTTGAATGAATTTTTCAATTGGCTCGGAATTATACAAAAAGCGGGGACCACAATGTACAGCAACCACTCCAATTTAATTGACCAACATACACCTAGCCATGGAGAAGGGCTGTATGAACCAGGAATCGGCAACATTGTAAAAGAACTAAGCACATCAACTGGGCTAACTGGAGTTACACTTGGACCAAGAAGTGCGACGAATATTAAAAAATAATAGAGCGGTGCAATTCGGAGAAATCGGCATACAAAATATTTTTTCCA
>Ga0214923_10009079_pt1 | contig 10411 bp, 6 predicted proteins | sample LL1510_MetaG_FD_177993 | JGI IMG/M metagenome (GOLD analysis project Ga0214923, IMG submission 177993) | Freshwater microbial communities from Lake Lanier, Atlanta, Georgia, United States - LL-1510 | ecosystem: Environmental > Aquatic > Freshwater > Lake | place: USA: Georgia | collected 2015-10-15
CTCTTCCGCTGGGCAACTCCAAATTGCCGGCCTTGGCCCGCTGTGAATTCGCCCTGGTGCCGGAGAACTGCTCCTCCTTGGCCGGTTATATTACCGAGAAGATTTTCAACGCCCTTTTCGCCGGCTGTATCCCCATCTATCAAGGCCACCCGGATTCAAGCCGTTGGCTTCCCCGTGAGATCTTTGTTCCCATGGACCAGTTTGCGGACGGGGCTACCTTGGTGAATTTCCTTCAAACCATGCCCCAAGAAAAAAAAGAGGAATTAAAGCAAGCCGGGAAAAAATTTCTGGATGGAGGAGAAGCAAGACGATTCGACATCAGTTCCTGGACCGCCGCGATCAAGGAACAAATATTTGCGCTGAAAAAGAATCGTGATTTCTATTTTGGCGGAGGGATATTCAAGCCCATGAAGGCCGTCATCCTGGCAGGGGGTTTGGGAACGCGGATCAGCGAGGAGACGGGTTTTCGCCCAAAGCCGATGGTGGAGATCGGGGGCAAGCCCGTGCTTTGGCATATCCTGAAGATTTATTCAGGACATGGAATCCGCGACTTTATAATCTGTACTGGGTACCGGGGGTTTATGATCAAGGAGTATTTCGCCAACTACTTCCTCCATACCTCGGATGTGACCTTCCGCATGGCTGATAATCGTATGGAGGTGCATGAAAAGTACGCAGAACCATGGAATGTAACAGTGGTGGACACAGGGGACACTACCCAAACCGGGGGTAGACTCCGTCGGATTCGGGACTACATCGGTTCTGAAAGGTTCTGCATGACCTATGGGGATGGTTTGGGGAACGTGGATGTAACTGAGGCAATCCGGTTTCACGAGAAACAGGGCAAGCTGGGCACGGTTACGGCCGTGCAGCCCCCGGGACGATTTGGCGCCCTCAAGGTCACCCAGCACCGGGTGGAATCTTTTATTGAAAAGCCTGTGGGCGACGGGGGCTGGATCAATGGCGGGTTTTTTATCCTTGAGCCAAAGGTTTTGGATTACATTAAAGATGATCAGGTGATTTGGGAGCGCGAGCCGTTGCGAAAATTAGCTTCCCAAAAACAACTTGCCGCCTACCGGCACCGGGGCTTTTGGTTTCCCATGGATACCTTGAGAGATCGGCAATATCTCGAGGGGCTTTGGGTCTCGGGTAAAGCTCCTTGGAAAAATTGGTGATTCCCAGAAGAGCTTTTCGGGGCAAACGCGTTTGGCTTAGTGGTCATACCGGTTTTAAAGGAGGATGGCTGGCTGCCTGGCTGCTTGAGTCCGGGGCGCAAATTACCGGTTTTTCCTTGGCTCCAACCACTCCGTTTTTTGGCCAGCTCGGGCTAAGTCGCCGGCTCCGAAGTGAGATTGGTGATATCCGGGATGCCCGCAGGGTCCGTGAGTCCATTCTTCGGTCCCGCCCGAATTTTGTATTTCACCTGGCTGCCCAACCCCTTGTCCGGAAATCCTATCATCGGCCTTTGGAAACCTATGAGGTCAATACCATGGGCACCGCCCATGTGCTCGAAGCATTGCGTGCGGTGCTTCACCCCTGCGCGGCGGTTCTTGTCACCACGGACAAGGTCTATCGGAATGAGGGAAAGCGACATACCTTCCGGGAGGACGACCCTTTGGGAGGTCAGGATCCTTACAGTGCCAGCAAGGCGGCGGCGGAAATTCTGATCGGTTCGTACCGGGACTCATTTTTCCAAAACCATCCGGTGCGGATCGCTTCGGCCCGATCGGGCAACGTCATCGGAGGAGGGGATTACGCCCAGGACCGTATTATTCCCGATGCCTACCGGGCCCTTCGACGGGGGCGACCCATCCCGGTCCGAAATCCCCGCTCCGTTCGGCCATGGCAACATGTGCTGGAGCCGACTTCCGGGTACTTGGCTCTGGCTGCGAGCCTCGCCCGCAGCCGGAAGCATGAAGGAGCCTACAATTTTGGCCCCTCCCCCCGTGACGAAAGAACCGTGATCGAGCTGGTTCGGGAGGTTCTCAAGAATTCGAGGGGAGGTTGGCGGGCCTTTCAGGAAAAACATCCTCCCCACGAGGCAGGGCGGTTACAGTTACAAAACAGCAAGGCACGCGGGCTTCTCGGTTGGCAACCCAAGCTCTCGTTTTCGCAGGCCGTGCGGCTTACGATGGAGTGGTATCAAGCCTCCACGAAGCCTGAATTCGATGCCTACGGAGCTTGCCGGAGCCAAATCACGGAATATCAAAACATGGGTGGATCGTGAGCCCAAAGCCGCAGGCAAATAAAATCCGTGAGGAGATTCTTCGCCTCACCCGGGAATATTCGCGGCTGACCCATGCCGCCCAGCGGCCGGGCTGGGACGAGAAAAAGCCGGCCTTCGTCCTGGGGAAAACGCCCGTTCCCTATGCGGGGCGGGTGTTTGACGAGGATGAGGTGGAGGCGGCGGTTTCCTCCACATTGGACTTCTGGTTGACGTTGGGTCCGGAAGGGGGGGCTTTTGAGCATGAGTTGGCTTCGTTACTTGGCGTAAAACACACGCTTTTGGTCAACTCCGGCTCCTCCGCCAACTTGCTTGCGTTATCGGCTCTGACCAGTTCGAAAATCCCAGAAAAGAAGAGACTCTTGGCGGGTGATGAAGTCATTACCTGTGCGGCGGGTTTCCCGACCACGGTGGCGCCGATTTTGCAGAACGGGTTAGTGCCAGTTTTCATCGACAACGATCCCATGACCGGAAATGCACGAGTGGATCAATTAGAGGCTGCTTACTCGGCGAAGAAGACCAAGGCGGTGATGATGGCTCACACGCTGGGGAACCCTTTCGATGTGGGAGCGGTTCTATCGTTTTGCCGGAAATACGACCTCTGGCTCATCGAAGACAACTGCGATTCACTGGGGAGCACATACTCAATTCCTTTAGGTAAGGCGAAGGAGCTGGGTTTTGCAGAAAATTCACCCGGCATTCCTTCGGATGGAGTTCACATCACCCGTTACACCGGGACCTGGGGAGATCTTTCCACCCAGTCTTTTTATCCCCCCCACCACATGACCATGGGGGAGGGTGGGGCGGTGAACATCGTTTCGCATCCGCCATTGAAAAAGCTGGTCGAGAGTTTCCGAGATTGGGGGCTGGACTGCTGGTGTGCTTCTGGGGTGGATAACACCTGTGGGAAACGGTTTGACTGGAAGTTGGGAGAGCTTCCCGAAGGATATGACCATAAATACATTTACAGTCATCTCGGTTATAATCTAAAACCTCTCGACCTTCAGGCCGCCATTGGGCGTGTTCAATTAAGAAAATTACCCGATTTTATTCAGGCACGAAAAGACAATTGGGAGATCTTAAGGCGAGGACTTGATGAGCTCGGGAATATATTCGATTTTTCCCTACCGACTCACGCAACAAAGTGGACCTCGGGCGGGGGTTTCTCGTGGGATGGTAAAGGAAGCATGTCCGACTGCTCTTGGTTTGGCTTCATGATCCGAGTTCGGCCGAGTGCCCGATTTAAGGTTCGGGACCTGGCAAAGCATCTGGATCAGAAAAAAATAGGCAATCGAATGCTGTTTGGAGGGAATCTGACGCGGCAACCTGTGTTTGTTCAGTTGAAGAAAGAACGACCCCATTCTTTTCGGCAGGTAGGGGAGACGAAGGGAGCGGACGAGATCATGAATCAAGCTCTTTTTCTTGGCACCTACCCAGGCCTAAGCAAGCAGATGCTTGAACACGAGATTAGTGAGATTAGGGATTTTGTTCTTCAGCGGTAAACATTATGGCTCATCCACTTCCCAAAGAGGATTTGGAGCACGTTCTTGCTCATACTCGGCCTCTTTGGGAGCAATTCCGTGGTGGTAGGATTTTTGTCACAGGCTCTACTGGGTTCTTTGGAATTTGGCTGTTGGAAAGCTTTGCTTTTGCAAATAAAAAATTAAACCTTGGGGCCACTTTGGTGGGGTTGTCTCGGGATCCGAATGCCTTCCATGCAAAAGTTCCCCATATGGCCCAAGAAAGCTCGATTGCTTTACATCGCGGTGACGTCCGTGATTTTGACTTTCCGCGAGGATCTTTCACACACGTTATTCATGCGGGCACAACTTCTTCAGCTCCTGTTCCGCCATCCCAAATGCTGGATACGATCATTCGCGGGACAAAGCGGACACTAGAGTTTGCTGTGGCTGCAGGTGCTAACCGTTTTCTCTATGTGAGTTCTGGTGCGGTTTACGGGAAGCAACCCCCTGAAATGACCCATATTCCCGAAACCTACTGTGGTTCATCGGATCCGATGGACCCGAACTCGGTCTATGGGGAAGGGAAGCGAGTTGGGGAGCTCCTTTGTGCGATTGCGCATCAGGAGCATGGTCTCGAAACGACCGTTGCCCGGTGCTTCGCTTTTGTAGGCCCCCATTTACCGCTCAATGCCCATTTTGCCATTGGGAACTTCATTCGGGACGCCATGAAGGGGGAGCCAATAAAGGTCAAGGATGGCACCCCCTACCGTTCCTACCTCTACGCAGCCGATCTGGCTGTTTGGCTTTGGACAATCCTCTTCCGGGGGGGCACTCATGGAGCCTACAACGTGGGCTCTGAGAAAGAAGTCTCGATCCTAGAACTCGCAACTCTCGTGGCCAGAATAGCAGGTGCCAACTTGACGGTTAAAATCTCACAGCCACTTATTGGAGCAACAAAATCATCGCGATGTGTGCCGAATTGTCAAAGAGCTATGCGCGATTTGAACTTACGCGAGAACGTTGCACTACCGGACGCCATCAACAAAACAGTTCGATGGTTAGATTAGCCAAGATGACAGTCGCAGACTACATCGCACGTGATTTGGAAAAGCGTGGAGTGACCCATGTGTTTGAATTAGTTGGGGGAATGATTGCCGTTTTAATTGACTCCTTACATCGGCAGAAACGCATCAAGATTATTAGCATGCACCACGAGCAGGCCGCGGGATTTGCCGCTGAGGGTTTCGCACGTATTGCAGGTGTCCCGGGAATCGCTTTGGCCACCAGTGGTCCCGGCGCGACTAATCTTTTGACCGCCATCGGCAGCTGTTATTTCGATTCGGTGCCAGCTGTGTTTATCACGGGACAGGTCAATCGTCATGAAATGAAGGGTGACAGAGGTGTTCGCCAGTTAGGCTTTCAGGAAACAGATATAGTTTCTATGGCCCGGCCCATCACTAAATCTTCCACACTCGTTGCTGACTCGGATCAGCTGCCTCGGCTTCTTGATGAAGCCTTTTCCTTGGCGATATCAGGCCGTCCGGGTCCCGTCCTGCTTGATATTCCCATGGATGTGCAAAGAGCGGGGATTAAAGTTGCTGGATTGTCGATTCCAAGGCCCGAATCAACAGGTAACTATCCCGATCCCGGCAATTTTCTTGCGCGGCTCGGCTTGGCGCTTGCGAAAGCCAAGCAACCGCTTCTTCTTGCAGGGGGAGGAGTGAACTCAGGCCTCGCTCGCACTCCATTTCGCGAATTGGTCAAGAGACTGGCAATTCCTGTCGTGAACTCTCTGATGGCAGTCGACATATTACCGTACAACCACCCCCTCCGTGTGGGTTTAATTGGAAGTTACGGCAACCGTTGGGCCAATCTTGCAATCAGCGAAGCTGATCTTCTGTTGGTATTGGGAAGCCGTCTTGATGTTCGTCAGACCGGAGCCGACCCGCAAAATTTCAAAGGAGAGAAGCAAATCTTCCATGTCGATTGCGAGCCGGGCGAAATCAATAACAGGGTAGAGGGTTGCGAAAGCCTGGTATCTGAACTAATTCCTTTTATCGAGGCTGCCCGAAAAAAACTCCCCCTTGGGTCTGGACATCCAGTTTGGAAAGCAAAAATTTCTGAGCGTAAGGATAAGTGGCCCGATGCAAACGAGCAGGCGGGCATGCCGGGGATCAACCCTAATTCTTTCATGCATAGTTTGTCTGAGAAATCCTGCAGTGCCGCTGCATTTATAGTCGATGTTGGCCAACATCAGATGTGGGCTGCCCAATCGGTTCGATTAACCTCCTCGCAACGTTTTCTCACCTCGGGTGGAATGGGTGCGATGGGGTTTGCTTTGCCTGCGGCCATCGGAGCCTGCCTGGCGGCCGGCCAAGCAGTGGTGGTGATTGCCGGGGATGGTGGGTTCCAAGTCAATATCCAAGAGCTTCAGACCATTGTGCGCCAAAAGATGCCGATCAAAATCGTGATTATTAACAATCATTGCCACGGCATGGTTCGTCAATTTCAGGATTCATATTTCCGCGGAAGAGTTCAATCCACTGTCTGGGGGTATTCTGCTCCATCTTTTAAGGCGATTGCCTCCGCCTATGGAATTTCTTCGGAAATTCTGGAGCATGAGAAAGATGTAGAGTCAGCTCTAGGCTGCCTTTGGAAAGAGAAAGATAAGCCTTTTCTACTGGAAGTTACTATTCCAACTGAGATAAATGCTTATCCGAAAATGGCATTCGGAAAAGGAATAAGTGAAATGGAGCCTTTTGCTAAGCCGGTTGACATGGAGGGTACTTAAAGTGTCATCCAATTCTTCATCTTATAAAGAACGGAATGATCAAATATTTTGCAGGGTGTCTCCCTGCTTCCATTGCTCGACAAATTTTATCTGCGACTGGTATTCGGCAAGCGTAAAAAGTCATAATACTTATAGAAAAAATCAAGATTCGAATCTTGAGGCTTTTGATTAAACAAAGGGTGTTTTAATATCTGCGAATTGAAACAGATCCTTTGTCGACTTAAGAAAAATCTTTCCTGGCTGCGCCCTTTTTCTAGTGTGCGACTTAAAAGAATCGGTTGCGATCATGAGGGCGGCAAAGTGGCTAAGGCTGGATTCCCTGATTTGCTAGGAATTTCCTCTGTAAAAGAAAAACCATGTGGAAAAGATAAAGCTGCTGTCCTTCCAAACGACTTAGTCGATTCCTTTAAGGTTTCAGGCAGGAACGACTACAAAATCTGCTGGTCTAAATAGTGAGCTTATTTCAAGGCAGATAAGGGAACCGTTGTACTAGCCCGGGTTAAGGCAACTTCTTTTGAAAACGGTATCAGTTGCTCAAGACCATCTGAAAGCAGGCGGTGCTGCCAAGGCAGCTAATCGCTGGGTTGGTCTGCTTAGGCATCAGGGCGTAACAGTTCAGCAAATCACCGGAGATGAGAAGCCCTTAAAGGGGTCTCTTATGAGCGGTAAGCCACCCCGCGGGTGGCAGCGGATCCTCGAATGCTTTCGAGATCCGTCTTCTAGCAGGAGGTCAGAAGTTAACCGGCAACTCACATCGATTTTATCCAAAGAAAAGTCAGATTTGGTCTGGTTTCATAACATTGCGGGCGGAGGAAAATGGGGATGGTCGGAGGAGATGGTTCGGATCGCCCGTGACCATGTGCCAGTGATGTGGACGCTGCACGATATGTGGGCGTTGGGGAGTGGCGAAGAGTCGTATTGGGAGGTCGAAGAAACAGAAGCGAGAAGGGGCAAGCGGGAAGGGGCAAGTGGTGGGAAGCGGGAAGGGGAAAGCGCCGAGGTTGGAAGGTGCGAAGGTTCGAAAGTTGCGAGAGTGTGGGGGGCGGGGGGAAAATATCCGGTGACGCTGACGGCGCCTTCAAAGTGGTTGGCGGATTCGACCTGCAAATTGACTGGTCTTCCGTGTGTTCATCTGCCGAACCCGATTGATCTGGATTTGTTCAGCCCCGGGGATCAAGCAGAAGCCCGCCGACGACTGGGTCTGCCGGAAAAGGGGCTGGTGGTTTTGGCCGGGGCCGATTCCCTGCAGGATCCGCGCAAGGGATTCGACCTGCTCCTGGCGGCTTGGGAGCAATTTCGTGCGGAGGGCGTCACCCTGGCCCTTTTTGGCCGGCATGGGCAAACCAAACCTGGGCAGGTTTATCTTGGTAACCTAGTTACGGACGAGCAGATGGTGGCGGCTTATCGTGCGGCCGATCTCTATGTGCATCCGGCGCAGATGGAAAATGCGCCGTGCACCATCCAGGAGTCGCTGGCCTGCGGAACGCCGGTGCTCGCCTTTGCGGTGGGGGGAATCCCGGAAATGGTTAGGGACGGGAAAAACGGATTTCTGGCCAAGGAGATCAGCGCCCCATCTCTACAAGCCACGATAGCCTTGGCCTTGGCGGATCGGGGTCGCCTCGTTCGTCTGCGGAAAGATGCCCGGGAATGGGCGAAAGAAGTCTGGAGGTCAGACGCTTTAGAGCATCGATTTCGTAGTCTGGCCGGAGGATTATAGTGGTTGGTCGGCAAATCTAAGGCGCGAGCAGGGGACAGTCAGCGGTTGTCTCTGAACTGGGGTCGGTGGAAGAAAAGTTCTCAAGCGGGTGAGCGCGCAGAAGCCTCGAGAGTTTCACGGATCACGTAGTCGCGCAGCTTGGGGAAGGTATGGAAATCCAGGACAAGATTTCGCCCTGCCGCCGCCACTTGCGAAAAACGATCCGGGGAGCCGAGAGCCTGTTCCAAACATCGGGTCAGCCCACCGGACTCCGGGGCAAAATAGAAACCGTGGTCTCCCTCAATGGCGGGGCGGTACTGCAGGATGGTTGGATAGGTCATGAGGGGCACGGAACCTGCAAGCATCGCCTCGTAATGGCGCCAACAATCCCAGCCCATTCCGGGTGGAGAGAGACAGAGGTGAGAGGAGGCCAAAGATTGAAAAAACTCATCACGTGGAAGACGGTCGCGGAGAAGAATCCTCCAACCCCTACGGCCGGCCTGAGTCCGCAGTTCTTCCACCAATCTGCCCCGGAGGCCCTTTTCATGAAGATCGCCCGCAAAAAAAACATCGTATTCCTTTCGCCGGTCAAAAAGAATTTTCGCTATGTTCTCCTCCGGGACGCCTAGGCTGATGGGGCGGAGCTTGGAGGTATCCCGGCTGACCGGACAAAGGGGATCCAGCACGCCCAGAAGTTTCCGACCCCGTCGGTTGGTTTCTGGATTACCCCCGGACAGGGTAAAGATGGATTTGAGGGTTATTTCGGGCTGAGGGGAAAGCTCCCGGATAAAACAGGCGTGGCAACGACGGTAATACCAGTCGGATGCCGACGGCAGTTCTCCCACATCCGACCGATTTAAAAGAGCAATAGGAACCTTGTGACGAACCAAAGAGGCAAAAAAAAGAAGCTCACCAAGACGGGATGGCCGAACAAAAGCGGCCCGCGCTGCGGAGCCGATGCCGCTTGCCCAGCCCGTCCCTGCGCGGAAAAAAGCCTCTTCCCGGTAGTTCACTATAGCCAAGACCGGAGGCTGCCTGCGTAATTTCCGCAATGTCCCAACAATTTGCATCCATGCAAATTTTTGATCTGTCGCATGGCTCGACCAAAAAGGGCTGGGTAAAGTCCCCGGAAACAGATCCATCTCCACATGGCCCGACCGGAGCAAGAAGATACCCCTACTAAGATCCATGGCTTTTTATAAACCGAAAAACCGGCACACCCAAACTTTCTTGATGGAAACGCCATTGGCTGGCCGTTCATGATTTCCAGCTCGTGAAAAATCAAATGGCCTTGTCCCCTGCAAGGATTCTGGTGTGGATCGCTTTGGGCTTTGCAGTATTCTGCCATCTTTGGGCCGCAAATCGCGGTTTGGAGATGACGGATGAGGCCAGCTACCTGCTGATCGCCCTGGATCCTTGGAAGACATGGGGTCATGGGACGTTCCACGGGTTTTTGCTGCGGCCCCTTTATCTTCTGGGGGGGGAGTCCGTAGTCGGACTCCGGTGGATTGGATACGCCGTGTTGCTGGTGTCGGCTTGGCGCCTTGCCTCCGCGATCCGGCTTCGTCTTGGAAGCAAGGCCGGGGCGGTGTCTGTTCTGGCTGCTCCGGTTCTGATGGTGGGTGCCATGACCTGTACCAGCGCCGGGATGAGAACCCCCTGTTACAATTGGATGATTTTGGTTGGGGCCTTGTGGATGTGGTCGGGCTGGCTGCGGTGTCGAATCGGGCGGCTTGGTCCCATCGAACTGGGGCTGGGACTGGCCATGGCAGTGTTGGGAAAGTGGGGGGCCGCGTTGGTGCTAGCGGCTCTTTTCGCAGGATTATCGCTGATGAACCGAAAAGCTTCTCTTGGGCCCAAGCTGAGGGACTGGCAAGGAGCTTTACTGATGTTTGGCGTGACTATCCTGGCCTTCGGGATCTATGCCGGCTGGCAAGGCATCCGGGACACCTTGCAGGCAGGCCTTTTGATCGCCCAGACCACCGGGTCTCACGGCTGGTTCATCGTGCCGAAATACGGATGGGAAATTTTTTACTACCTATACCGAATCGGCAGAGCTTTCATTTGGCTCTTGCCCCCCATCCTGGTGTTTTGGTGGTTGGCTCGGCGAGATCCCGGAAAATGGACCGTCGAAAAAATCGCGACAATTCTTTTTGTTGCCGGCTTGTCCCTGGCAGCAGTCAGAGGCTGGTGGCGCGGTGGAATCGAGCAGTTTGGCAAGGAGTCGGTCCTGGCGG
>Ga0214923_10009080_pt1 | contig 10409 bp, 7 predicted proteins | sample LL1510_MetaG_FD_177993 | JGI IMG/M metagenome (GOLD analysis project Ga0214923, IMG submission 177993) | Freshwater microbial communities from Lake Lanier, Atlanta, Georgia, United States - LL-1510 | ecosystem: Environmental > Aquatic > Freshwater > Lake | place: USA: Georgia | collected 2015-10-15
ATCGTCGGGGTCATCGTGATCGTCGGGGTGCGGGTAATCGTTCGCGTCACCGTGACAGAACCGGTCGGGGTCATCGTGACAGTCACCGTGCGCGTCGGACTCACGGTGGGCGATCCGGTGACGGTCGGGGTCGCCGTGCGGGTTGACGTGACCGTCGCGGTGAACGTGCTTGTCGCCGTGGCCGTCCGGGTTGGCGTGACGGTGGGCGATCCGGTGACGGTCGGGGTCGCCGTGCGGGTTGACGTGACCGTCGCGGTAAACGTGCTGGTCGCGGTCGCGGTGCGGGTGGGAGTAATCGTCCGGGTGGGAGTAATCGTCCGCGTCATGGTGAAGGTGCTTGTCGCCGTGGCCGTGCTTGTCGGGGCGGGAACGGCACCGACTGGTTCCGGGGATGACAGCAGCGAAACAACGCCAAGGAGGAGGATCGGTACGGCTACAAGGATGCGGCGTACCCAGTTGGTCCTCATCCCAAGTTTCTCCGATCCATCCCGAACTCTGGTGTCCACCACGAGACCCGTGGAAATCCTAACGGGCAGGCGTTCTGGCTGCACTCCGACCACAAGCACCGCGGGCTGCATGTCCGTGCTGCATGAATGTACGAAGTAACAGCCATCCGGTCAACGGTTCATGCCACCCGGAGTTCTTGGCCACCGCCACGTCTGGGGAACTCAAGACCCTCAGCTGACCCCGCCAAGCCTTGGGAAAAAGGCGCCTACGTCGGTGGAATTGTTGCCGTCACGGTCGCGGTGACGGTCGGCGTGGTTGTCCGCGTTGGAGTGGTTGTCACCGTCGGCGTGATTGTCGGCGTGAGAGTGATCGTCCGCGTCGGCGTCAGTGTGCGCGTATTCGTCACCGTTGGCGTGACCGTGATGGTGCGGGTCACCGTCGGTGACGTCGTGACCGTCGGGGTCGGCGAGACCGTGATGGTGCGGGTGGGGGTGATGGTTGGGGTAGACGTCGTGGTCCGGGTCGGCGTCCGGGTGGGCGTGGTCGAGGCCGTCGAGGTGGCTGTCGATGTGGGGGTGCAAACCGTTCCGCTTCCCAGTGAGAAAGTGCTGGTCGACGTGCTGCACGGCACGGTGGCGGTCGCGGTCGGCGTCGATGTGCGGGTAGCCGTCTCAGTCCGGGTAACCGTCGGTGTACGTGTCTCCGTGACGGTCAATGTTGGAGGCGCGATGGTTGCCGTGCGGGTAACCGTCGATGTCGGCACGGTAGGCGTCACTGTCACGGTTGGCGTGACGGTCTCGGTGCGGGTCGGCGTGTCCGTCGCGATTGTCGCGGTAGGCGTGACCGTGCGGGTGACCGTCTCGGTGCGGGTGATGGTGGGCGACGGCGTGATCGTGCCGGTGGGTGTGATCGTCCACGTGACCGATGCGGCCGGCGTGAGTGTCTCGGTCCGGGTGGGTGTGATCGTCGGCGTGAAGGTGAAGGTCGGCGTGGTCGTCGCCGTCCGGGTCGGCGTGATCGTCGGTGTGAAGGTGAAGGTCGGCGTGGTCGTCGCCGTCCGGGTCACGGTCAGCGTCGGCGTGAAGGTGAAGGTCGGCGTGGTCGTCGCCGTCCGGGTCACGGTCAGCGTCGGCGTGAAGGTGAAGGTTGGCGTGGTCGTCGCCGTTCGGACAACAACAGGGGTAGGCGTGAAGGTGAAGGTCGGCGTGGTCGTCGCTGTCCGGGTGACGGTCGGGGTACGCGAAGCCGGAACCGCACTTGGGACCGGTGTCGGCGTCACGGTCCGGGTGACCGTTGCCGTCCGGGTGTTTACGGTTGCAGTGAAGGATGAGGTCGCCGTTGCTGTCCGGGTAACCGTGAAGGTCGGTGGCACCGGGGTAAGGGTGATGGTTGGCGAGACCGTGATGGTGCGGGTCAGGGTGGGGACTGGTGTGGCGGCGCCGACTGTCTCGGGCGTCTGGACCGCAAGCATCAATCCAACGATAGTGACGGTAACCAGGATGACCCGGACAAGCATCGCCCTACCGTTCATGCGTCACCGGCATCGTATCCCAGGGTTGGCGCCACCTCGTACCCGTTGGAGGCACGCCGGGCGACACACATTCGATCCATGCGTGGGTGTCATTGTCGCACCGCACAACAGCAATAGGCAATGTTCCCGGACCAAGGTTCACCGATGCCGGGCACTTGCCCGGAACCTGGGGGTCACCGGGTCGGACCGAAAGCCAGGGGAGACATCAGCGCCAGGACATCCTCGCGGCGCAGTCGCACGCCAACCGGCGATCCGACCGGCGTACCCGGAAGGACCCAGGCCGCAAGGTGGCCGGATTGCACCAGTTGCCACAGGTAATCGGGGGTGACATGGATCTCCGACGCGCCAGCCTCGAGCGTGACAATGCCCCCGGCAAAGCGGTTCACCGAAACCACCTCGGGTCCGGCAACCGCACCCGGCGGCGTGGGGAGCGGCAACGCATCCGCCCCTGACGAACGTCCGGATGAACGGCTTGCCGGCACCGGCCAGTGCACCGAAGGGGTGCCCGGGGCGACCCACGGCGACGGCATGGGTGGAGGTGCAAGCACCGCCTGAACCGCGTGAGCGATCGATCGGCGGAGGGCTTCGCGGACACCAGGCGCATCGGCGGTGTCCAGTGCGTCGGCAACAAGGGTCAACACCGGATCACGGAGGGGATCAACGGCGCGTCCGGCAGTGGCGTGAGGGCGACCGGGCGAGGCCACATGCCGGCCAATATCTGGAGACGCGTTGAAAGCACTCGGGGTTGTCGCGGAGGGATCTTGGTCTCCACCCGATGTCAGGCGGTCCCCATCCTCAGACACCTCACGTGGTACGGCAACCGCATCGACCGCCGTCTCAGGACCAGTCGCAGGCGCATTTCCGCCCAATCCGGCACGCCACCGCAACTGGTCCAACTGTGATGGCGAAACCCGCAGCGCCGTCGCCAAAGCCTCCACAACCTTCGGGTCCGGTGCCTGCCGGTCACCGCGCTCCAACTTGGAAATGTAGGTGTGGTGCAACCCTGCGGCCGCTGCAAGGCCGCGGATGGTCATGCCCCGCAATCCCCGCAAGTCGTTGAGGTACGCGCCGAACCCTCCACGTGGTCTCAGTGGCATCGGCACCGCCCGGCGGTCCTGATCTCCTGATCTCCGCCCCGTCGCCCCGAGTGACACGCCACCGGCCACTGGCCCACCCTGGGGCATGGTCGCCCTGGTGCGCCTCAGTGGTTGCGGAACGGTGGGTGTCGTCATGGACGGATGGTTCTCGGGGGTACTGACTCTTCGGGAAGCGGTTTCAAATCCGGGACGGCGCGAAACCTCTGCATCCGCGGCCGCACCGTCTCGGCGGTAATTGGATTGTATGCGCGGCCGCGACTGGTCTCCACGCCGTGAGTACCCGCTTCATCGTAACGGTCTCCAGACAAAGTGCGATGTTCGGCACGGTTCACCGTCACAGTCTCCAGACAAGGTGCGAAGTATCCGTTGTTTGGGCTCTTCGCTTGCCGGTCTCCACTCCTCATACCTCGCATATCCGCACCGGCCACGTTCCACGTGCCACCATGCCGGCATTGGCAGGGATGCGACACAACAGGGTGAACATCCAGACAATCGGGCGATAGCTGGGCGGCCGCGTCCTGTGACGTCCATGGAGACTGTTCGCACTTTGTCTGGAGACTGCGGTGTGGCAACCCGGAGACCAGTCGCACTTTGTCGGGAAATCAATCGCACCTTGTCGGGGATCTGGTCGCACTTTGACCGGGATGATTCGCACCCCTGCCGGAGTGCATCGCACCTTGTCGGGGAAGAGTCGCACCATGACTGGAGACTGGTCACCGATTTCCAGAGATGGGCGGTTGCTGCGGTGGCGAGGAAAGGACTCCCATCGGCTATACAAAGGGACACCATGTCGCTGGGATCCGGCGACGCGGCCGCAGAGGCAGAGACTCCGAAGCAAGGCGTCCGTGAACCGTGACGCAGTGAATTGGGGTTGGATCGACCGACCAAATCCGGCAGAACAGGCGCAGGTTCCGTGATGATGAGCAAATTACCGATGTCAGGAACCACCGCCTCCATTCCCGTGCTTCGGGACCAGTCTTCGCTGTCCACGGACCCTCCCGAAGGGCCCGCAGTATCGGCAATCGTGGAGATGAACCTCGAGGAATATCCCGCGTTCCGACTGGGACGCCGGTCGAAGCGCACCGAACTCCGCTATGTCCGCACCCGGCCGGCCCCTGACGGACAGACCCACGAACAGGTCTGGTCGGTGCGTGGTACCGAGGGTCTGGGATTGCCGGGTCCGTTCGAACAGGACCTGTACGTTGCCCTCCTGGTCCTTTTCACCGAACAGGGTCTGCCGTCTGACGGGCGCATCCGGTTCACCCGCAACCGGCTGGCACAGGTGATCGGGATCTCCAACTCCGGCCGGGGGTACGAACTGATCGAACAGGGCCTGGCTCGCCTTGCCGGTGCCACGGTGCAGACCGAACATGCCTTCTACCGCCCGGCACTGATGGGACCAGACCGGGAACGGACCGGGCCGACCGAACGACTGAGCCTCACCTTCCACATCCTGGAAGAGGTGCGCGTCTACGAACGTGCCGCCATGGCGACGGCACGACGTATCGCGGCCCTCGATGGCGACCCGCTTGCCGGACGCGTCGAACTTGCCCGGCCGATGGAAGTCTCTTTTGCCCGTCTGGGTAGCCCTCTCGTCCAGAGTTACGAGCGGCGCTACACGAAGGGCCTCGACACCACCTACTACTTCCACCTGACCCGCCCACTCTCGCGACGCCTGTTCCGCTACCTCGACAAGGTCCGGAATAGCCGTGGCAGCTTCGAGATTGGCCTGCGCACCCTCGCCGATGTCCTTGGCCTCGAGTACCGCTTCCAGTCCGACATCAAGGTGGGCCTTTCGGAAGCGCATGAGGAACTGCGTGCCACCGGCTATCTGGCCGGTTCCCAGTACCTGCCCATGGCGGGTGGTCCAGGGGCCGGCGAGAAGGCGTGCTATGCGTTTGATCCCGCCTTTGATGCCCGGCCCCGACGCCGTGCGGGGAGTGTCCTGCCAACATCCGAACCAGAGACCCCCGATGAACCTCGGATGCCGGCGACGCTTCTCCTGCCTTCCCCGACAGGTCATGCTGTTCAGGCACAGGAACCACCCGCCGTGCCGACGCCATCCCCGGCGAGTGAAGGCCGAGGGGATCACGCCTCCGCGGTCTTCGCCCAAAGAGTGCAGACCCTCGTGGAGATGGGGATCACCGCGTCACGGGCCGAGCGTCTTGTCGCTACCTATCCGGGTGCACACATCGACACGCAAGTGGCGTCGCTGCGCGACCGTATCGTGCGCGCACGGTCTGGTCAGGCAGGGATCATCGCGCCGCGCAATCCGGGTGGCTATCTCGCGCAAGCAATCGTCGATGGCTTCAATGCCCCACGTACTGGCACTCCATCCGCCAGTTCTGCGGTCGTCCGCAATCATGGCCCGGTTGTGGAGGCCAAGACCGGTACGGGTGGGGAACTGGCGACCGATCCGCCCGCGGCACTCGCCACCCGGATCCTGGCCGACCTTGCCCGCGGTGCACCGGGCAAGGTCTCTGCACCCCCGCCTGTTCCCGGCCACAGTGCGTCCAAGCCGACAGAACTGCCCGGCCTGATGAGGGAGATCGCGGAAGACCCGTCATCCACCCACTCGGTGACTGCACCCGACCGCTTCGCCAACGTGTGCGAGGTGCTGAGGGCATCCCTCACACCCGCCACATACGGCGCATGGGTCGCACCGTTGCAAGTGCAGCGTCTTCCTGTCGGTGGTGAAGGGCTGGGGTCAGGGGCGATTGCCAGCGAGACCGTTGGGGGGCCACAGGAAGGCACTCCGGCATCCGACGGCGAGACCGTCATCACTGTACGGGTGCAAAACCGTTTCGCGCTGTCCAGATGGGGGCGCGCCCCATTGTCCGAGGCACTGGCCGCCGCCGAGAAGGAGACCGGCACGCGCGTGCAGCTGATCATTGACGGGACCTAGCCGGTGTTCAGCCTTTCGCCGGGAATACCGGCGAAGCCTCCGCGTATCGTGCCGTGGAGGTGAGGTGATGGGCCGGCACTGCTACCCTTCCGGGCGATGCAATCGGCGCCCGCGGGCGACTCGCCTCCGTACCTCAGCTTGGCGATCACCGCCTACAACGAGGCCGAACGTCTGCCGCCAACGCTGACCCATGCCCTTGACTTCCTCACTGCACAGGGCTACCCCTTCGAAGTAGTCCTGAACGATGACGGATCCCGGGACGACACCGCCGCGGTGGCCGAACGCATCGGCGCGCGCTTCCCCGGTGCCGTCCGTGTCCTCCGGTCGGTGCGTAACCAGGGCAAGGGTGCCGGCCTCCGCAATGCCATCCTCGCGACCCGGGGCAAGGTCGTCCTCTTCTCCGACGCCGATTTCTCAACCCCGATCGAGGAACTCCCCCGCCTTCTCGCTTCACTGGATGCCGGCGCACACATCGTCATCGGGTCGCGTGTCCAACCCGATGGCACCGACATGCGACGCACCCAACCCCTCTACCGCCAACTTTTCGGCAAGGCGTTCCGCATCCTCCGCGGGTCCGTCACCGTCCGCGGCGTCAAGGACACCCAGAGTGGCTTCAAACTCTTCATCGGTGATGTCGCCCGCGAACTCTTCGCCGAAAGCGTGATCCGAAGCATCATCTTTGATGTGGAAGTCCTCTACCTTGCCCAACAGCGCGGGTACCATATCGCTGAAGTTCCCGTGCAGTGGACCAACGCCGGTGGTTCCCGGATGCGGGTGACCCTTGGGCACGCCCTCCTGGTCTTCTGGGACACCATGCGCATACCGTGGGTGCACCGGCGACCGCCCCGGCCGTGAGACCCTTCCCCTACTGTGGGTGGCCCGGGCGGAACGTATGAAACAATGGGTGTGGCAAGCCATGCGAAGAGCATGCGGATCAGGGGTGATGGGGCCAATCTCCGGCACGCAACGCGCCTCGAATGAAGGAGACAGATCGTGACCACCGCCGGCACACCTGATGCTCATGCCGTCGACCAGACCATGTTCCGCGAATACGATATCCGGGGGTTCGTGGATCAGAACTTCACCGAACCGGTGCTTGGCCGTCTTGGCGGCGCATTGGGAACCTTCCTCGCTGGTGACGGCGAACCGGGTACGGTCGCTGTCGGGCGCGATGTCCGCCTCTCATCGCAACGGTACGCCGCCACATTCATCGAGGGGCTGCGCAACACCGGTGCCCGCGTCATTGATGTCGGACAGGTGCCAACGCCCCTCCTCTACTACGCCGTCAACACCCTCCACACCAATGGTGGCGGGTGCATCACTGCCAGTCACAACCCGCCGCAGTTCAACGGACTGAAGGCGCGCAAGCGTGAGGCCGGCCTGCCCAACGGCGTCCCATTGCGTCCATCAGATATCCAGGACCTGTTCCGTCTTGCGCAGGCAGGCACCTTCCGCCAAGCCACCGCTGGTGCCCACGACCACCATGATGTCGTGGACGACTATGTGCGCTACGTCGCCACACAGATCAAGTTGGCCCGCCCCCTGAAAGTGGTCGTCGATGCCGGGAACGGCGTGGCCGGTCCGGTCGCGATCCAGACCTTCACCGCCCTCGGGTGCGAGGTCATTCCCCTCTATTGCGAGCCGGATGGCACCTTCCCCAACCACATGCCCGATCCCCTCAAGCCCGAGAACCTGCGCGACCTGATCGCCAAGGTGAAGGAGACCAAGGCCGACATGGGCATTGCCCTGGATGGCGATGGCGACCGGTTGGGTGTGGTGGATGACGCCGGCGAAATCCTCTGGGCCGACCAGTACCTTGTCATCCTGGCACGGAACGCCCTGCGCACGCACCCCGGTGGCAGTGTGGTCTTCGATGTCAAGTGTTCCCAGGGCCTGATCGATGGCATCACCGCCGCCGGTGGCGTGCCGGTCATGTCGCGCACCGGCTACCCCAACATCATGGCGCGCCGCCGCGAGACCAACGCCATCCTCGCCGGCGAACTCTCGGGCCACACCTTCTTTGGTGATCCGGTCATCGACTTCGACGACGGCACCTTTGCCGGGGCGAACCTCCTGGCCGCCCTCTCCCGCGAACCGGTCTCGCTGTCCCACCTTGTCGCTGATCTGCCCCGGTATCACGCCACGCCGGAAGAGCGCTTCTACTGCGCCGATGACGCCAAGTTCGCCGTCATCGATGCCTTGAAAGAGGCGTTCGCCCATGATGCCTCGGTGCACGAGGTCGTCTCCCTTGATGGTGCGCGCGTGGTCCTCGATGGTGGTTGGGGATTGGTCCGTGCTTCCAACACCGAACCGGCGATCACGACCCGCTTCGAGGGTGTGACCCCCGAACGTGCCCAAGCCATCCGGACCTCGTTCATGGACCGCTTGGCACACATCCCGGCCGTGGACCTGCATCGTAGCGCCGGGCACTGACGCCGGCCGTAGTTCATGGTGACCCCTGCACCGGAGCGATCCTGGGCAGGGGTGTCCGCGAACCTCACCCTTGCAGCACCGTGCCCACGTGCCGGCGTGAAGGCTTCGGCATCGGGAATGCGCCACGGGACTGACAGGGAGGATGCGGGCACGGATGCCCGCGGACCAGGATCCAACTCACCCCATCGGAAACCCGGTCCCCATCCCGCGCATCCCTGACCGCATTCCCGCAGGGTGTTACGCGCCCCTGTCCTGTGCGTCGCCGATCCCTGCAAGGATGGCAACGGTGTCATCGGGGGCGGTGTAGTGCAGGTTGTGCCCGGTCTCCAGTTGGTGATAGGTCCATGACGGGTCATCGCGCAATTGCAAGGCCAGTTTGGCGAATGGACTGGACGGGTCCTTGCCCACCGAGCAGTACACGTAGGTGCGCGCAAGGCTTGGCACCGGATTGGTGAAGCGCACCGGTTGCGTGAAAGTCTTCACCGGTTGCCATGACCGGCGTGGACGTGCCCACTCGATGATCTCGGCAGGTTGGTCCGGCGGGGCATCACCCGGTGGGTGGCGCCATCCGTCACCCTCGGCATCGATCCGTGCCTGTGACGCCGCCGAGATGACCGTGCCCCCCGGGTTCTCCGGTGTCGGCACGAAGGCGTCCAGATAGACCAGGTGCGCCAGACGATCGGCCGACGTATCAGCCACGCCGGTGATCACCCGCCCGCCATAACTGTGGCCCACCAGGATCACATCGTGCAGGTCCTCGTAAAACAGCACGTTGGCCACGTCCTGCACATGGGTATCCAGATCGACGCCGGGGTGTGCCAGATGCGTGCGGTCGCCCAGACCGGTCAGCGTGGCCGCAAATACCGTGTGTCCGGAAGCCCGGAGACGTGGCACCACGAACTTGTTCCACGACCACGCCCCACCCCAGGCGCCATGAACCACCACGAATGTCGCCACGTGCGTCCTCTCCCGTTCCTCTGGCGCATGCCAGACCGTCCGGTTCTGAGCCGGATGGCCAGCATACACCCACCGCATGGCCCTCATCTCGGGCGTTGCTGGTGGGATGGGTTGGGAAGCCTGGTCAGGCGCGGTCGTGCGCCATCACCGCACCGTGGGTGGCGACGGCATGGTCTTGCAACACGGAGGCTGTGTTGCCCGTCACGATCGACATGCCAAGCACTGAGGCAACCGGGATTGTCCCCGCACCAGTTGTCCCTTCCGGTTCCTGCTGGTAGGCGTAGGCATTGTGCAGGTGGATGCTTTCGTCCGCCTCGCACTCCACCTCGAACCACCGAACCGACGGGTCGGCGCGTAGCCAGACAACGGCATCGCGGAGGACGTCCTCCACGAACTTCGGATTGAAGTAGCCCTGTTCCGTGACAAACTTCTCGTCGGCGCGCTTGACCAGCGGGAAGATCTCGCAACTGCCAAGGGTCTCGCCGTGCCGGATCAGGTCCTCGAAGGTGAGGGTGGAATCGGCCGTCGGACGCACACGCAAGCGCAGCCATGCCCGCTGGTTGTGCGCGCCGGCCACCGAGATTTCCTTGCTGCAAGGGCAGACGGTCGTGATCGGCACGTCCGCACCGATGACCAGGTCAAGCTGGTCACCATCCACGGTGGCGTCCACCTGGCAGGTGTAGCCCATGGTGCTGCGCTGCTGGCTGACCGGGGCTGCCTTCGTCATGAAGTAGGTGAAGGTGAGACCCACATGGGCGCGAACTGCACCCAGTCGCACCTGCGTTGCCGAAAGGAGTCCGGCAACGGTTGCGGGGGAGAGGGGTTCGTCCTTCCACACCTCGAGCATCTCGACGAGGCGGGACATGTGAGTGCCCTTGTATTCGGCAGGCAGGTCAACGGAAAGGCGCGTCATCGCCGTCACCGTCTGCACGCCACCACTACGCTCCTGCACCCGCCACGGCAGTTCGACGCGCTTGATGCCGACGCGTTGCACGTCAACCTGTCGCTCGTCTGGTCGGCTCTGTACGTCGTTCACAAT
>Ga0214923_10009084_pt1 | contig 10408 bp, 1 predicted proteins | sample LL1510_MetaG_FD_177993 | JGI IMG/M metagenome (GOLD analysis project Ga0214923, IMG submission 177993) | Freshwater microbial communities from Lake Lanier, Atlanta, Georgia, United States - LL-1510 | ecosystem: Environmental > Aquatic > Freshwater > Lake | place: USA: Georgia | collected 2015-10-15
GAATTTATTAAAATCGGTAATAAACAATATTTCTATCAAAATCTTGTACATGTTATGCAAAACGCTCCTAATGGAGGAGGTTTTTATTGTAAATCTAATGATACATGGAGTATGGGAGTGAAAGATTGCGATTCTGATGATAGAAAATCTGATGATAGAAAATCTGATGATGGAAAATCTGATGATGGAAAATCTGATGATGGAAAATCTGATGATAGAAAATCAAAATATGATGGTATAAAATACCTAGATTCATCATCTTTGCATTTTTCATTTCAAAAATCTTCGACTTCACTTCCGAGTGATGCAGAATATCCTTGTATATCTGGCGAATGTAGAATTTGTTATAAAATAAATCCTTCCCCTGCCTTAATCAATAAAAATGACATAAAAAAATATCCAGCCTTTAAAAATCTAAATCAAGTTTGTATCGAAAATTGCAATCCTACTGGTTATGATTCTTATGAAGATCCTTATTACAGTTGGTTTTTTTTTCCAACCCCCCCTCAAAGTTCCACTAATTCAAAAACAAATGTTATTCGCAATTGCGGCACTGGAAAATGCTACAAAGAATTTACGGTAGATTTTCCAAATGTTAGTAAATACAAAAATTCATCAGGATCAGAGATTTCTTTGGGTCGTAGAGACAGTGTTGATTTTAGAGATTTTGCACCAATATATTACTATGGTAATGGCTATTTTGGTGACGATGCTGATAAAAAAAAATATAATCTAGTTTCTAGTAATAGAGGATTAGATATGGGAGTTGTTGATCGCTCCGGCATTCACTCTATCAATAAAATTACATCCCCAGCCATAACTGCCGTCAGGGGTGCATCAACAATGTCTGATAATGCATATGGCTTGTATAACGACAATACTTCTTTTGATAGAACATTTCTCTGTGGGGATTTGGATAAGGCGGATAAAAAAATAAACGAAGATTCTTTTGCCTATTTTGCTCCAATAAAAACCAACAGAGATACTGGCATTAAGGGTAATACTAATTTACCTTATCGCTATACTTTTGCTGATTATGTTTATAATAGTAATACTGGAAAAATTGAATATGTAGTCAATATTTGCTTAAGATACGAAAATTTGTTGGAGAGAGGAGCTTGCGGTAGAAGGGAGTGCAAAATGAACAATCCTCCTGGAACTTTATATTGTGGTAACGATCAGTGTCGTACTTTTTATGTTGAAGAAGTTGGATCTAATGAATACAGTAAGTGCCATTTGTTGCATAAATTTATTGATCATGATGGTCGTAGTCAGCCAGCTTGGTTTCTTGGCGATTTGAATTTAACAAATGCTAATTCCGATAAAACATTTGGCACTAACGACGAAAAAGATAAAGATCCTCAAGATAATTCTGAAAATTATTTAGATATCTTTGGGGTAGGTCAATATATATCAAATTACCATAATTGTGCAAAGCTATATAGCGATCCTAGGATTTCTTTAGCTTTTGGCACTTATCAGAGTTATCATCATAGAGTAAGAGCATTTCATGATAAATCTGGTTATATTTGTGCGGAAATTGATTTTTATGGAGTTAATCAGGCTGTTTATGATAGTCAGGGTTTTTTTAATGCTAGTGGTGACGGTTACAATGATTATGAAGATTCGGCTTTTATAGTTTTAGATGGTAAAAAAATCTGCTATGGTGGCAGAATATTTAATAAAAACACTCAAAAATGTGGTTTTTTTAATCAATTTCAATCAAAATCTCAATCCTTTGATACCTTTACTCATCAAAATCAAATTGGTTATATACAAACACCAGGAAGCTTAATAAAAACTCCAGATCCTTCTGTGTGGCGGGTTATGGGTAGGGTCAAATTTGTTAGCAAAATTATTAATTCGGATAATAAAACTTTTTATGGGTATAGCATCCCTGATGTTGAGGCATCTGGCCCAACTGAAGAAAATTATGCAAACGATCTTAATATTACCAATTTATTTCCTAATTCGCTAGATAATGGTGAAAAAGGAATAATAACTATGGTTTACGATCATGATGCAAGAATCTCAAAAATTGGCAATATAGATATAAATAAAATATACGACGGCAGCAACAGGAATAGAGAAGACGATGCTCATAAAGATTCTAGTGATGCAGATAATAAAAAATACGGTTTGCTTCAGGCTAGTAAAGGTATGAAAAATCCATATTATGGTTTTAATGGTTACGATAAAGATGCAAAAGGTAACTGGCGAAGCACTTCGGTAGCAGGTGATAATCCTTCTGGCGATATGTCTAATCCTGCTCAATGGAATATTTGTTATTGGGGTGTTCGGTGCCATAGTATTGTAACTTCTAGAAAAGGTAAATGTCAAGCTGGTTCGTGTTCTCATTATGGTAATAGTACATATAATACAGACGGAGATCCTTCTAGGTTATGTCCTAATCAAAGCGGCACGCCATCGGGTTGTGAGTCAAATGGAAACAAAGAATTATCGAAAACTGTCAATAAAGATTTTATGCCAAATAATTTTCTGCAAGAAAAAATATGGCTAAAATCTCATTGTGTTAAAACTCCAAAAAGATTAGGGCCTTTGCCAATGCATCAAGTTGCTAATGTTGATAATTCGCCAAACTTATTCAATAAAGGAGTAACTGTTGTTGGCTTGCAAGCTATAAAAAAAAGAGTTGGCATTACTTGGATCGATGTTGACGATAGCTCAAAATGGAGCTTTGTCTATCCAGGAATCGTGAGTTCATATCAAAATGCAAATGACTTAAAAATGAGCTTTACCGATCCGCAATTATTATTGCAATTTGGTAGCAATTTTTATCATATCAAATTGCCACAACAGCAATCTATTTATGCCAAATGCCTCGAAACCGAAAGTAGCAACAAGTTTCCAAAAAATGATAATGATGATATCAATATAATTAAATTTAATCCCGCATTCACATTTTCTGCTATAAGAGACGAGATTAAAGATAGCGATGCGAATTTAAAAAATTCTCAAATATTTGCTTCACAACCAACCACAAATCATTATCAAACCATAGATCAGCTAAATACCTACTGTTCTGCAAAAACTCCTTCTGCTAAACCTTATGGAATTATATTGGAATCAGATTTCTCTAGTCCAGCATCGCCAACAAAAAAAATAAGATCTCATATATTAATCAGAAAAGAATATTCTGGAGATGTTCCAAATATTTGTGTTTATCAAGCAGAAATGATTGATGAGGATAAGCCTAAATTTATAGAAAAAGAACAAGATCTTAAGATTATAGGATGTTATAATAGAGAAGATCCAGAAATAGCTAAAATGAATCTTGTTGCTGACGACAGGTCTGCAGGTGCAGACTCTTATAAAAAGCATCAAGTAAAATTTCAATATAAATATAACCCCTCTTCTAATTCTTATGTTGATGTAGCGACTATTGTAAACATAGATGCTAGCAGTGATTTTTCTTATCTCGATAATGTTGATGATAGCTTTACTAAAGATTTTTATTTCGAAGGTTATAAAATGTCTGTAGATCGTCATAAATGCACCGCTCTCAATATAGAATGTGTAGATAATGAAAAAGCAATACAAGAAACCTGCGGAAACAAACAGTTATTATGCTCGCCCAGTATTGGCACGACCTATGATGATATTTATGGTTTTAATTCTAGTATCGGAGCTAGTACTGACAATTTAGACATACTCGGTAATTTAAAAACCAACTTCGAAACTAGAGCAAGATGTAAAGTTTTGTTAAAAGATTGTAATAATTTAAATGGCATCAATACCTCTGTCGATTACGATCAAGATATCACATTATCAATGTTTCATCCAATAAAAAACAATACCAAATATAGACATCATTTAGGCTGGCAAAATAAAGTTTGCCTAGGAAAGCAAGTGAAAAGATTAATCGCAAACTCATATATTCGTCAATATAATCCTATTAAACTAACTGCATCAAAATGTGATGAGACCAATTGTGATTCAGTAGATTTTATTAATCGTGACAGCAATAAATTTGGGCAGGTTGTGAATCCTGATAACTTTAATAATATCGATGAGTGTAGAAATGGAATCACAAATAAGCAATCTTGTCGCCAAACAATGATTTGGGAATATGCTAACAATTTATGTGCTAATATAGGTCATTTTACAAATGTCTTAAATTATCGCGATCAATCGCGAGATTTGGTTGAATTTTGCCAACCAGTATTTCATCAAACGATTAATAAAAATCTAGAAGTCTTCTTTGACAAAACTAAAAAAAATGTTAAAGAGCTAACAGCTTTAGTCAATCTTCAATTTAAATCTTTAAAAGGAGATGGTTATGCTAATAATTCTTCCGCAACAGAAGGGGTAGATGAGTCTCATAAAAACAGATCTGCGAATCCTGAATACGATATTAATTATGTAGGCGATAATAATATATACAGACTTTGTAATGGTTTTTGGAAATATAACCAGATAGACAATTCTAAGAAATATCAATGCCAACTTTCTGAATCTGACGCATCTAGAGTAAATATCTCGGGAAGCACAGACGAAACCTGTGCTCGCTATCAATGTTTGGCAAAAAAATTTCAAAGTGATACTTTTGATGAGCCTAATATTAACGGCGTTTATAATCCTCCTAAATCATGCACTAATTGCTCTGATATTTTTTATAGTTTTAATGATGTTCAAAATATTGGTTATGCTATTTGGGATGCAGAAACTAAAACTAACGATTTTATTGAAGAGATTAGTGCCTCAAAATGCCTTGTTGGTTTTAAAGAAAGTAATCTTGACGACATTTCCAATAATGTAGGAGATGTTAAAATCAATACAGAATTTATTAATAAAATAACTGATGAAAGTAGTAGAAATATGATAAAATCGGCTATAGATAACGGTGTTAGTCATCTCTATATAAATTCTCAAGGAGCTTCGCCAATAAAACCAACTACTCAATGTAATCAATTTGGTTATTGGCGATTCGACTGGAACCAAGATCAGCGAGAAGTGATTGATTCAAAAATTTATTCAAAAGACGATAAAGTAAAAAATAGTTGCGAGCGAATAGAATGTCCGATAACAGATTTAAGAACTGCATTATCAAATACACCAATCAGATTGGTTAAAGAATTCTGTGATGATACTTCTGGCACAAAAATAATAACATCTTATGTCAACAAACAAACGACTTTAAATGATGTAAATAATTATTATTATTATTTAAAACTTAATAATGCAAAAGGTTGTTTTAATAGTGATAATTTTGTATTAAAGATTAAAAAATCTGACGGAACTGATTTGTCTGAAATTACATCATCGTCAGCACAACAAATAAATAATAATACTGCGGAAATTTATTTTAAAATAAGTGGTGGTATTATTACAGAGTTTGCAAGAAAAGATATTGATTTGAGTGGTAATGCAAATTATTATCCCGATAATAATAATAATTATGAAAAAATTCTCTATATCTGGAAAAGAATAGCTGGATTTGTTCCTGATGGTCAAAAACAGTCCGATGTCAACAACAAAATCTATGCTGCTCGCAATCGCAACGATAATCATTTTATAGTTAATGAAAAAGATCGTTACATTACAAACGATAGCGGAATTTGTTTAGCAAAAATGGGCTACAAAACTCTTACCAATAATAATCCTAAATTGCTATGCACTCATCTCGGCAAATTGCAAGTAAAAGTGCCTTGTGTAGCTAGTTGCGAAATTCCTGACAGTACTAATAGCAATAGCGAAGAGCATGGTTATTCAATATGGGGTATAGCTGGAGACGAAAAAGATAACAATATTTTATCTTGCAACGATTATGTTAATAATAATTCTCTTCTTTGTCCTTCTACACATTCGTTAACAAATGCGACAACATTGGCATCTTCAAGGATTGTTGATTCTGATAGTTGTATAGATAAAAAATCTTATCCTTATCCACCGTTTCGCACTCTAGAAGGTGTTAAATATTATTTATATTCCGGCACTTCTTTTATAGATATTTCATCGCGAACGCATTCTCAGGTCGAAGATGTGTATATTAGCAGTGCAACTTTGACTGACTCGTCTTTTATTAAATTCGATCAAACCAACCTTTCTGCTAATATAAAAATCAACGATAAACAGATAACAAAACAAGATTCAATTGGTGCTTTAGATGAAGAATTGGCGCCTTTTGATATAATTCCTGGTGCAGTTTATTTTTACAAAGAGATTAATTCTGCAAACAGCTACATTAAATTAGTTGCTAATCAATATATTCAAGACGATATTCGTATGCTCGAATATAATTTAGCTAAACGAAAAGATTGCACATTACCATCTCTATCTGGAAATGATTATAATGTAACTTCATGCAATCCATCAAATATCAATAATGGTATAAGTGATGGTGTTATGGTTGAATTTAATACTGCACCAGAAAATAATAAAAATATTTATTTTACTATAACTGAAGATAATACCTCAAGAGTTTCTGATAAAATTCAAGTTTCAAACGGCTCTCAGTCAAAAATATTGCAATACAAAAAAAATTATAACTCAAAAGGAGATGCTTGGGTTGGTATACAAGATGTTGGAAACTCTTTATCTTTATATTACAGTAATAATAAAAAATATTCTAACCAACTGCAGAAATCAAAGACACAAACAATCAATATATCATTATCTTGTAATTCTGGAGGCAAAAAACACAACTGCTCTTCTGGTGTAAATATAAATGTAAATCAAGAACAAAAAGTCTCTTTTAGTAACTTTCCTACAACAGATATCGAAAAAATCGTAAGTATTAATTTAACTGATAATGAGACAAGAAATGTTTATCCTCTTAAAAAAATAGATAGTCAAGGCAATTTACTTAATGAGTTTCAGGTTGGCGATATAAAAAACGTCACCCCATCATCTTATACTATTCGTGCTACCGATACTGATAATGATAATATAATTAATTATTATTTGTTGATCGATAAAGATTTCAACGATTCTGCAAAAAACTATCCAACTCCGCACCGAACTTGCCGTTATGCTTTAGGAAATGTTTGGAGTTTGCCAGATTCTGAATGTCAAAACTACTGCCCAGGCAATGATACCGCCGTTAATTCTTCTTCCGCAACACCCACAAGAACACCAACAAACATTTTTGCTGATTACCTAGCTAGCAACAACAAAGATAATCGCTTAGGAGTTGCAATTACAGAGCATTGGATCGATGCTACTGGCTATAATGGTTTAACAGTAGGTCAAGTTCTTTCTTCTGATGATGGCTCTAAAATTATAGTTAAGGTTGTTGCTATTAATTCTGACAAAGCAAAAATTCATGTTTTATGGCCACATTCTGATTATGGCGAAGAACATGTTTTGGTATTAAAAAAAGATGGAGATAAATACAAAGTAATGGTAAATCTTGATGCGGAAAAATATAGCAAAACAGATCCTACCCAAGATCCTACCAAAATCAAAACAGATGATTCTATAACCAAACCTATTACTGCAGCACATTACGAGGGCAATGGTGTTAAAGATTGGATAATTCTTTATCGCCGTTGTCAAGATGATGGTAGGTGGCTAGATCCTATATCGCTATGTCCGATAAATGGCCCTATTAAAGGTTATGATTCAGCATCAAGCTTATATACCGTCAATTCAATCTTGGGTTTTGTTGATAATAATTCTGTTTCGCCATATTTTTCTTCTTTAAGATCTACTATCGATATACAACAAAAAAACGGAAATTTAACAAGACTGGAATCTAAATATGTATCTATTTTTGATCATTCTTCATCATGGACTAATTTTTTTGCTCAACCTAGTCAAGTAGATGAGTCGGATTCCTCTGGTTCGCTAAATAAAATGGCTATTCGTTTTATACCAGATTATAAAGCTATAATTGGCAATGATTTTAAGGTTAAAGACCCAAATCCTAAGGTTAAAGACCCAAATCCTTTGTTGTCAATAAATAAAAATAAATATGCTTATGCGATGTGTAATTATAATTATAGCAACGGACAAGTTGCTCACTATAATTTTTATAATTCCGATGCAACCTCTTCTGGAACTCAACGCTACGGCAATAATATTGCCTATCAATGTCAATATCAAGAGCAACAACTATATCAAGATGGTAACAAATTTTACCCTCTACTTAATCGCTACAAAATCGATCGAACAGTAGCTGATGCTAACAAATATTGTCAACAAAAATGTAATAGCGAGGCATTTAATTTTTATGTTAAGCCTGGAAAAGGTAGCACTGATTCATATGTAAAAACTCCGTCGAATAACAAAGATGCATTCTTTTCTGATGTTCAACAAAATAGTATTTCTGCTGGAGCTTCTTGCTATGACGGCACTACTCAAAAATCAGAAAAAATATACAATAAAGATGCAGTCTGCACTTTTTATAAAAATGATCAAAATAGCTTAAATATTTATGCCGACATTGCCACGGTAAATCCTGATTTTAGCAAAAATTGCAGTAGCTTATCATCAAGCGGAACTTGTAATATTAATGGATACAATAATCAATGCAATATCTCATCAACTTCTAATTTAAAAGTAACTTTTTATAATAACGGCACTAAACAAAATATAAATTATAATTCTAATGCAAAATATTGCTGGGGAATTAAGCAAGATTTTAAACCAAAAGCAACTTGTATGGCTGATGGAGCTTGGAATCTAGCTAATTCTTATAAATCATTTAAAGAAGTTTATACAGATGTGATAAGAGTTGATGAAGTGGTTTGGCAAGGTTCGCAAATTGGCACTAGAGCTTTTGAGAGTGATGTTAATCTTTTTGAGATTATATTGTTTTATGGTAATGTAGTAACAAGAGATAATCCTGGCTCTGTAGACAAAGGCGAAGAAGAAATGTATGAACGTACATATACTAGATCAGGTTCTGGATTTAGCAATGGGGAATTTGATATTTTTAGAATTAGAGCCAACAAATATGATCAATCAAATGATTACAAACAATCTGACGACAAGAGTTGGAGAGCAAGGAATGATGATAAATGGCTTTGTCCTAACAACCCAGATACTGTACCATGTCGGAGTGGAAAAGTATTTGTGCCTACTCGTATTTTTGATAGTATAAACCTTTGGCATAATCGTATCTATAAAAAAAGTGACATTATATTTCATGAAATTTGTCAAACAGCAGTTTTAAAATCAGAAACAGCTCTTTTACCTGGTGATTGCAAAGGTTTTTGTTTTAATGAAATGGTTGATGGTTATCATATTCTTTCAATTAATAATTTTAATCTAGATCCAGTTCCAGGTCAAAAAAAAGATTTTCGCTTTATTTTCAAGGCTTGCCCAGAAGGCTATTCGCCAGCAAATAATAGATGTGAGGTCGTTAATCCATGAAAAAAATAGCAGTTTATCCAGGTAGTTTTGATCCGATAACTTTCGGTCATCTTGATATCATTACTAGAGCAAGTGCTATTTTTGATTTATTGCTTGTGGCTGTTGCCAGTGATAATAATAAAAATTCGCTATTCTCACTATCAGAAAGGCTAAATCTTATTAATTTCGATCTTGATTCTTATAATATAAACTCAAAAGTAAAAGCGGTATCGTTTTCGGGATTGTTGGTTAATTTTGCTAAAGAATGCAACGCAACTACCATAGTTCGTGGCTTGAGAGCTGTTTCTGATTTTGAATATGAGTTTCAGATGTGTGGTATGAACTCGGTATTGCAACCAGATATTCAAACAATTTTTTTACCTGCTAGCGAAAAACATCATTTTACTGCCTCTCGATTAGTTAAAGAAGTTGCTCGTCTTGGTGGTAACCTAGATCGCTTCGTTTCGGCAAATACTGCTCAACAATTGTTAAAAAAATATGACAAATAATAATATACTGCTTTTGCTTGATAATCGCCCCGGCACAGCATCGCAAGCTATAGCTTTGGCAAATTATAGCGGGTTACCAACAATACAATTTATGCTTGATTATAATTATTTAGCCAATTTGCCTAATTTTTTTGGTTTTGCCAAGACAAGAATAAAAAATATAAACAATCTTAATCAAGTTGCTCAACCAAAATATATTATCAGTGCAGGCAGAAGATCAGCTTTGTTTGCTGTTTATCTTAAAAATAACCTTGCTTTTTCTTCGCAACTTATTCAAATTATGCAGCCAAATTTGTCTTTATCTTTATTTGATTATGTTGTCTTGCCAAAACACGATCTCAAAACAGATGTTATATTACCTGATAATATCGTGCCTAGCTTGGGAGGTTTGGCAAATGGTCAATTTAATGATTTGGCATTAAGTGATTATTTTCGTGCAAGAGTTGCTTGCGAGGGTAGGGTGATTGCCTTGTTAATTGGAGGATCTTTTGTTGGCAAGCAAAATTTTACCTTGTCATTTTTTTTGCAGATATGGCAACAATTGTTATGCATTGCCAATAATATGCGGGCCAAATTATTAG
>Ga0214923_10009085_pt1 | contig 10406 bp, 9 predicted proteins | sample LL1510_MetaG_FD_177993 | JGI IMG/M metagenome (GOLD analysis project Ga0214923, IMG submission 177993) | Freshwater microbial communities from Lake Lanier, Atlanta, Georgia, United States - LL-1510 | ecosystem: Environmental > Aquatic > Freshwater > Lake | place: USA: Georgia | collected 2015-10-15
GCCGGCGTCGACGGACGAACCTGCTGGTGATCCCCTCCGCTGGAGCTATCGAGGTGTGGACCTGTGCGTTTTCAACAGGCTGCCCGCGACGTTCACCGTGTCGTTCACGTCGGACTCAAGTGGTTCACCTGTCACGGGCACTCTGGGTTCACCGATAGTCCCGCCAGGGGATTGGTACTGCGGCTACAACAACACGAACTGGCTCTACGGTAAGCCGAACGGGTACAGCGTGTATGCACTGATTCAAAATTTGCCGACTGATCGGGTATCGGTGAATGGACACAACAATTCGGAACAATTGTGGTTGGACGGGACGATCCCTTCAAAGGACAATCCGGGACCCGGGTGCTTCATCTGGCTGAATCAGCCAGATGAAGGCTCGTCGGCCGTGACCGACTCCGGATCGGTTGGGCTGACCTTGCGGCGGGAGAATGACGAACCCAACTGGAAGAAGTTCTATGTCTTCGTCGAACTCTCGCAGGGACGCGGTGGCTGTCACAATGACTAGGGCCGACCTGGCGTGAGGTCAGGCGCGGGCGAGGGTGCCGAGGTACAGCTCAATGACCTTGGGGTCGTTGGCCAGGTCCGCACCGGTGCCGGAGTAGGCGTTCCGGCCCTGATCGAGCACGTAGCCACGGTCGACGATCTGCAGGCAGCGACGAGCATTCTGCTCGACGATGATCACCGTGACCCCGGTGGCGTTGATCTCCTTTACGCGCAGGAACACCTCGTCCTGCAGCTGAGGGCTCAGGCCGGCGCTGGGCTCATCCAGGAGCAGCACGCTCGGCTCCATCATCAGGGCGCGGCCCATGGCCACCATCTGGCGTTCGCCACCGGACAGTGAGCCGGCCCGTTGCTTGCGCCGCTGGCCCAGGGTGGGGAACAGCGCGCAGACCTGCTCGAAGCGCTCCTTGAACTGTCCCGGCGACTGGTACGCGCCCATCTGCAGGTTCTCCTCGATGGACAGCGAGGGGAACACATTGTTGGTCTGCGGGACGAAACCGACGCCGCGCTTGACCAGCTGGTCGGCGCGGAGGTTCGTGATGTCCTCATCGCGCAGCAGCACGGCCCCCTGCCACACGCGTACCAGGCCGAAGATCGCCTTGAGCAGTGTCGACTTGCCGGCGCCATTGGGTCCGATGATGCCGACGAGCTCGCCATGCCGGGCGTAGAGATTCGCCCCATTGAGGATGTTGACGCCGGGGAAGTATCCAGCGGTGAGGTTGTCGGCACGGACCAGCGCACCGACGGCCTGAGATTGGTGGATCTGCTCCTCGGTGGCATGCCGGGCTTCGACGTTCTGGTCGGCGATGAGGTCGATCTCGGACTCGAACTCCGCAGCATCGTCCGGGCTGCCGGGTGCGGGCAGGTCACTCGGTTCGGTGTAGTTCATGCCTGCCCTCCCGAGCCGTCCTTGGTGAGGCCTTCACCCGTCGCGGTGAGCGCACGATCGTGATGCGAGCCGAGGTAGGCATCGATGACCACGCGGTCGCGCATCACGGCGCTCGGTGGGCCCTCGGCTATGACCTGGCCCTGGGCCATGACGACGACCCAGTCGCTGATGTCGTGCACCATGTCCATGTCATGCTCGACGAAGACGACCGTGGTGCCCGACTCGCGAATGCCCTTGATATGACCGAGCAGGCTCTGCGTCAGGGCCGGATTCACGCCAGCCATGGGCTCATCGAGCATGATCAGCTCCGGCTCGCACATCAGGGCACGCGCCATCTCCAGCAGCTTGCGCTGGCCACCGGACAGTGACCCGGCGAAGTCATCCGCCTTGGCGGCCAGGTTGAAGCGATCGAGGAGCTCCATGGCGCGCGCGGTGACGGTGCGCTCCTGACCCGACCAGGCGAACTGGAAGAAGGCCGGCAGCAGTCGCTCACCGGACTGCCCTCGCGCCCCGAGGCGCATGTTGTCCAGCACCGTCATCCGGCTCAACGCCTTGGTCAGCTGGAACGTTCGCACCACGCCCTTGCGGGCCATGCGGTACGGGGCCAGGCCGGAGACCTGCTGGCCGTTGAAGGTCCACCGACCCGAGTCGGGGGTGTCGAAGCCGGTGAGCAGGTTGAACAGCGTCGTCTTGCCCGCGCCGTTCGGGCCGATCAGCGCCGTGATGGCGCCGCGCTGCACCTCCAGGTGCGCGACGTCGACGGCCACCAGGCCGCCGAAGGCGCGGCGGACGTCGTCGGCCACGAGCATCGGGTCGGGCTTGGGCGCCCCGGGCTGCTGCGGCACGCTCGCGAGCACGGCCTGCGCGGCACGGGCCCCGGGGGCGAGCGTCGTACTCGGGTCAGCGGGCATCGAGCGCCAACTCCCTCTTGTCTCCGAAGATCCCCTGTGGTCGGAAGATCATCAGCATCATCAGCCCAAGGCCGACGATGATGAAGCGGATCGGGCCGACATCGGTGGGGCGCAGGAAGTCGATCCAGCCCGCCTGGATCATCTGCCCCAGCGTCTCACCGACGCCTGCCAGCAGGAACCAGAAGATGACTGCCCCGACGATGGGGCCGAAGATTCGAGCCGCACCACCGAGCAGCAGGATCGTGTAGGTGAAGAACGTGACATCGGGGACGAAGGAGTCCGGCTGCACCGACTGCTTGGCCACGGCCCAGACGATTCCGGCAAAAGCCCCGATCACGCCGCCGATGACGAGTGCCTGCATCTTGTAGACGAAGACGTTCTTGCCGAGGGAGACGACAGCGGTCTCATCCTCCCGGATGCCCTTGATGACCCGCCCCCACGGGGAGCGCACGAGCAGCCAGACCAGGACCGAGAAGAGGGCGACCAGCGACCAGCCGACGACAACGACCCATAGATCCTGGCGGTTGAAGGTGAAGAAGGGAACATCGAAGTTTGCCGGGAACGGGTTGTACTCATGGAACCCATCACCGATCTTGCCGTTGATGCCATTCGCGCCACCGAGCACGTCGCGGAAGGCGATGGAGCGCACGACCAGACGCAACAGCTCACTCGTGGCGATCGTCACGATGGCCAGGTAGTCCGCACGCAGGCGAAGCGTGGGAATGCCCAGGATGAGCGCGAGCACGACCGCACCAGCAATGGCGAGGATGACCGCGAGCCAGAGGGGATAGCCGGGATCACCCTTGAGCCACGGCGTGGCCACGAGTACGCCCACCATGTACGCGCCGACAGCGGCGAAGGCGACCTGCCCGAAGTTGAGCAGTCCGGCATAGCCGAACTGGACGTTCAGGCCCACTGCAGCGAGGCAGTAGATGATCGCGATGACTCCGATGGCCTGAGTCAGGGATTGCGTAATGACGAAGCCGACGTCCATCTCAGCCCACCCTCTCCCGTCGACCCAGAATGCCCTGCGGGCGCACCAGCAGGATGACGATCATCAGGAACAGCGCACCCACGGTCTTCATCTCCGTCGGGATGATGAGCGTGGTGAGCTGCACGAACAGGCCCACGATCAAGGCGCCCACGATGGCGCCGTAGATCGTCCCGAGACCGCCGAGCGTGACCGAGGCGAAGAGGACGAGCAGGATGCGCTGCCCCATGTTCCAGGAAACGTCCTGCGTGAGCCCGAGGTAGATGCCCGCGAAGGCCGCAAGGCCAGCACCCAGTGTCCACACCACCGAGATGACGCGCTCGACGTCAATGCCGGTGGCGGAGGCCAGGGCCGGGTTGTCCGACACCGCCCGCGTTGCCTTGCCAATGCGCGAGCGCTGGAGCCACGTGACCGTGAGGGCGATGACCACCACGGCAATGGCCGCCAGGATGATCGCCTTGGGCGTGACGCTGACGGCGCCGATATGCCAGCCCTCCTGCCCGGCGAACTGCTGGTAACTGCGCGGCGATCCGCCGAAGAGCAGCAGTACGACGTACCGCAGGGTGATGGCCAGGCCGATGGAGACGATCATCGCGGCGATCAGGCCGGTGCGCCGTCGGCGCAGTGGCCGCCAGAGGACCTTGTTCTGGCCCCAGCCGAAGAGTGCCGCCGCGATGATCACCGCAATCGGTGCCGCGATGATGATGTTCAGGCCGAGCTCGTTGAGCACGATCGCGGTGAACGCACCCAGGGTCAGCAGTTCACCGTGCGCGAAGTTCGTCAGGCCGGTCGTCCCGAAGATCAGGTTCAGGCCCAGGGCCCCCAGGGCGATCAGGATCCCGAAGCCCAGGCCGTCGATGATGAGCTGGAGAATCGGTGATGACCGACCCGAGTCGGCCTCGGCAGCACCTCCGGTGCCCGATGCATCACCGGTCGAGCCACCCTCGGCCACCAGCTTGACGAGGATCTTCTGCTCCTTGGCCAGCACCAGCACGGAGCGCGACTGGTCCTCCGGGCGGGCCAGGGCGACACCTGGCGGCAGGGACGTGACGTCGACGTCCACCTGGTACGACCCTGACTTGGGCAGGTCGACGCGGAAAGTGCCGTCCGGCCCCGTCGTGGCAGAGCCGGAGAAGCCATTCCCACTGACGCTGATCTTCACGTCGGAAACGGGGGAGCCATCGGGTGCGGTGAGGGTCCCCACCAGCGCATTGCCGTCCGCCGAAGCAGGACCGCTGAGCGCCACACCGGCCAGGAGGCCAATGAGAACCGCGCCCGCGGCGATGATCACTCGCTTCAGCACGTCGGGCAACCTCCTTGGCCTTCCTGCCTTTATTCCCGCTGGTCACCGCACACCCCAGTCAGCGGCGGAACTGGTCCGCCGCGGGTCTGCACGGTGCGGGCACACTACCCCCGATCGCGGGCGGCCACCGGCGAAGCCCCGCATTCGCCCCCGATCACGTTTGCTAGGAGTCGGCTCCCGAGCGGTCGCGCAGCAGGCAGGTGAGCCGCGCCGTGCAGACCAGTGCGCCGGAGTCGTGGACGATGCGGATGTCGTAGGTGGCAACCGTTCGACCGGCGACCAAGGGGACCGCGGTGCCCGTCACGACGCCCTCGCGCAGCGCCCGGTGGTGGGTGCAGGACAGGTCCACCCCGACGGCCGTCCGATCGGGGCCGGCATGGAGGGCCGCGGCGATCGACCCGACTGTCTCGGCCAGCACCGCACTCGCCCCGCCATGCAGCAGCCCGAAGGGCTGGGTGTTGCCCTGCACCGGCATTGTTGCCGTCACTCGACGTGGGCTCGCCTCAGTGAGCGCGATGCCCATTCGGTCTGCCAGGGCGCCCATGCCGAGGGCTAGCAACTCGGCGGGGATCATGACTGCGGAGTCCGCCTGCGCGGTGGGTGATTCCGGTGATGCGGCGCTCATCGGGCGGCTCTCATGAAGCGATGGTGGCAGGCGCGAATCATCCGAGAGCAATCGGCCCCTGTACCGCATCGATCCGGGTCCACGAGCGAGTTGGCGCGTCGGCCTGCGCTCTAGGATCGAGGCGTGCCGGACGCGCAGGAGATGGTGAGCGCGGCAGGAGCAGCCCCTGCCCGTCCGCGAGTCCTGCTGCTGGACGGGCACTCACTTGCCTATCGCGCCTTCCACGCGCTTCCCATCGAGAACTTCGCGACGACCACGGGCCAGCCCACGAACGCCGTCTACGGATTCGCGTCCATGCTCATCAACGTGCTGCGCGATGAACAGCCCGCTGCGGTCGCCGTGGCCTTCGACGTCTCGCGCACGACATTCCGCACGGAGCGATTCCCGGAGTACAAGGCGACTCGGGCCAAGTCGCCCCCGGAGTTCGCCGGGCAGGTCCCGCTCATCCAAGAGCTCCTGCGCGTGCTGGAGATCCCCGTTTCGCAGGAGGCGGGCTTTGAGGCGGACGACCTGATCGCCACGCTGTCCGATCGCGCGGTGGCATCCGGATGCGATGTCCTCATCCTGACGGGCGATCGGGATGCCTTCCAGCTCGTCGACGAGCACGTCACCGTGCTGTATCCGCGCAAGGGGGTCTCGGATCTTGCGCGGATGGATCCCAGCGCAGTGCTGGAGCGCTTCGGACTGTCGCCGACGCAGTACCCGGACTACGCAGCCCTGCGCGGCGACCCGAGTGACAACCTGCCCGGCATTCCCGGCGTCGGCGAGAAGACCGCCGCGAAGTGGATCGTGACCTATGGATCACTGGCCGCGCTGGTCGACCACGCGGATGAGATCCCCGGGAAGGTGGGCGACGCACTGCGAGCCGCCCTGCCGCAGGTGCTGCTCAACCGCGACCTCACGGCCCTCGTGCACGACGTGCCGCTGGACACCCAGGACGAGCCTCGACCGCTGGCCGCGTGGGACATCGCGGCGATGGATGCCCTCTTCGAAACCCTGCAGTTCCGGGCCCTCCGCGATCGCCTGCTCGCGCTGCATCCGGAGCGCGGATCCCGCTCCCGGCCCTCGCCGCGGTCAGCGGGTTCCGCGTCCCGACCTGCCCAGGAGGGCAGCGGCTCGGACGAGGATTCCCGTGCCCTATTGCCCGAATCCGCTGCCCCCGAATCCGTGGATGCCGTCGCCCCCGGGAGCGTGGCGGGCTGGATCGCCCAGTGCCAGCCGCCGCTGGCCATCGCCTGCCGCGGCCGATGGGCCGCCGGCCAAGGGGAACTGGACGCCGTCGGCATCCGGGATGCGAACGGCCGACTGGGCATCATCGACCTGACCACGGCCGAGGATCGAGCCGCTGTTATCGACCTGCTGGCAGACCCGTCCATGCCCAAGACCATGCACGATGCCAAGGGGCCGGCCCTCGCACTGCAGTCGGCTGGTCGGGATCTCGCCGGGCTGCTGGTGGACACCGCGCTGGCGGCCTACCTTGCGGCGCCTGGACAGCGCTCGTTCAGCTTGGCCGATGTGGTCGAGCGTCGACTGGGCCGAGTGCTCGACGAGCAGGCCGATGGCCAGCTGTCCCTCGGGCTGGCCGACGACACCCGCCAGCTCGCCGATCACGCGGTGGCCATCAGTGACCTGTCCGAGTCACTGGTGCCGGAGCTCGAAGACGCTGGCGGCCTGGCGGTCCTCACCGACATCGAGGTGCCCCTGGTCAGCACGCTGGCTCGGATGGAGCATGCCGGGATCGCCGTGGATCGCGATGCCCTGCGTGAGCTGTCGGCGGAGTTCGCGGCCGACGTGCAGGAGGCAGAACGCCTGGCCCACGAGCTCGCCGGGCGTCCGTTCAACCTCGGGTCGCCCAAGCAGTTGCAGGAGATCCTCTTCGTGGAGCGCGGCCTGCCCAAGACGAAGCGCATCAAGACCGGCTACACCACGGATGCGGAGGCCCTGCAGGGGCTCTTCGAGCAGACCGCGGATCCATTGCTGGCCCAGTTGCTGGCCTGGCGCGATCGCACCCGGCTGCGCCAGACCGTTGACGGCCTCATCCCGCTGGCCGTTGATGGCCGCGTGCACACGACGTTCAACCAGATGGTTGCGGCGACCGGCCGGCTGTCCAGCACCGACCCGAACCTGCAGAACATCCCGGTTCGAACCGAGGCGGGCCGCCGGATTCGCGCGTGCTTCGTGGTCGGGTCCGGCTATGAGTCGCTGATGACGGCCGACTACAGCCAGATCGAGATGCGGATCATGGCGCACCTGTCCCGGGATGCGGGGCTCATCGCGGCCTTCACCGAGGGGGAGGACCTGCACACCACCGTGGCCGCCCGCGTCTTCGGCGTCGCTCCAGCGGAGGTGGACGCCGAGATGCGTCGCCGGATCAAGGCCATGTCCTACGGCCTGGCCTACTGACTCTCGGCCTTCGGCCTGGCCCAGCAGCTCGGCATCTCGGCCGGGGAGGCCAGGTCGCTGATGGACGAGTACTTCGAGCGATTCGGCGGCATCCGCGACTACCTGGCGGCCGTCGTCGCGCAGGCCCGAATCACCGGCTTAACCGAGACCATCGCAGGCCGACGGCGGTACCTGCCCGATCTGACCAGTGACAACCGGCAGCGCCGGGAGATGGCCGAGCGGATGGCCCTGAACGCCCCGATCCAGGGCTCGGCTGCCGACATCGTCAAGATCGCCATGCTCGCGGTCGAGGGCGAGATTGCCCGAACCGGAATGTCCAGTCGCCTGCTGCTCCAGGTGCACGATGAGCTGGTCCTCGAAGTTGCCCCGGGTGAGGCGGACGCGCTCGAGGGCGTCGTTCGGGCTGCCATGGGCTCAGCAGCGACCCTGGCCGTCCCCCTGGACGTGTCGGTCGGCATCGGCGCGACCTGGCAGGCCGCGGCCCACTGAGGATCCGCGGGCGCCCATGGCCCGCCGTTCGGGGGGAGTGCCGGCTGCCGTATCCTGAGGCGGCCTTGCGCAGTCGCCAAGGTCCCGCCCGGATCCAGTCCCTTCTGCATCCCTGTCCACCCGGAGCCAACGCCTCCATGACTTCCTCGATCACCATCACGCCGACCGTTCAGGTCGCGATCAATGACATCGGCACCGCTGAGGACTTCCTCGCCGCGATTGACCTGACCATCAAGTACTTCAATGACGGGGACATCGTGTCCGGCACCGTCGTGAAGGTCGATCGGGACGAAGTCCTCCTCGACATCGGCTACAAGACCGAGGGGGTCATCCCCTCGCGCGAGCTGTCGATCAAGCACGATGTCGACCCGGCCCAGGTCGTGGCCGTGGGCGATCAGGTCGAGGCGCTCGTCCTCACCAAGGAGGACAAGGAAGGCCGGCTGATCCTGTCCAAGAAGCGCGCCCAGTACGAGCGCGCCTGGGGCACGATCGAGAAGATCAAGGATCAGGATGGCGTCGTCGAGGGACAGGTCATCGAGGTCGTCAAGGGCGGCCTGATCGTTGACATCGGCCTGCGCGGATTCCTCCCAGCCTCGCTCGTGGAGATGCGCCGCGTTCGTGATCTCCAGCCGTACGTGGGCAAGACCCTCGAGGCGAAGATCATCGAGCTCGACAAGAACCGCAACAACGTGGTGCTCTCGCGTCGCGCCTGGCTTGAGCAGACCCAGAGTGAGGTTCGCCAGACCTTCCTCACCCAGCTGCAGAAGGGCCAGATCCGCAGCGGCGTGGTCTCGTCGATCGTCAACTTCGGCGCCTTCGTGGACCTCGGTGGAGTGGACGGCCTCGTGCACGTGTCCGAGCTGTCCTGGAAGCACATTGATCACCCGTCCGAGGTGGTCGAGGTGGGCCAGGAGGTGACGGTCGAGGTGCTCGACGTCGACATGGACCGCGAACGCGTGTCGCTCTCGCTCAAGGCGACGCAGGAGGATCCATGGCAGCACTTCGCGCGCACGCACGCGATCGGACAGGTGACGCCCGGACGTGTGACGAAGCTGGTTCCCTTCGGCGCCTTCGTTCGGGTGGATGAGGGCATTGAGGGCCTCGTGCACATCTCCGAGCTCGCTGAGCGGCATGTCGAGCTGCCGGAGCAGATCGTCCAGGTCGGCGATGAGATCTACGTCAAGGTCATCGACATCGACCTCGAGCGTCGGCGCATCTCGCTGTCGCTCAAGCAGGCGAACGACTCCGGCGACGGAACCGCGGTCGAGGAGTTTGATCCCTACCTGTATGGCATGGCGCCGGCCTTCGACGAGGCGGGCACCTACATCGGCCCGGATGGCTTCGATCCCGAGACGGGCGAGTGGAAGGCCGGCTTCGAGACCCAGCGCTCAGAATGGGAGCGCGAGTACGCCGAGGCTCATGCTCGCTGGGAGGCGCACCGCAAGCAGGTCACCGAGGCCCGGCAGGCCGATCAGGAGGCTGCCGTCGAATCCGGCGACGCCACCTCGTACCGCAGCCAGGGTGATGCAGGTGAGGGCACGCTGGCCGACGACGAGGCCTTGCAGGCCCTTCGGGACAAGCTCGCAGGCGGATAGCCTGCACAAGCGATGCGGGTCATCGGGCTCACCGGCGGCATCGGCTCGGGCAAGACAACCGTGGCCGGGCTGCTCGCTGAGCGAGGGGCCGTGGTCATCGACGCTGACCGGATAGCTCGCCAGCTCGTCGAGCCGGGGTCACCCGTGCTCGACGAGCTGGCCTCAGCATTCGGTGCTGACATCGTGCAGCCGGAGGGGGACCTTGACCGCGCCCTGCTGGCGAGTCGAGCGTTCTCGAGCAGTGAGGCGACGCAGCGCTTGAACACGATCATGCACCCGCGGATCCGACGCGAGGTGAATGACCGCATGTCGCGGCTGCCAGCAGGCACGCCGCTGGTTGTCCTGGACCTGCCACTGCTGATCGAGGGCCAACTGGACGATGGCTCGCATCCCCGACCAGCCATCGACCTGGTGGTCGTCGTTGACGCCCCGGAGGACGTGCAGGTTGCTCGAGCCACGGCCCGCGGGCTCTCCGCAGCGGACGTCCGCCAGCGGATGCTGGCGCAGGCGTCCCGCGCCGACCGACGGGCCGCAGCCGATGAGATCATCGACAACTCCGGATCGATCGAGAGCACCCGTGAGCAGGTCGACGGCCTGTGGCAGCGACTGGTGACCCAGTGACCAGGCCCGTGAGCGCCCTGAAGCGCACGGTCGCCCCATTCCAGGTCAAGGCACCCTTTGCGCCATCCGGTGATC
>Ga0214923_10009086_pt1 | contig 10405 bp, 8 predicted proteins | sample LL1510_MetaG_FD_177993 | JGI IMG/M metagenome (GOLD analysis project Ga0214923, IMG submission 177993) | Freshwater microbial communities from Lake Lanier, Atlanta, Georgia, United States - LL-1510 | ecosystem: Environmental > Aquatic > Freshwater > Lake | place: USA: Georgia | collected 2015-10-15
TCGAGTTCACCCAGACGTTTGGCACCGAGATAACAGAACCTCGTGTCGTGATTTCCACCTTCGGCGTTGTCGTAGTGGGGAATGACAGCGCAACGCAGGCCGAAGAGGTCGAGCACGTTGAGACCAGCTCGCCAGGACGGTTCCTCACCGACCTTGTAAATCTCGTAAATCGGAGCGGTATGAGAACCGAGTGTGAGCGCAGCTGCCGATGAGAAACAGACCAAGGTGCCGGCCTCAATTCGTTGACGCAAGGTGGTGCCAAGGTCAACGGCCGCAAACTGGCGCAGGGCGTACGTCGGACTACCCGGGCCGGCGAAGACCACGGACGCTTCGTCGATGGTGTTGAGAAAGGCCGCTCGGTGCTGCAGGTCGTCCACCTCGCGGTGGGTGAGAGACGCTTGATCGAAGTGCCACTGGAGTGATGTCGCAAAGTACTGCTCAATTTTCTCGCTGAGTTGGGGAACGTTCTCTTGAAACCCGTAGGGGGAGTTGAGATAGACACCTCGCCGGCTATCGAGTCCCTCAAAGAGCGCCCGGTAGGTCTTAACCATCGGAGGTGCAAGTTCGCCGGACCCCAAAATGACGAGACGCCGGTTCATCTGCCTAAGGCTAACGGCATGAACAGAAGGACTCTCGGTAGGTTGGGTGTATGGCAAATCCCGTGGTGATCCGAGTTCGTAAAGAAGTCCGAGGCCCGGTGGGGGGAGCCATCGTGCTCTGGTCAATTGTGGCGACGTGGAGTCTCGTGCTCCTCATTGCTCATCCCACGTACCACTCCGGTGCCGCCCACACGTTGCTGTGGTCGACGGTGGCCCTCGGTGGCATCTTGGGAATACAGCGTCGGACCGCGATGGCGTGGATTGCACCGATGGTGGCGTGGTCGCTCGCCTGGCTTCCCGTGTGGATTGCCTTCATGTTCCGTGATGGTTTTTTGCCGGGAGTATTCATCGGAGCCGTGGCGTCAGCCGGTGGGTGGATCATTTTCGGGGCGGCTACGACTCCGATACTTTTCGTCGTCTCAGCGGTCGTGCGTGTGATGCTGCGGCCGTTTCGTCGCGAGAGCGACGTGATGATTATTGGGCCGCGAGATCGCTAGGTGCCAGCGCCTGCAAGAAAGTGCCGAGAAGAACCCAGAGATCTTTCTCGGCCGATTCGATGTAGGGGTCAACTTCAGTAATCGCAATTCCAGTGAGAATGCTGCTCGCGACGAGCGTCAAGACGCGTGGGGAGTGGCGGACATCCACTAAGCCCACCGCCTGAGCTCTCTCAAACAGTTTTTCGATTGCGACGTGTACTGCGTGCAGCGCAGATCTGATTTCCTCAGAACGTTCGTGGCTATCAAATACGGCTAACGCTTGAAGTCGCGTGGTTCGGCGACGAATCTCTGCAGTGACGTGCGGGGACTCTTCACCGTGACGCAGCGCCGAGAGGAGATCTGAAGCGGAGTGCACGCGAGACGTCATTTCGTGAATCCGCTCGGTAGTTGCCGCGCACATGGCGATGTAGTCGTCGGCTAGAGCGGAGTAGACGATATCGTCGCGATTCTTGAAGTGACGATAGAGATTGGGAATCGTGATGTCCAGACGTCCGGCGAGATCCTTCAGTCGAAATCCGGCGATGCCATGATCTTCAATCAGCGTCAACGCGTGATGGACAATCGCTGCACGGCTCAGGGGTTCACGAGTGGCAGATTCAGACACCATGTCGGCCCCTTGGGAAGGTAGAGCAGTGTTCGTTGGTGGCAGATTACTTGTCGGGAGATTCGATGAGAGAAGCCAGGCGACGAAGGTTGCCCTTCCAAATCAGACGAAGAACAGACCGGGCCACAACAGCTCCGGGAGGTCCACCAACCCACCAGGGAAAGTCCAGCGTCTCTTCCCAGATCACCAACGTGCCCTTCGCGTGATCTCTCAGGGTGAACGTTCCCTCGCCGGTCACGATGCCACGGTGGACAACTGACATGGTCTCCTTGTCAACCCAGGCGGTTATCTCCATCTGATCGTTGAGAACAATGGGTCCAACTTTGGTGCGGCAGGCAAACTCGGTGCCGACCCCCTCTTGTTTCGAAGAGGTGAAGGTGATGGACTCGGCGTCCGCCATCCACTTGACGTGTCGATCAATTTGACGTAGTTCGCTCCACACGAGCGTTCGAGTGGCGGCAACCACTCGTTCGACGTGAATGGTTTTCATGAGTGCAGCCCCAGTGCCGTGGCCACGCGCTGCCAGTCATCGAAGAGCGGAGTCCCTAAGTCAGCACCTAAGAACTGAAGGCAGACGTGCGACGCGCCAGCTTCGAAGTGTTCTTTGATGCGACCCATGATGGCTGATTCGTCGCCATGGACCACCATGGCGTCGCGGAGCCGCGGACTACCCCCGCGAATGAAATCATCATCACCAAAGCCCAGTCGGCGCCACGAATTGCGGTAGTTATCGAGACCGGTGTAAATCTCCAGGTGCGCACCGGCACGCTCGAGGAACACATCACGGTCGTTGCCGAGAACGACGGCCTGCTCGACGCCAATGAACTTGTCGGGACCGAGTGCGGCCCGGGCAATGGCCGTGTGTTCCGGTGTCACCAAATACGGGTGTGCGCCATCGGCGAAGTCGCGCGCAACTTCGAGCATCTTTGGCCCGAGGGCCGCAATCACTTTGGCGTACGGCTGTTTGTGGTCCGGGCTAAAGCTCGGCGACGAGTCCATCGCCTCGAGATAGGACCGCATTGCGGCCACGGGCGTGGCGTACTCGTGGCCGCGGAGTCGTTCGACGAGCGGAGCGTGACTCACGCCGAGGCCCAAGACGAATCGGTTGTCGTATGCGGCGTTCAAGGTTCGCGCGGCGTTCGCGGCGGCCACGGCGTCGCGTCCCCAGATGTTGGCAATGCCCGTTGCGATGGTGATGCGCGTGGACTGAGCAAGTTGGAGTTGAGCGTTGGAAAAGGCCTCGCGTCCCCACGCCTCGGGTATCCACAGGGCGGCGTATCCCATCTCGTCGAGACGACGAGCCACTTCGCCAACGTTGGTTGCGGGCAGGGATTCAGTCGTGGTGGTCCAGATGCCGACCGTGCCGCGTAGGGATCGGAGTGAGTCGGGCAGTGCGTCGTGTTCAGCCATGGCCTGAGCCTAGGGAGAAGGCGACCGTGCAATTACCCGCCAGAATGGTTAGGTGATTTGGTTCATTCTTGCACTCATGCTCTACCTCTTGGCCGTGAGCGTGGTGGCCCTGTTGCCGATTCGTCGCATCCCGGCGTTGGAAATGATCTCCTGGGTCGTGGGGTGGCTCACCGGCGAACTAGTCGTCGTTTCCTTGATTATCGAAGGTCTCGCCCTTGGACTGATGTGGCGTTGGGGCTGGCCCCACGACTGGCGTTCCGACGCCCTCGTTGCCTTAGCGACCCTCGTAGGTGTGACGCAGTTGGTCTTGCTCAGCGCGATGTGGCGCGCGCCGCGCTCAGTGCGCCGTGCTCTCACCAACTCGGGTCCATTTCCGCTCCCCGTGCACCAGTTTCGACGACTGCGTTTCAACCGATGGTGGCGCTCTCTCATGGTGTTGCCACTGCGCAGTCACGACGTCAGAGTTATTCGCGATATCGCCTATGGTCCTCATCAACAGCAAAAGCTCGATGTCCTCCGCCACTCCCTAACGGCGAATAACTCTCCCGTGCTGTTCTACGTCCACGGCGGCGCATGGGTCTTTGGTGACAAGCGAGAACAGGCTCGCCCGATGATGTTCGAGTTTGTGCGACAGGGCTGGGTCGTTGTCTCGGTGAACTACCGACTCGCACCGTTCCATAAGTGGCCGGCGCACGCCGAAGATGTCAATACGGCGCTCGCCTGGGTGAAGAAGAACATCGCCGTCTACGGGGGTAATCCCGATCAAGTCGTTGTCTCGGGCGGATCGGCCGGCGGTCAACTTTCCGCGTTGATTGCCCTCACCGCAAACAGCAATGACTTTCGCCCGATGCACATCGCCGATCACGTCGATTTGAGTGTTCGCGGCGCGATTCCTTTTTACGGCGTACACGACATGACCGGCGATGCGGACGTCTGGCGCGGAACGGGCAACGGTCTCGTGACGCTGCTCGAGACGGCCGTGATGGAAAAGACGTTCTTTGACGACGCCGATCTGTATTTCGCGGCCTCACCCATGCGCCGAGTAGCCACTGACGCTCCACCGTTTCTCATCGTGCAAGGTCGCAACGACAGCCTGGTCGATCGTAAAGTGGCCTCCGACTTTGCCGCCGTTGTGCGTCGCGTCGCCCCGACTTGGTTAGTGGAACTCCCACTTGCCCAACACGCCTTTGATCTGAGCCACTCACCGCGAACGACAGCTTCCACGCGCGCCGCAGTGACTTTTGCGACGTGGTGCATCCAGCAACCGGTCCGTGACTATCCCGACGTCCCAGCGGATCTCGCTGCGGCGTACCACGTTCCACCAACGCAACTCCTCGTCGTGACGCCGTCGGGACCACGGGACGCTCTGGAGATAGCCCGCGAACGCGGCCGTTACTTCGTGGTCACGCCGTGCAACCCTTTTAGTCACGAAGCGGGAAATCACGCATTGAACGACGCGCAGTTGGCCGTGATGGATCTCGACGTCACTTCGCTTCGCTGCGACTCTCTACCGACGGTGGCCTTCGAGGCCGCCACCGGCAACTGGGAGGAGCGGGGCTTTGCGCTCTGGGGGCTCTCGGAGATTCGCGTGCAACGCCTTGCGCGCCGTTTTCACCAGCTCGCCTACTACGAGGTCACCCCCGAGGAGATTGTCGTTCGAGCGGCGAAGGATGGCGCAACGCTTAGGTCGTAGCGAGGGTCGTAGTCACTCCGCGTTCGCCGGTGACATAGTGCACCGAGGTGATCACACCAGCGGCGCGAAGGTCGTCTTCGCCGGCCTTGACTGCGGCAATCAGGGCCTCGTCACCGGAGACGACCAGTTCAGCCACTTCGGCACGCATCGAGACTTTGGCCTCGGTCTTTTCGCGACGCACTGCAGTGAGAACTTCTCGCACGGCACCGTAGACCTTGTTGGTCGAGGCGCCCCCGGTTTCGGTCCGCGCCGGCCACGGGGCGCGGTGAATCGAACTCGTGTGCCACCAGCTCCAGACTTCGTCGGTAACGAACGGCATGAACGGAGCCAGCAGGCGCTGCAGCACCGACAGTGCCACCGCGAGCGCGGCACGGGCCGAGGCGTTACCTTCGGGGTTGTCATCGCTATAGGCACGAATCTTGACGAGCTCGATGTAGTCATCGCAGAAGGCCCAGAAGAACTGCTCGGTGCGCTCGAGGGCTCGCGCGTAGTCATACTGCTCAAAGGCCCGCGTCGTCTCATCAATCAAGGTGGACAGCTCGGCCAACATGTCACGATCAAGAGGATTGACGACGGCTTCAATTGACGGAATCGGTGCGCCCTCGAGACGCCCGAGAGCAAACTTCGAGGCGTTCAACACTTTGATGGCCAGGCGTCGCCCAATCTTCATCTGACCTTCGTCAAATGCCGTGTCCGTTCCGGGACGTCCACTGGCGGCCCAGTAGCGCACCGCGTCGGAGCCGTGGGTTTCAAGTAGGCCCATCGGGGTGACGACGTTGCCGACCGACTTACTCATCTTCTTGCGATCGGGGTCGAGAATCCAACCGGAGATCAGTGCATTCGTGAACGGGAGGGAGTTCTCTTCGAGATGACTACGCACCACCGTGGAAAAGAGCCACGTGCGAATGATTTCGTGGGCCTGCGGACGTAGGTCCATCGGGAACACACGGTCGAAGAGATCCGTACCCCACTTGCCCGCGATTTGGGGCGTGAGTGAACTGGTCGCCCACGTGTCCATGACGTCGGGGTCACCGACAAAGCCGTGTGCGTGACCGCGCTGGTCCTCGGAGTATCCAGGCGGCACGTCGCTGGATGGATCGATGGGCAGAGTCGTTACATCAGCGAAGATTGGTGCGTCGAAGTTGATAGCGCCGTCTCCGTCGATGGGATACCAGACTGGGAACGGCACGCCGAAGTAGCGCTGACGCGAGATGCACCAGTCGCCGTTGAGACCCTCGACCCAGCTGCGGAAGCGGTGCTTCATGAAATCGGGGTGCCAGTGCAGTTCCTCGCCGCGCTCCAACAGCGCGGTGCGCTGGGGCATCGTGGAGACGAACCACTGGCGTGACGTCACAATTTCGAGCGGGCGATCACCCTTCTCGTAGAACTTGACGGGGTGAGTGATGGGACGCGGCTCGCCGATGAGTTCACCGGAATCGGTCAACATTTCGACCACAGCAGCGCGGGCCTGCGTGGCCGACTTGCCGGCGAGGCGTTCGTAGGCCTCGTTTGCGTTCTCCACGTCGTTGCAGGGCCAGTTCTCTTCACCGAAACCGGCGCGGGGCAAGAAGCGTCCATCGCGACCAATAAGGGCGCGCGTGGGTAGTTGCAGTTCGCGCCACCACGTCACGTCGGTGGTGTCACCAAACGTACAGATCATGGCGATTCCCGAACCCTTTTCGGGGTCGGCTAGTTCGTGCGCTACGACCGGAACGGGAACGTGAAAGAGCGGGGTGATGACGGTCGTGCCAAAGAACGGCTGGTACCGCGCGTCATCGGGGTGCGCCACGAGGGCCACGCACGAGGGCAGTAGTTCGGGTCGCGTGGTTTCAATATCGATGCCGCCGGCGCCGTCGCTGCGATGGAAGGTCACGCGGTGATAGGCACCGGGGCGTTCGCGGTCTTCGAGCTCGGCTTGGGAGACGGCGGTACGAAAGTCCACGTCCCAGAGGGTCGGGGCCTCAATGGAGTAGACCTCGCCACGTTGGTGCATGTTGAGGAAGGCCCGTTGGCTGACCGCCTGCGCCAACGGCGAAATGGTCGAGTACTCCTGATTCCAGTCGACGGAGAGACCGAGCCGTTGCCAGAGTTCCTTGAAGGCCTCTTCGTCGGTGGTCGTCAGTCGTTGACAGAGCTCGACGAAGTTCTTCCGCGAGATTGAAATTTTCTGGTCACCGGGCTTTTCGGGCGGCGTGAAGTTCGGGTCGTAGGGGAGAGAGGGGTCGCAGCGCACCCCAAAGTAGTTTTCGACGCGACGCTCAGTGGGTAGGCCGTTGTCGTCCCATCCCATGGGGTAGAAGACTTCGCGACCCGACATGCGCTGGAAGCGAGCGATGGTGTCGGCGTGGGTGTAACTAAAGACGTGGCCGATGTGCAGTGAGCCGGAAACGGTTGGCGGCGGGGTGTCGATGGAGTAGACCTGTTCGCGCGCGGCAGTCTCGTCAAAGAGATAGGTGCCGGCCGACTCCCAGCGCCCCACCCACGTGGCCTCGAGCCCGTCGATCGACGGCTTTTCCGGCAGATTTTGCAGCGTGGGCTTGAGGTGTTCCTCCATGAGTGTCCTAGTTTAGAACTCGTGATTCGACTCCACGATTCCCTCACTAACGAGGTTCGCGAACTCGCCCTGCGTGACGCGGGCAAGGTGTCGATGTACGTCTGCGGCCCCACGGTCTATGACCTTCCCCACCTCGGTCACGGTCGATTCACGTTGGTCTGGGACACCCTGCGTCGATGGCTTACCTTCACCGGACTTGAGGTGACCTTCGTCTCCAACATCACCGACATCGACGACAACATCATTGGCCGCGCCCAACGCGAGTCGCGCACTGAGGAACAGGTCGCTGCGCAGTACGAAGACGAGTGGTGGAAGGCGATGTCCCTCATTGGAGTGGCACGACCGGACCACACCCCTCACGCCACCGCCTACGTCAGCGGCATGGTCGATCTCATCAACTCCTTCATCGAACGGGGGATCGCCTATCAGACCTCTGATGGGGTCTATCTCGATACGTCGCGCGTCCCGGACTACGGCGCACTGGCTGGACAGTCCCTCGACTCACTTCGCGCTGGAGCTCGCGTCGAAGCCCACGAAGAAAAGCGAACACCGCTCGACTTCGCCCTCTGGAAGAAGGCCAAACCCGGCGAACCGACCTGGCCCGCGCCATTTGGTGAAGGTCGACCGGGTTGGCACACTGAGTGTGTCGTGATGAGCCTCGCGCTCCTCGGCGAAGGTTTTGATCTTCACTGTGGAGGTTTTGACCTTCGCTTCCCCCACCACGAAAACGAGCGAGCTCAGGCCGTGGCGGCCGGTCACGTGTTCGCTCGCCACTGGGCTCACAACGGCTGGGTCATGGTCGGTGACCAAAAGATGAGTAAGTCGTTGGGTAACTTCACGTCGCTGACCGACCTCACCGAAAAATCCGACCCCCGTAGCTATCGACTCTTGGTGCTGCGCTCCCACTACCGCAGCCCTATCGAAGTGTCTCCCTCGACTATCGCCGACGCCGAGCGTGGCCTCGAGCGCCTTGACTCTTTGGCGCGACGCTTTTCTCTCGCGCCTCTCGCCGGCACTCAGTTTGTGCGCTTGGCTGAGTACGCCTTTTCGGGTACCGCTCAGATGCTCGTCAACAGCGCCCTCGCGGCGATGGACAACGATATGGATACGCCGGCCGCACTCGCGCTGATCTTCGATGGCGTGACCCAAGCCCACGCGGCCGCCGATCGTGGCGAAGACGCCGAGGCTGCGCAGTTGGCAGCGGCGGTCACGGTGCTTTTGGGAGGTCTGGGGCTAGCGCTGAACGCCGCAACCGGCGATATCGACGTTGAAACGGCCGCCCTGGTTACTGCTCGCGACGTGGCGCGCGCTGAAAAGAACTGGTCCGAGGCCGATCGACTCCGCGACGAGCTCGCGAGTCGCGGTTGGATCGTTGAAGACAGCGCCGAGGGCACAAAAATCCGAAAATAACGCCACTTCAATAGTTGAGTAGTGTTGGGTTAGAGGTTGCCGCAGTGGTCCCCTCGGTCGCCCCGGTGGCCAGTATTTGTAGGAGGCCAGCAGTGGCAACAGGAACCGTGAAATGGTTCAACGACGAAAAGGGATTCGGTTTCGTTTCCGTCGAAGGTCAGTCGGACGTTTTCGTTCACTATTCAGAGATTCAATCCGATGGTCGTCGCACCCTCGTCGAAGGCCAGCAGGTCGAATTTGACGTCGAGGCCGGCGAGCGCGGACCGCTCGCGAAGCGCGTTCGTATTATCTGATCGACCGAACGAAATCGCCCCGGGCCACAGGGTCCGGGGCGATTTGCTTTTCCACAGATCGGCTTGCTGTTCGAACGTGTTCTAAACCCGTGGCGTCCGTCTAGAGTCATCTCGGTTACTACGCAGTAACTCAATGAGATGTCGGCAGGGTCCGACAGGAGGAATCATGGCTGAATTCTCAATGCAGCTCAGTGACGACCAGAAGCAGTTCCAGGACTGGGTGCACACCTTTGCCCGTGACGTTGTTCGTCCGGCCGCCTCAGAGTGGGACGAGCGCGAAGAGACGCCGTGGCCGATCATTGAAGAAGCTGCCAAGGCCGGTATCTACTCGACCGACTTCATCTTCTCGAACTTCTCAGACCCGACCGGTCTCTCGATGCCTATCGCGCTCGAGGAGATGTGCTGGGGTGACGCCGGTATCGCCATGGCCATCTTTGGTACGTCGCTGGCCGTCGCCGGTATCGCGGCCAACGGAACGCCCGAGCAGGCCATGGAGTGGATTCCCCAGTGCTACGGCTCGCCCGGTGACCTCAAGCTCGCCGCATTCGGTGTGTCCGAGCCCGACGCCGGTTCGGACGTCTCGAGCCTGCGCACCCGCGCCATCTACGACGCCGCGAAGGACGAGTGGGTGCTGAACGGAACCAAGACGTGGATCACCAACGGTGGTATTGCGAACATCCACGTCATTGTCGCGTCCGTCGACCCTGAGCTCGGCTCACGTGGCCAGGCCTCGTTCGTCATTCCTGACGGCACCCCGGGTATCCGCATGGGTCAGAAGTTCAAGAAGATGGGTATCCGTGCTTCGCACACGGCCGAAGTCATCTTGGAAGACTGCCGCATCCCCGGCTCCTGCCTCCTCGGTGGCAAGGAGAAGCTCGACGAGAAGCTCGCTCGCGTTCGCGAAGGTAAGAAGGCTCAGACCAACGCCGCTATGGCGACCTTTGAAGCCACCCGCCCCGCCGTGGGCGCCCAGGCTCTCGGAATTGCTCGCGCGGCCTACGAGTACTCGCTCGAGTACGCCAAGGAGCGCAAGCAGTTCGGCCGTGCCATCATCGAGAACCAGGCGATTGCCTTCAAGCTCGCGAAGATGAAGACCGACATTGACGCCGCCCGCTTGCTCGTGTGGCGTGCCGCCAATATGGCCGCGACGCGCACCCCCTTCACCGCCGGTGAGGGTTCGATGTCGAAGTGGTTCGCTGGTGAGACGGCCGTGCGCGTGACCGAAGAGGCGATTCAGATCCTCGGTGGTTACGGCTACGTTCGCGAGTACCCAGTGGAGCGATGGCACCGTGACTCGAAGATTTACACCATCTTTGAGGGAACGAGCGAGATTCAGCAGCTGGTC
>Ga0214923_10009087_pt1 | contig 10405 bp, 11 predicted proteins | sample LL1510_MetaG_FD_177993 | JGI IMG/M metagenome (GOLD analysis project Ga0214923, IMG submission 177993) | Freshwater microbial communities from Lake Lanier, Atlanta, Georgia, United States - LL-1510 | ecosystem: Environmental > Aquatic > Freshwater > Lake | place: USA: Georgia | collected...
AAAATCAAGGTATGTAAATTTTGATAAACTGGTTGCTAAAAACTAATACAACTATTGTAATCATTGACATCTATTAATTTTATAGCAACCAGTTTATCAAAATTTACATACCTTGATTTTTCGAGAAAATTTGTTTTAAAAATAGCAATTTCCGTTGTCGATAAATGATAAAATTGACTTATTTGTCGCTCTAATTGCTTGCAATACAGAGATCTGTTGCATAAAATATAAAAATCATCATTACTAATGTTTGCTTTTTGCAATATGGCAACAACATTTCTAGCATTTTCTTTGAGTTGATTATATAATTCTAATACTATTGCCTGATTTTGACTAGATAATTGCTGAAATATTGTTGTTTCATTAAATTCTTTGATATTTTCTTGCCCTGCATAAATACAGGCAAGCAAGATCAAATAAGCGTCGTTTTTATTTGATAGGCTATCTTTTATTATTGATAATTGCACCAAAGTTAAAGCTTTGCTTGATGTTTGTTTTTTAGTATATTCTGGAATTTTTATAATAAAATTAGCAACAAATTCATCTGAAAAAACATTATCAAAACTGAATGCAGAAAGATTTTTTATTGCCGATAATGTAGATCTTCGTTTTTCACTGAAATACAAATCAAGCAACTCTTGCAAAGTTGTGGCATTTTTAGATAATTTATCTTCTGAAATATTTTCGGTATTAGAGTTGCCAAAAGAAATTATGTCGCAACCAGTTTGTTGTTTTAGAGCAGAACATTCTTGCTCGTTAATGGTAAAACAATTAAAGAAACTAAATATAGGTTTTTTTTGCTCTAATTGCATTAATATTTGCTGAATATAATATAGGTGGGCAATGTGTTGATTGCCAATATCAATATGCTTTGTTTCGTTGATAATTATGCCATGGCCATCAAAATGAATAATAAAATTTTGTTGGTTTTGCATAATTTGATTTATTTTTTGACCAATTTGCTTGATTAAGTCATCAATATTTTCTGAATAAATTTCTATTGCTTGTTGCTCGAATTTTATTTGTATTAAATCATCTTTTTCGAAAGCATCGATAGTAATTACTGGATATTGAAAAATAGACATATTTTTATGCGGTTTATATTAACATTAATTTTGATTGTAAAGCTTATTAAAGGAATTACAACATAATGATGATAAATTTTATACATAAAAATATTACATCTTTTTATGTATCATAATGAGACATTTATTAACTTAACTAATTTTAAATCAAAATTAGTTAATATAAAGTTATTTATGGATTTAAAAATGGAAAATAATATTAGTATATCACCTACATAAACTCAAATTCCTGTTAAACAAATCTGAGTCGATGCCGACACAGTCTAGCAGGGAATCAAAAAATATATCTTGAGTAAGATTGTTTGCTGTTATTTTTTTTGTCGCTGATTGCAATTTTTGTTGATAAAATTTATTTTGCCAAATGCTTTTACTTGCATAAATAAGCATTGGCACCGTATGTATATTTGGTTGGATTTTTGCTCCGCCATTGCCATATATGCCATTTTCGCCTAAAAATTGACCATGATCAGAAATAAAAAAGACTATAGAATTAGTATTTTCAAGCATTTTTATAGTTTTTGCCAAAAAATCATCTGCATAAAGAACAGTATTATCGTAGCTATTGATTAAGCTAGTTTGCGAACATTCTTTTGGGCTTGACTTACATTCTGGCAAAAAATAAGCAAATTCGCTAGGATAACGATCGTGAAAACGAATATGACTACCGAAAGTATGTAGTATAATAAAATTATTTTTTGTAGAATTTAATAATGATTGCAAATGAGGTAATAAATCTTGATCGTAAACTTGCCCATCTCCATCCTTTTTTAGATAATCGCGATAAAAAGCAAAATCGCTTTCTATGCCTAAAATATTAAGAATGCCATTACCAAATTCTTTAGAGCTTTGTGCGGAATACCAGTAAGTATCAAAACCAAAATGTTTAAAAACAGATATCGCACTTTTTTCGGGCGGGATATCGATATATTCTGCTTTTAAGCGATGCGATAATAATGAGTTTATTGCTGGATTAGTTAAATCAAAATCTGCCAACACTTTAAATTTTAACAAATTATCAACTTTTGATAACTGCGGTGTAGTTTGCTTGTTATAGCCATAAATTTGCATATGATCTGCTCGCAACGACTCTCCTAAAATAACTATAACATTGAGATTTTTTGATTTTTGTTCATAAGAAAATTTTATTTGTTTAGTTAGATCTTGGCGATTCTTAACTGTATTTAAATGATTGTGAAATCTTTGCAGATAAATAAATACAGAAGAATAATAATTAAAAGGAGAGTAATTTATTAATACTTTTTGCAACATATTTTGCGAAAAAGCATAGATAATTATCAACAAACAACAACAAAAAAACTTTATTTTATACTTACTTTTATAAACAGGAATTACAGCAACAATGATTGCAACAAATATTGCTATACCAAAATAAATTAATAAAGAAAAATCTATAATCTCATCAACATGACCAATGCTTAATAAGGCATTGGCAATAATATTTTCATCTAATATTACTCCAAATTTATTTAAACAATAAAGATAAATTGCCGAACAAAAAAGCGAAATGATAGCAACTATTTTGATAATTATAACATTAGATAAAAACAAAAAAATACTAGCAAGAATAGCGAATCCTATAGTAAAATATTGCATATTTTGCCAATCAAGACTCCAATTGTTGCAAAACAACAATGAAAAACAAAGCAATACAATAAAAAAAATATCGTTGACTTTTAGCATTGCTTATAATTTATATTTGGTAATGAGATATGCTTTTATTTGATCTATTTGCTCTTGTGAAAGCTTGATATTAAAAGCAATGATTTCAAAAATATCTCCAGCAAAACTACTGGAGCCAATTTGAGCATTAGCGATACTTATCTGATCTATATTGCTATAATTTTTTATAATCTTGATGTATTTTTTGGTAATTTCTGGACTTTGCCATAATTTATCAAGAGTAAAAATATTATTACTATTATCGCTTACAACAAAAATAGTCGAAAAGCTTTTATTTAAATTAGATAAAGCATTTTGTTTTAATAACTGATTAACAGCAAAACGAACGAATGGTATTCGCAATTCGCCATCTTCTATTAATTGCGGTTGATTGATACATAAAGAAGCACTTGTGTAACAAGTTGCATCAGTTGTCGCTCTTGCATTGTTAATAATTTTAGGATTGCGATTGACCCATGTTTGAACTTTGCTATTACTATCAACAATAATATCTTTTTCAAAAAAAGAAGTTTCGTGCCATAAAATTAAATTATCACTAAAATCATTGACTATTGAAGATTCGGTAAGAGTTTGAGCATTAACTATTTTAGCTTTATCGACTATGCCTTTAGTAATAATAACCCCAGCAATTAAAATTCCTATAATCGCCAATACAACCGCCATTTCAACGATGGAGAAGGCGGAGGGAGCTGGCAACCCTCCTAAAATCGGCCTTCCCGTCGTTTGTTTTATTTCTTGGTAGCGACAAGCTTGAATTTGAGAACTTGGTTGTGAAGATTCAGATCTGGGTATATCTATTTTGATTTCGACATGGCTAGGATTTTGCATCACTCTATAAAATTCTTTTTGTTCATCGTCTGTTAATTTGCCAAACTCCTCTGGATTTAATTCTGTTTTATAAAGCAAATAAAGCTGAAGAAGCAAAGAGCAAATTTTGTCTTGTTTTTCTGCGCATTTGGCAATTTGATCTTCAATTATTTTTAATCTATAACCACTATCTTCATTCATAGTTGGTAATTGCAAATACCTCCAATGTTCATCTTTATACTTTTCTATAGCTCCTGTTGCATCGTAATTTTTTTCTATAAAGTTCCATTCGATTTTTTGCGATAAAATATATAAAACATCTATTCCTTCAATAAAAAATCCATGTCTTGTTGATGACTTAGGATTTAATGAAGCGGGAGACTGTGTTGCTGTATGGTTAACTGGATAAAACATACGATATACTTTTTCTGCTTGCAAATCATTTAATTGCTTAACGAATTTTAGCATATTATCATCAATTTTATACCAATTATCATCAATTTTATGCCAAAATATAAAAGATCCAGAAAGAAAATAATATCCTGATTGAAATTCAAATTCCGATTTTATTCTTTCCAGAGTTTCACGATTAGCACGTCTTAAAAGCTCTGGCAATCTTTCTTTATAAAAACTACCAGTAGAGATATCTTCTGCACTTTTCATAAACTAAAATTAAGCACTCGATCGATTTGAGCTAGGTCTCGATAAGTATTGTTAAAAATCCAGTTGTGTTGTGTAAATATTTCAGTAACTTGATGATGCTGATTGAAGCCCACTTCGACAAACAACTTACTATTTGATAAAGATGAATAAAAATTAGGAGCCAACAATGCGATTTGTCGATAAAAATGCAGGCCATCTTCACCGCCATCTAAAGCTATTATTGGCTCAAAATCTTTAACTTCAGATGATAAATCAATGATTTGTTGGCTAGGAATATAAGGAGGATTACTAATGATTAAATCGAATTTGTGATTACCTAAATTACTAAATAAGTTGCTTTGTATAGCTAAGAATCTATTTTCTACTTGATTATTGATAGCATTTTGTTGAGCAATTTTTATAGCCTGCTCACTGATATCACAAGCAATAAATTTAGCATTATTAAAATGTTTTAATAACGAAATAGCCAAACAGCCAGAGCCACAACACAAATCAAGCGCGGTGAAATTGCTATTTTTATGATAATTTTTAATCACAGCCTCAATAAGAGTTTCGGAATCTGGCCTAGGAATAAGGGTATGTTCGTTGACGATAAAATCATTACCGAAAAACTGTTTATAGCCTAAAATATGAGCTATTGGTTTATTTTTTTGTCGTAGTAAAACAAAATCACAAAAGGATTTTGCTTGCTCTTGAGAAAGAAGAATATTTGCATTAAAAATAATCTGCTCTTTGCTAAAACCAGTCGATTTTTGCATTAATAGCAAGCAATCAAGATTGTTGCTTGCTATATTTTGCAATTGTTGCCTAGCCCATTTTAAGGCATAATCAATAGTTATTATGGATGTTTCGTTAGATAAATTAAGCAACAGCCTTAACTATTTTTTGAGCAGCATCATCGAGATCGTTGGCAGGAATAATTGCTAAACCAGATTTTGCTAATATTTCTTTACCTAAATCAACATTAGTGCCTTCGAGACGAACGACCAATGGCACACTTAAACTTACCTCTTTAGCAGCCTCGATAATACCGTTTGCAATAATGTCACATCGCATAATGCCGCCAAAAATATTGACCAAAATACCTTTAACATTAGAATCGGATAAGATGATTTTGAAAGCCGCAGTTACTTTTTCGCGAGTTGCTCCACCACCTACATCTAAGAAATTAGCTGGAGATGAGCCATAAAGCTTGATTATATCCATTGTAGCCATTGCTAAACCAGCACCGTTTACCATACAACCGATTTTGCCATCCATTTTAACATAGTTAAGATCGTATTTTGAAGCTTCGATTTCGAGTGGCTCTTCTTCGTCGAGATCTCTAAGTGATTTGATATCGTCGTGGCGATAAAGAGAGTTGTCGTCAAAGTTGATTTTGGCATCTAGGGCAATTATATCGCCTTGATCGGTTTCGACTAATGGATTGATTTCGATTTGCGAAGCATCTTTGGCAACAAAAAGATCGTAAAGAGAATAAACTAATTTACTGAATTTTTTTAGAGTTTCGCCACTAAAACCTAAAGCAAAACCCATTTTGCGAACATGGCAACCTTGAACACCTGTAGATATATCAATTTTAACACTGATAATTTTTTCGGGGTTATGAGCGGCAACTTCTTCGATTTCGACTCCACCTTCGGTTGATGCCATAAATACTATAGCTTTTGTTTTACGATCGACTACCGCAGATAAATAATATTCTTTCTTGATACTGCAACCAGCTTCGATATAGAGTCTTTTTACCTCTTTTCCTTCTGGACCAGTTTGATGAGTAACTAAAATTTTACCTAATATTTCTTTTGCTTTTTCTTGGACTTCATCGATAGTTTTGACAACTTTTACACCACCAGCTTTACCGCGACCACCGGCATGTATTTGGGCTTTTACCACAAAAACTTTATGCCCAGCGGATTGTAATTGCTTTGCTGCCTCGACAGCTTCTGGCACAGAAAATGCAGGATGACCTTCGCCAACAGCGATGCCAAATTGCTTGAGTAGAGCTTTAGCTTGATATTCGTGAATGTTCATAGTTATGAAAAAATAATTGATAAGAAACAAAAGCAAATTTTAATTAAGCCAAAAATTAAAAGCAATATCTTTTGTTTATATTTTAAAAAAAAAGTTAAAGCGATGAGCTACTGGACTATTATAATTTAAAAATTTAGCCAAAAAAAAACTTGTTAATTTTATGCCATCTTGAAGTTGTTGGGATTGTATTTTTGCTACAGTTGTCAATAAAAATTGCGGCAAAACCAACAACTTATCAGCATAAGGCATTCCAGCTTCGGCACAAACTGCACAGGCGGATTTTGGCGATATAAAAATTAGATTTTCACTCTTACCAGTTGCTATACATTTACTAAAATCTAATCCGTAACCTAATTTTTGTAAAATAATCAACTCAATTTTGATGTAACTTGCTAATAAATCGTTATTAGCACAATTAAAATCATTAATAATATTGCAAAAATGTAGTGCGGTATCAAATATCTCACTAAATACTGCATTTTCTAGCAAGACCGCATCTAGTAAATCAAGCAAACACTGCAACAACACGAATCTGAAGCGATGTAGAATCAATAGACCGCAGTAATTTTTGTTAAGATCGGCATAAAAAAAATTACCAAGAGAATCATCTTTTTTATAATCAAATTCTAATTCAATAAAATTGCCAATTTGATATATATTTTTTTTGCTATGAATATTTTTAACAAAGCCCTTTCTGATACCGTGCAAGCGGGAAAAAACCTTAACAATCGCCGATTCTTCGCCGTAATTTTGAATACTTATTACTAAAGCAACATCACGAAATCGCATTTTGAATGGTATCGATAATGAATTGTTGCTTACTTATATGCGGAGCATGACCACAATCGTCGAGCAGATAAATTTTTATGTTAGGTATTTTTTGTTCAAAATACTTGCTTTGAGCCACATTAACAACAGAATCGCCTTTACCATGAAAATAGATTGTTGGCGGCATTTGACTAAAATCAAGATCAAAACAAGAAAAATTATAAAGCTCGTTTAACCAAGACAAACAGTTATTGCTATCTGCAATATCAAGAGTTTTGCTTATTTCTTTAGCATTGCGGTCGTTTAAAGAGGTAAGTATGGAGAATTTTTTTAAAGTATCGGAAGGAGATTTTTGCAAATTTTCATAGAAATCTTTAGCTACTTTAGTAGGCATACCAGCCTGCACTCTCGCATCTTTTACCATTTGAAAAGGAGGAGCTAATAAAACTAATAATTTGGCTTGGATTATTTTATCGGCTAATAATCTTAAAGCTATTTGCCCACCAAGACTCCAGCCCATAACTATATCGGGAGAATTGGTGGTAAATTTAGCTTTTGCAACTAAAGAGTTATAGTTTGCAAACAAAGAGTAATCGAAGTAATCAACTAAAAAGTTGTTGCTTAATATATTTTGTAAAGACAAATGAGATTGTGCCCAGCCGCTAAAACAGAGGGCTGAAGACAATACTGGCATTAGAAATTAAAGTCGCCGAATTTGTCTTTAAATTTGGTAACTTGAGCATCTTTGCTATTAACATGATGACCAGATCCTTGTTGCCAAGCGGGATGATTTTTAGGACTAAGATCGAGGTGCAAAACTTGATCTTCTTTGCCCCAAGTGGTAAGGATATGAAATACAGAACCGTCGGTATCTATTACTTTTACTTTATGTTGATTTGGCTTTGCTACAACAAGTTTATTTTTTTGAGAAGCTGGTTGAGTTGATTTTTTAGACATTTTTAGCATTCATTAATTTTATAAAAAATAAGTTGCAAAACAACTATTATTGATTAATATTTTAGCACTTGTTTAATTTATGTCAATAGATTTAATGCTATTTTTTTTTAGAAAACCCAAAATTTTTTACATCGACGATCAGCAAAAACTCGATGAACTCATCGAGAAAATATGGCAACAAACCCATATTGCTATCGATACAGAATTTTATAGAAAAAGCACTTATTATCCAAAATTATGCTTAATACAAATAGAAGTAAATAAATCTATTTTCTTGATTGATTGTCTTTGTGGTCTTGATTTGCAAGGCCTGTGGCAAATAATCGCCAGCGATAAAATATGCAAAATATTACATTCTGGTTCGCAAGATGTGCAGATTTTTTATCAATATTCTAAACAAAAACCACAAGCAATTATCGATACACAAATTATGGCAAATTTTTGTTGCCTTGATTTAGATATTGATTTTAATATTGGTTATGCTAGATTAGCAAAAAAAATCATCAACAAAAAAATCAATAAAGACGAGCAAAATAGCAATTGGCAACAAAGGCCCCTAACCTCTTCGCAAATAAAATATGCAGCAAACGATGTAATCGATCTTGTCAAAATCAAAGAAAAGCTAGAAAAAAAATTAAAAGAAAAAAATCTTTATCAATATTTGCAAGAAGAAATGCAAATTTTTGTTAACGATTGCCTAAACGAAGATTACTCTCATCTAATCAATAAAATACTCAATAAGCATAACAAAGATCAACATTTACAATTAATGAATCTAGTAATAATCAGAGAAAAATGGGCAAAAATACACAACAAACCTAGACAATATATTTTGCCAGACGATACAATCGCCAACCTAAAATATCCAGAAAAATTAAAAAAACTTAAACCAGAAATAGCAAGCGATATAGAGGCAAATATCAATAATCAATGCGATCAATATTATTATATAAACAATCAGGTAGCAAAAAAACAGAAAGCCCTCAAAAAAATCGCTCAACAAATAGCCGAACAAAAAAATATCTGCCCACAATTATTGCTTTCTAATAAACATATGTATAAAATAATCAATCAAGGCAATAATCTAGCCTCAATAATAGGCAATTGGCGATATAGTCTTATTGGTATCAAGCTCGAAAAAACAATATCTTTATGGAAAAGTACTTTATAGCAAACTGGAAAATGAATAACAGTTTTCAAGAGCTCGAAGATTGGCTCGATGAATTCTACGAAAACTGCAACAATATCACTACTAACAATAATTTACCAACAATAGTTCTTTGCCCGCCCAGCACTTTACTTGATCAGCTAGATTCGGAATTAGTCGATGATGGTTATGAGTTTTTATCTTATGTCGCCAAAGAAAACAATCGCTCTAACAACGATTTTACCGCCGAAGAAATTATACAATATGTTTATAAAAGTCGTCCAATCAAAATAGGTGCTCAAGATTGCCACTATCAAGAAAAAGGTTCTTATACCAGCAATATCAGTGCAAAAATGCTCAAAGATGTCAATTGTGAATTTGTTATTTTAGGACATTCCGAGCGAAGAGTATTGCAAAGCGAAACAAATCAAATAGTCTCACTAAAAGCAGAAAATGTTTTAAAAAATAATATGATTCCCATAATCTGCATAGGCGAAGAGCTAAAATTAAGGCAAGAAAATACTTACCTAGATTTTATTGGCAAACAACTTATCGAATCTCTGCCATCGCAAATCAATAACGATCAGATGATTATCGTTGCTTACGAACCAGTATGGGCAATAGGTAGCGGCCAAAGTGCCACTGTCGAGCAAATATCAGAGGTTGTGAAATACATCCATAAAATCATCTCTAACCTACAGCCTTCATTAAAATTTTACATAACATATGGCGGATCGGTCGATTCTAACAATGCCGAACAAATATCGGCAATCGAAAATTTAAGCGGTTTATTGGTTGGTAGGGCAAGTTTAGATGCAGGCGAATTTTTAAAAATCGTTCAATTATCTATAAATAATTAATGCTCGCAACAACGATACCTTGGCAACATCCACTTGAAATAGCTAGCAAAATTGCTAGCAACTACAACGATGATTGGCTTTTGCTCTATTCTGGCTTGCATCAAAACAACAAAGATTCTTACTCTTATATTGCTTTATTTTCTAAACAGCAAATCAAAACTAACAATTGGCAAGAAGCAAAAAAAATACTAGAACACAGCACCAAAGATTGGTTTGGTTATTTAGCCTACGAAAATATTTGCCATATCGAAAATATTATCGATATCAATCATCAATATTTGCAAGTCGATAACATTTTTTTACAAAATTTTGCTGTCGTCTTGCAATTTTCGCATCAACAACAACAAATATTTGTGCAATACGATAGTGAAAATTTGTTGCAAGAA
>Ga0214923_10009088_pt1 | contig 10405 bp, 13 predicted proteins | sample LL1510_MetaG_FD_177993 | JGI IMG/M metagenome (GOLD analysis project Ga0214923, IMG submission 177993) | Freshwater microbial communities from Lake Lanier, Atlanta, Georgia, United States - LL-1510 | ecosystem: Environmental > Aquatic > Freshwater > Lake | place: USA: Georgia | collected...
GATAATATAGAATCTAAAATACAAGAACACGATGATTATCTCGTGAAACCTTTTGAAGTTGTTGATGGTGTTGTGAAATGCCCAAAATGTGGTGGAACTAAAACCTGGAGTGTACAAAAACAAACTAGATCGAGTGATGAACCTATGACTACTTTTTCGAGATGTGTTAATTGTAGTCATCAATGGGCATATTCCGGCTGAGTATTATTATAAACTTTATTTATATTAAAAATAACAATGTTATTATAATAAAATGACAGACAAACAAGATATCAAGATAATAAATGGCGCAACAATTATGAATAATATGATTATTTTGGATCCAATACAAACAAATACAAATAACACATTAAAGCAAAAAATATCAAAAGTGGTACGACGTTATGATCATCGTGAACTGTCTTCTAATAAATGTAATCAAAAAGTGGACATAAAAACAGAAAAGTGAAATAAGCAATTCTGCAAATGAACAATCTATTTGTTTTGATTAAAAAAGTGCATTATGAAATGATGTGTTAATTGTAGTCATCAATGGGCATATTCTGGTTGAGTATCATTATTATTATAAACTTTATTTTTAATATTATAAATATATTAAAAAATAACAATGTTATTATCTATACCTGAAGATATATTGGTAAATATTTTATTATTTTTAAAAATATCTGATATCTTTTGTTTGTTAAAAATTAACAAGGAACTAAATGTTATATTTAAAAACATTCTAATAGAAAATACAAAGATATACAGGAGTGAAAATATGTTAAACAAACAATATATAAATTCTTACTTGTATGATTGTTGTTTATTACAACATAAAAAAAATCTACCTTATCAGTTAAAAAATGGCTTTGTGGAATTATTATTTGATAATAATGTAAAGATAATTATATATGAAGATATATACACAAGTGGTTATAACATTTTTGATTATATGAAAAAAATGAAAAGATACAGAAGGTTAATACTTAAGTAATTCACCATTTATTCCTATAGAGACTCTAAAATTTACAGAACTAGTTTCTGAATTAATATACTGTATGTTCAATATATCATTTTCAATATTAAAGTGTGTAAAGCCAAAATTAGCATTCTTATATAAGGTATTTTCAGGGAACCCATTTTCTATGTTTTTATCTAATGCGGTTCCTCCAGAACCGCATATAACTAATCCTACTTTCAGTTCATCGTCGTATAGAAATTGTTGATTATGTTCGTCGGCACAAATATATAACTGCGGTCTTGCTATATTTAAAACTTCTTTTAATTTGCGGTTTAATATTTTTGGTTTATCATCTTTATGTCCATTTGCTTTGTACGGTATATGTCCTATAACTAAATTCCAATTTCCCATTTTAGATATACTATCAATCCATTGTATTTGTTTTAATATATCTGAATCACTGTATAATTCTCCATTACAATTTAAAGGTTCTTTTTCAAACATATTAGTGTCTATAACTATAACATTTATATTTATACCATTACTTAATTTATATATTACATTGTAATATGTAGATGGCATATCCCATGTTTCATTTTTTAGTTCAGTATTTAGAATATCACAATTTTCTATATCATGATTACCAACCGCTACAAAGTATCTTTCTATGTTTATATCTCGAAAACAGGTATCAAAACCTTCTGAAATTTGTTTTCTTATATTGAAAACTGAATTTTTATCTTTTAATTTTAGTCCAAAACGAGTTTCTAAAAATTCCAGTAAATTTTCTTTATTTTCTTTTATCAAATCATTGTTTTCTTTACTATCGGTTATTGCAACTTGATATACATTATCACCTGCTAAAAACATATCTTTTACGCTTGGATTGTTGTCTACAAAATTTTTTAAACTGCGCGCAACTAATAACTGTCCTCTTGATATACTTTCTTGCTTTATTTTATCATTTTTTGATTTAAACACCATATAATTACCAGAATCACAATATACCCCCCAACAACCCATACATAAAAATTCCAAATTGTCCGTATCGGTGTTAATTGTTATAATATTTTCCATTTTATATTATTATTTTTTTTATAATAAAAAATGTATAAGTATTTATCTTCGGGTATATTACTATTATCTTCAGTAATATGTTTTGTGATAGTAGTTATGATAGAACAAAAGGACAAATTAAACTTAAGTATGGCAGATTGTGAAAATCCTCAAAAATGGCCAAATGACAATAACACTTGTGGTGTATGGAGCGGAGGTCAATGTTTAAAGGGTGAAATAAATGGATTAAACTGTGTTCACAAGTCAAATACGTTAGGTATATTATTACTTGCTTTAAGTTTAGTGTTTTTGGTTTTGTCTATAACAAGTTTTATTCATAATTACAGAAGTTAAATTTATATTTAACTATATAATAAATGTATAAAGTAAATCCAGTGAAAGCTACTTGTATGAAATACAAAGATGAACCAAATTCTATACAAGGTATGAATGATACTTGTTTTGGTATATGCGCTGCATTTAGCAATACAAATGACGTGTATAATATGGACCCTGAGTGCTCAAAAAGTTGTTCAGACCTTATAGAAGACAAGAAGAGACAGATATACGGTGTTGGTAGTTGCGATCATCAAGCACCTTATAAACCAGTAATATGGGAACAAGTTCCAAGATTTATGCCAATGTTATTAAACAGTGGTATGGGTCGAGATGAAGCATTACAAACTTGTTTAAAAAAGTGTCAGAATAGTAGTTTAGTAAATGAATGTATGGAAGATTGCAAAGTTGACTACGACGCAGTTGAAATTACTGAACCTAAAAAAATACAAGAAAACATAGTATCTAATAATACTATGATAACTAATACTAATAACACAAACAACAAACACAAGAGTAATAAGAAATTTTTTTATATTCTTATTACTCTTGTGTTTGTTGTTTTAATGTTTTTTATCGTTAAACAATTTTATGTATAGTTGATATAAATGGACAATATTATTAATAACGAGATACACTATATAAACATTGTAGACGGAATAAGATATATTGAATTAAATATCGATTTTCCATTATATAAAAGTATATTAGAAAGGTACGATAGAAATAGTTTTTTTACATATAAACTATCAGAAGATATAATACAAAATTGTCAAAGTATAGCTTGGTTTGCAGGTAAGAATAAAGCCGAATATTATAAAAGAAAAAATACAATTATACACCAATATAAAGTTAAAAAACCAGCTTTTATTTTTGTTGCCAATAACTATAATAACTACAATTTTTTAAAAAATATATTAAGCACGTTTGAAGATGTTGATTCTTTGAGATGTATAACCGAATTAACTATCGATGATATACCTTCAGAAATACGTGGAAAATTTTTAAAATACGATTACTTGACTATGAGTAAAAAACAACGTGTATTATTTGAATATTGTTTTGCTTTTGGTCTTATTTCTCTGAAAGAACAATTTATGTTTTTTAAGTTGATGCTTAAATTACAAGAATACAACATTATAAGTAGATTAAACACAATGATGAGTTTAACCAAAGAAGAAATACATCCTATATTTCTTAGACTATTTAGACAAGGGTTAAATATATTGGATACATTCTTTCCCGAATCTTCTAAAGAATATAATTTTGGTAATAGATTTTCTGCCTACTCAATTGACATAAATGTGGTACAAAATTTATGCCAATTACTTCCAGTAAATTTTAATGGTTATATTTATCTTCATCAGCCTAGTTTTTGGCATCGTAAAATGGAAGACACTTCTGAAATTGCTATATTTAACCCTATTGAAATTTTAGAATAAAATTTTTATATTCATAAATATAAAAATGGCATATATTTCCTTTGTAAAAGAATGGAATTTAGAAAGAAAATTACCTTACAAAGAAGCTCTTAAACAAGCAAGAGACGATTATTATGTAAATAAAGGTAGATATCAAATATCACAACTATCTGAAGATGATTTAAAACTTATAAATAGTAAAAATGTATCATTTTTAGAACATAAATTTTCTCCCTTACATAAAGGTGGAAAACATAAATTATGTAAATGCGTAAAGGAAGGTGAAATGAAACCTACGGAAATAGAAATGAAAGTTAAAGAAGAAGTAGAAATGAAACCTAAGGAAATAGAAATGAAAGTTAAAGAAGAAGTAGAAATGAAACCTAAGAAAAAAAGAAAATCCAAGAGAAAGCGTAGAAAATCCAAGAGAAAATCCAAGAGAAAGCGTAGAAAATCCAAGTCTAGTCAGTTAGACCCTTCGGATCCAAAATATGTTCCTAAATCATTAGTTGTCGAGTCTTTAAGAAAAAAGAGAAAAAGAAGAAAGTCAAAGTCTAAGAGAAAGGCAAATAAAAAATCTAAAGAAAAGGCTAAAAAATTAGACAACGAATTAGAAAATCTTTTAGCAGAATCACCTTTTGATTATATGAATAGGATGAACGAACAAAAACCAAAACGACTTTCAGAACAGGAATTATTAAATTTCGACGAAGATAAATATAGTTTTACCCGTCGTCGACGTAGAAGATAGAAATTTTTTAAAAACACATTTTTTTAAAAATTAACCTTTTTATCGTTTATTCAGACATTGAATTTATAATAAATTCACAGTCTTCCTTTGATATATTATCAAAAAGTCTTTTTATAGAATGTATACTTTGTTCTTTGCTATCATTTTCAGAGTTTAATTGTTTTTTAATCAGTTTATCATCGGCTGTAAAATCAAATTTATCTAATTTAGAAGGTTCTATAACAGAGTTTTTTAAAACAGTTTTCCTTATGGTTTCGCAAAGCGCTTTTGTATTAGACAATTCTAATATATTGAAAAGAAGCTGTTCGCAATCCTGTCTACATATCACTGCTTTGTCTTTGTAATCTTTTCTATATATATTATCCGTAAAAATATCCATATATATCTTTTTAAATATATTTATTGTATATGTAAGTAGATTTTGTGATATAAATTTAGTGAATTCATATAAACGACATTCCATCTTCCAAAGTCTTCTACCATCATCATCAATCTTTTCCAAACAATAAAAACTATAAGGATCTTCTTTTGAAGATTTTTCATTATTAACATATACTATATTCGAAAACCCATAAGGATTTACTAAAACTCTCTTTAAATTTTCTTTTACAGAAAGAACAGCCATACCATAGTTGTAAATATGTTCAAAAAAGTCTCCGTATGCAAAAGGGATATATCTTCTTGGATAAGGTGTGTTTACTTTTAATACCAGCTGAAACTTTTGCATTTCATCGGTATCTATCTCTGTATTAAAATAAGTATAAAAATTTAACAATCTTTGTTCTAAAGGAGTTAAACTATACGAAATGTTTAGATTTATTTTTTTGTGTTCGTAATCTTTTTTAATTAAAATGTCACTTAATTTTTTATTATGCTTTTTTAACATTAATATATACTCTGGTAAATTTATTTTACCAATCAATAGAGCTCTCTGCTCTTTTATAGATACAAAAGAACTTTTTTTACAAATTCTCCCTGATTCTAGTTCCTTAAATATAGAATCAATTTTTTCTATTGTATGGTTATAAGATATATCAAAATTTTGATTAACTATGTTTTCAAACTCTTCTTCAACTTTTTTGATTTTTTCTTCTTGTAATTCTGGTTTTTCATCCTTTAATTGTTTATCTTTGTTTTTGATAGTTCTATATGTTTTTTGATTATGTTTTTTACGACTTTTAGTACATATACTGTAATGTTGTTTACCAGTTTCTTGAATTACTTCGTTATTTTGTTGTATAGGTTCTTTCTTATTTTTGAAAAAATCATGGACAACTACAGATAAGTTTGTATTTTCAGTTTTATATATATTTAAACCTTCATCTGTTTCTTCAATGACATCATCTATATTTATACCATGTGAATTCATTATTTTTATATACATAAGTGTTTTTAATCTTTCGAATTTAAATTTACCTTTAAGACTTGCTATAATATCTTTTTGAGATTGTATAAGTTGTTCGTATTCTAATATTTTCTTTTTTTGAGCATTATTTTCATCTTCCAACTTTGCAACATATGTTGAGATTTTTTCTTCTAACATTTGCTTTTAAATTGTTTTTAAATTGGACTTTCAATTTTAAATTAATATTAATTTAAAATATTATTTATATTTTGTAAAAATGAACGACCAAACAAACTTAATAGCTTTTAAAAGCATTTGTAACTTTATAAATGACGTTAATAGTGTAGTTGGTAATAAGTATAAACAACTTAAATTATATAATAGACTTATTAACAAGACACAAATTTCACACGACAATGCAATTAAAAAACATATTGGTTTATTTCATACATTTTGCGTTGATAATAGAGAAGCATTATTGGAACATGATTTTTCAAAATTAGTTAATACTAAATTACAGTATTCTGAAAATGTGTATATTGATTTAAACACAATTTACAACTTATGTGATAATGATTGCAAAGAAACCGTGTGGAAACACTTGTTAACTATAAGCGCTATTGTAGACCCTGCTGGTAAGGCAAAAGAAATATTGAAAAAATCTGTTGAAGAAGGTAAAAGTGGAGCTGACGAAACAAACTTTTTATCCGATATAATTTCAAAGGTTGAAAAGAATGTAAACCCAAATGCTAATCCTATGGAAGCAATGTCATCTATGATGAGTTCAGGTGTGTTTAACGAACTGTTATCAGGAATGCAAGGTGGATTATCTTCAGGAAAACTCGATATGAATAAACTGTTAGGAGCTGTTCAAAGTATGGTTTCTAATCTTGGAGAACAAGTCGGAGATGATCCTCAAGCAAAACAAGCTCTTGGTATGATTAATAATATGTCTTCAATGATTGGTAAACCAAATTCAAACGCACAACCTGATATGTCTGGAATGATGTCTATGATGACATCGATGATGAGTAGTATGAATATGAATAATAATAAGATTGAAGAAATTTCAGAAAAAAAAACATAATTAATAAACAATGAATTTGGATTGTTTAAAATTGGCATTATTATTAACTTGTGCAGCTTTATGCGCGTATTCTGGATATGTTTCGTCTGTAGCAAAATCTAATAACAGTACTGATAAAAATAATTTATTTTTAACAAGTATTATTATGTGCGTTTTTACGGGTATAGGATTTTTAAGTATTTTAGGTTTAAGTGTTTCAACCTTGATATAAAATATTATATAATATAAAATGCAAGATGTAAATGATTTTATATTATTATGTTCTTCTAAAAAAAATCACCATCCTTGTGAACATCCTTTAAATGATATTACATTTTATACAAATTATATTATAAAAGACGATGAAATAATATTTGGATTTTCACCTGATAAACAAGATAGAAGAAGTATGTATTTTTTCGGATACAATACGGTATCTAAAAATTATTTTTATATACACAACATAAACGGAACAATAAATATAAAGATGAATGTAAATAAAAATTTTATATATGATTGGTAGATTTAAGAATATATAATTTTATTATACAAAAAATGATTAGAATAGGTACAGATTGTTCCGGTATAGAAGCGCCCATACAGGCACTTAAAAATATGAATATAGATTTTAGACACATTTTCTCGTCTGATATTGATAAGTTTTGTATAAAATCTATAAAAGAAAATTATTCTCCTGAAATACTATATGAACAAGATATAAGAACACGTAAAGTCGAAGATATACCTGATATAGATTTATATGTTTGCGGGTTTCCTTGCCAGCCATTTTCCAATGCTGGAAGAAAAAAAGGTTTTAAAGATAACAGAGGAAATGTGTTTTTCGAATGTATCAAAGTTATAAAACATAAAAAACCAAGTTTTTTTATACTTGAAAATGTAAAAGGTATTCTTAAAAAGGATATATGGGACGTTATTTATACCGAATTAAAAACATTAGAAAACATTTATAATATAGTATGGAAAGTATTAAATACAAAAGATTATGGTATACCTCAAAATAGAGAAAGATTATATATAGTTGGAAAAATAAAAGACAAAGGTATTTTTCAGTTTCCAGAACATTGTGAAATGGATAATATTGAAAATTATATTGACCATAATGATAACACCTATAAAACAACAAGTAAAAGACACGAACAAATATTATCAAGATTGCAAGGTAATAACAAGGTATTTATAGATTTTGCTTATGGTGTTTCTACTACAAGAAGTTTTAAGAATGCTGATAGATTATGTCCTTGTATAACAGTTAAAAATAGTATATGGTGTGTTCCAAAACATCGGTATATTAATATAAACGAATTATTAGCTTTACAAGGTTTTAAAAATTTTAAACAATGTGTTTCTGATTTCCAAACAAAGAAACAAATTGGAAACAGTATGAGTGTTCCTGTTATACAAAAAATAATAGAAAACCTAATAAGTATAGTTTAAAAATAATTACTAAATTCTTTTTGTAAATCAGGATGTATTATATAACCATTTTCTACTTCCACTAATATTTTTCCATAACCATTTGAACCATTTTCTCTCTTGTATCTACAAAAATCTAAAATACTTGTATTTCGAGAAAGTCCGCACGTTTCAAAAAGTTCTTGTAATTCTAATTTAGTGTACACCTTGTCTGTTGATAAATTCTGCATAACTTGAGATATACCTGTATTTGACTTTGACCATGTATCAAATCTTTTTAATAGACGAACGTATTCGTCCCTTTCTATTTTACAAACCTTTTCTATTTTACAAACCTGTTTTTGATTGTCTTCAAACCATTTCCATCCACCCATTATAGAATCATCTTTAACCTTATTTAATTTACAATGCACTTTCGGCCCTGTAAATCTTCTCTTTTTACAACATTTATTCTTTGATATAGGAATGGCAGGTATCAACTCTTTTGATAAATAATTTTTCTCAACACGTTGTTTACACCTATGTATTAGTTCTTCTTGACAATAATATGCTTTAGATATGTCTTCTATAGCATTGCTATACAATGTTAGTTGAATATTATCTTTGTAAATCCCACAAAGTCTTCCGCAAGCTTGTAAAAGATTTGGCTGATCTGTTGTTTGAGAAACAATATAATACATTTCCGTCAGATGCCAAGGTATTTTACAATCTGTATAATTACTTGATGTAAAAGTTATACCTCTATCAGCCATTTTTCCAGATATAATCATTATTCTTGGATATTTTACTATATCTCCAGTCTGTTGAAGATATGCTAATATATCTCCTATATGACAGTCTTTAAAAGTGTGTATACCATTTTCATAAGTTGATATATTATGTTTATCAATGAATATTGGAAATTCTGGTAAATTACAACCTCTTAAAGTAGTTCCGTATCCAGAACCATTATACGTAATTACAACAATATGGTTTCTGTATTTTTCATATATATATTCTGCTATTTTTATTTGTGGATTTACAACAGAACTATTTCTAAGTAAAGATATGACAGGATGTTGAAATTCAGTATATGGTTTTAATTTTGTAAAATTAGAAATGTATTCTTCTAAATTTTTATCTTTTTGAAAAGGATCATCTTTGACTTCATCGCAACATTCAACTTCTTTCGTTAAATTAACCATATTAAAACAAGTTATATCTTTATATCCATCTGGACGATTTAAAATAAAGATATTTTCAAGTTGAATTTCTTCTTTTAATAAAGAAGTCAGCGATGTTGCTGTTACATTCCATATAACGCAAGAACTATCTTTTAATCTATATATTTGTTCCTGTGCCTTTGATTCGGAAAGAGTATCTATAGCATCGCATTCGTCGAGTATAACAATAAATTTTCCCATATTATTATTTATGCTTTCAATATTTTTATTAACAGGTTCGAGGTCAAATTCACTTCTTAAACATATAAAGATTTTAGGACTTTCGCAAGTTATAGCTTTTTGAAATTCTTCTTCTAACACGGTTTTCCCTCTCTGTATATCAAGTATTTTGAAAAAGCTGTCGAAATCTTGAGATTTTTGAATAAATTCCATATACTTTGTAAATACTCCTTTAACACGTCTAACGATTTGTTCACATGCTGAAAGTTTATTTTCAATAACTATAATAACCGATATATTATAAATTATGTAATAATATAATGATATAGATATTATAGCCCAGGTTTTTTTAGACTGCATAAAACCTTTTAATATACGAGATTTGTATTCTGATTTTTTTATAAGATCTACATCTTTCATATCAGTATCTATTCTGTTTTGTAGAATAGTAAAATCTTTACACAGTTCTTTTTTTATAAAATCTAATGTTATATTTTGAAATTGTGTCATAGTTTTTCAAAATAAAAATAAAAAATATATTAAAAATCAATTTAACAAGTTATTGTTTTACAAAATCACATTTACCATATTCTTTTTCTAAACCTTGTTCGTCATCTTTTATGCAGTATATTTTTCTTTTACCTCTTCCACCTAAAACACAGTCTTATGAA
>Ga0214923_10009089_pt1 | contig 10404 bp, 16 predicted proteins | sample LL1510_MetaG_FD_177993 | JGI IMG/M metagenome (GOLD analysis project Ga0214923, IMG submission 177993) | Freshwater microbial communities from Lake Lanier, Atlanta, Georgia, United States - LL-1510 | ecosystem: Environmental > Aquatic > Freshwater > Lake | place: USA: Georgia | collected...
CGATCTGATTAACAGCATGAATTTTGACGGTGTGACAATTCTAGATCCCCACAGTGAAGTTACGGGTGCGGTTCTTGACCGTGTTCGTATTGTTGATAATCATCGCTTCGTGGCGGATGCCCTCTATAAGATTAACGAGAAGCATTTATCTGGAACCTTTACTCTTATCAGTCCCGATGCCGGATCCAACAAAAAGATCTTCGGAGTGGCGAAAGAATATAAAGGAGCATATCCGGTTGTACGAGCTGATAAACTCCGCAATCTTGCCACAGGTGAAATCGTTGATATTCAAGTATTTGCCACTGAAGAAGATCTAAAAGGTAAAACGGCAATTATCATTGATGACATTGCATCTCGCTGTGGTACGTTTTTAGGTCTAGCCAAAAAACTCAAAGCACTCGGTGCTTCTAATATCTATCTTATAGTTACACACTTTGAAGGAACTGCAAATTTGGCAGCTATTAAAGAATCTGGTATTGATGGTATATACACGACTAACAGTAAACCATTCAATACTAATGATTATAATAAAAAGGGATTAATTACTATTTTTAATGCAGATAAATATATGATACAGTAAAAGTACCGCCAATGGTGTAAGTATATACCATATGGCGCAATTGATCAAACCTCAAATAAAATGGACAGAGCAAAAAATACAGTTACTAAGAGATCAGTATCCTTTCGGTGATAAACAAAAATTAGCAAATGATCTTAAAGTTACCAAAAAGATCTTGTCGTATGCAGCCAGACGTTTTGGTATATCATCACAAACTACTCTTAAGAAACTACAATGTAGCGATCTAGTTAAAGATAATCCAATTGCACATTATTGGCAAGGGTTTATTCTTGGAGATGGGTATATCACAGTAAAGGGTCATATAACAATTACATCAGCAAAAAAAGATGCAGAACATCTAAAACAAATAGGTAAATTAATTCCAGGAAGATTTAAAGTAATAACTCACAAAACAGCATATACAAAAGGTGACTATTTGACTTTTGATGCGTATGATGTAGAAACCGCACAACAACTAATTAAAAGGTTTAACATAATAACACCAAAAACATACAACCCACCAGATATTCAATATATAAATGATTATGATAAATTCATACCATTTTTTGCTGGACTATTTGACGCTGACGGTTGTTTTGACATTCGTAACGGTAAAGCCGTTTCACTAAACATCGAAATGCATAATAGCTGGAAATCGGTCCTTCTAGATATACAAACAAAACTCAAAATCATATTAAATATTAACGCCAAGGTTTTTGAAACAGCAAAAGGATATATTAAAATGCAAATCTTTAACCAAGAAACTTTAAAAACCCTTAAGCGGCATGTTACAGGGTTTAATATTCCACTTTTAGAAAGAAAATGGAATAGTATTAATCTAGACAAAAATTAAATACCTATGATATCCAATGAAGCAGAAGATAGAGGTCGCGCCAAATGGTTGGCAGAGCAAGGAAGACCCATCAAAACACTCAACGAAGGATGGTCTGATTATAAAATTACCCCAGCTCAAAATACGGATACCAAAATGAAATATTTTGAAGCACCTAACAATCCTGAGTTCTGGCCAGCTATTAAAAGCAGTGACAGTCTCTTTATCGCAGGTTCCATCACTGGTACGGAAAATAATAATTGGCAGTCTAAGATCATTGATCTAAAACCTATTACATTTGCTCCAACAATTCGTGAATGTTACCATATATTCAATCCTCGTCGGGAGAAATATGATGGTCTAATTCCAGACGAAGAGTTTCGCCAGATTCACTGGGAATACCACACCATTAAACACTGTGATCATATTCTATTCTGGTTTGCTGCGGAAACACTTGCTCCTATTACTCTTTTTGAATTGGGTAGTGCATTGAATACTCACAATCATAACAAGATTCATATTGGTATTCATCCGAATTATGCACGCATAAGTGATGTAATCATCCAAACCCAACTTCGTAATAATAAACTCTCTGGTGAAATTGTTTATTCCTTAGAAGATCTTGCCGCAAAGGTTATCAAAGCCCGCCTAAACTAAAACCTATGGACTCAGACCAAAAGAAAAGCAGCATCGTAGTTACAATCCTGGCATTAATGTTCTTTAGTTGCGTTTATGTAAGTTACAACCAAGGTCAGGCAAAGAATGATATTGACAATATTAAAGTCGACCCAACTGTTTTAATGATCAATCCTGGTGAATCCAACATATCAGTTAAAGAGCTTGAAGTTATTGTTATGAAGATGCCTAATAGTGCTTTAAAGAGCTGTCTTCTGACTTGCATTGGTGCCGCCTATGGTGGTGATATAGATCAACTGCATGCCATCATGAAAGAATTCGCCCGTCTTAAAATTCTAGAACTTAAAACTAAAAATCAAATCTAATGGATACCCTACACATCGGCTCAATCATCACCACACCCCAACTTCAAGATGCCATTCATATAGCAGTTGCACCGGTTGTTGCTTATCGTACGCTTCGTCCTGGAGAGCATGTAGCACTTACAGATGACGGTGAAGCTGATATTTTTGGAAAATGCATCGGGATCGTTGATCCTTTCCTTACTACTGCGGTTAAGAAAGGCGAAAAGTTCTGGCTATTCCTCTATCCTGGTTCCATCACCAGTCTAAAGCATTTCTGGACTCACCCAGCATTTGAAAAGAAGCCAGAAGCAATACCAGTTGCGCCTATTCCAGTGACAGTAAAGTCACCACTAGTCTCAGATGCCTTTACTAGAGCTATGAGAGCCGTAACGGCTATTGCTAATGGTCTTGATCTGGATGCCGAGGAGCTATTAGAAGCGGCTGATGATTATGTTAAATATGGTAATTATTTCAGTCAAGGTGGTAAATTTGAAGGAGTATATCTCACTGATGAATTCTGGCCTCATTATGAAGTTATTCGTAATGTAGTAATTCCCGATGATGAACGTAATTCATTCTTCTCCTGCTCCTGTTAATGAAGCCTAACAATATACGTGATTTACATGCAAACCTCTATTATAATTTAAAATAATGAAACTAAAAGCACTACACGCAATCGATTTTTATAAAGCCAATCACCCCGCATTTTACGGGGAAGAAACAGAATCGTTATATGAAAACTTCACACCCCGTTCAACAAAATATCTTCCAGCCATTGCTGGTGGTGATAATAAAGTAGTGTTAGTAGGTCTGCAATATGCTGTTAAATGGTTTCTGATCGATACTTGGAACGAGACGTTCTTCAAAAAAGATAAAGACCAAGTTGTTCGTCAGTATAAGAGGCGTATGGATACTTCGCTAGGCAAAGATACAGTACCAACTAAGCATATTGAAGCATTGCATGATTTAGGTTATTTGCCAATTCTCATTAAGGCTCTTCCAGAAGGTACAGTAGTCAATGCCAAGATTCCATTCTTTACTATTACAGAAACTGATAAGAGATTTGCGTGGTTAGTGGGATACCTTGAAGATAGTTTATCTAATACCATTTGGCGCACTGCCACCAGTGCTACGATTGCGCGTAAATACAAACAGCTTGGGTTGAAATATGCAAATGAAACAGGTGTAGATCCTTCTTTTGTAAATTTTCAATTTCATGATTTCCAGTTGAGAGGCACTGGTGGTATGCAAGACGCATGTATGAGTGGCTTTGGGCATCTTACTTCTTTTGTTGGTTCGGATAATGTTCCAGCTATTGATTTTGCTGAAGATTATTATAATGCAAATGCTGATAATGAATTAATCGGTTGCAGTGTGGCTGCAAATGAACATAGTTGTGTTTGTTCTGGTGGTAAAGAAAATGAATTTGATAACTACAAGAAATGGATTACAGTAACATTCCCAAAAGGCATCGTTTCTTTGGTTAGTGATACGTGGTCGCTATGGAATGTCATTACTAATTATTTACCACGTTTGAAAAATGAAATTATGGCGCGCGACGGGAAAGTAGTTATTCGTCCTGATTCTTCACCTAAAACCCCATTGGAGATCATTTGCGGCGATCCGGATGCACCAAAAGATTCTCCTGAATATAAAGGGGCAATTCAGCTTTTCTGGGAGATCTTTGGTGGTACCATTAATGAAAAGGGATATAAAGTACTTGACTCTCATATTGGCTTGTTGTACGGTGAGGCTATTACTTTACAATTGGCTCCTAAAATCTTTGAAAGGCTTAAAGAAATGGGATTTGCTAGCAGCAATGTCTTATTCGGAATTGGCTCCTATAGCTATATTATGACTACTAGAGATTCAGCTGGATGGGCGTTGAAAGCAACAGCATCTACGGTGAACGGAGAAGCGCGCGAAATCTTTAAGGACCCCATTACCGATACAGGAATGAAGAAATCTGCTAAAGGTCTGCTTCGAGTTGATTATATTAATGGTGAATACGTTCTTAAAGATCAATGTACAGTAGAAGAAGAACAAGGTGGATTGCTTACTCCAGTATTTCGCGATGGTGCTCTCCTTAAAGACTGGTCTCTTCAGGAAGTTCGCAACAATCTCACCAAATGCTTATGAATGATGTAACCGGTAAACCCTTAAATGTGAATGATAAGATTGTGTTTACTCCACAAGACGGATATACATCACAGTTGTCAATCGGGATCGTGATGGGGTTTACCAAACAAAAAGTTCAAATCGAAGTAACAAATAAAGCGTGGATTACTCCGGTGACAAGTGCCTGAAATACCCGGAGCAAATAGCCAAAGTCGATTAATATGTTCAAGAAGGAACCATATCGTCCGCTCTTAAAAGCTAACATGAATGTTATTGAGACTTTGGCAGCACACTGGGAATCTTTTATGGAATGCATACCCTATACCTTTTATCTATTAGCTACGAAAGATGCACTCTCAAAAGAGATAGGGCATGATATTGAACTATCAGTAGAATCTCGAACATCTTCATTTATATCAACATTAAAATGAATGAACTAAATCACCATCATCAAGTAATTGAAACGCTGGTATTACCTCTGGTAGAAAAACCTATAAATGATGCGGTTTGGGATAAATGTGAAATTTCTGATGCAGTGATGCAAGCAGGAGGCATGTATCAAAGAGGTCATAATTTAATATCACCATTAAATTGGGTAGTACTAGGAAAGATAGAAGATTTACGGCCTGTAATAGAAAGATAGAAGATTTATGATTTAGTGTCATGAATTCGGTAAGTAAAGTAATATGAAATGCTATATTTACCAAATCCAGAACTTAATTAATCAAAAACGTTATATAGGTTTAACGGCCAAAGATTTACATAAAAGATGGAGCGCTCACAGAAACAAAGCAAAAAAATGTAACAAGGGAATATATGCAGCTATCCAAAAATATGGTATCGATAATTTTAAATTTGAAGTTTTAGAAACCTTTAATGACTTATCATTTGACGAACTTTTAGCAAAAGAAGTAGAATACATCAAAAAATATAATACTTTCAGTCCAGGTGGTTATAATATGACACATGGTGGTGAGGGAACCACCGGACATAAGCTTTCAGCGGAAACCAGACGTAAAATGTCAGAATCAAGAACAGGAAAAACGCGTCAACCATTTTCCAAAGAACATAAAGTTAAAATAGGATTAGCACAAAAAGGAAAAAAGATATCAGAAGCACACAGAGATATACTTTCGCAAAAATTTTCAGGTAAAGGCAATCCAATGCATGGTAGGTCATTTACAGCGGAGCATAAGCAAAAAATGACACTTACAAAAAGTCGAAAAATATTAGGATATCTTAAATCCCCAAAAGGAGAAATAGTCGAAATACGAAACATCACACAGTTTTGCAAAGCCAATAACCTCTGCATCCCTGGTATAGCAAAATTACTTAAAGGAAAACACAAATCTTACTCAAATTGGACTAAATTATGACCGAAGCAAAAATAATATGTGATTCAATCACACCAGAAGGAAATAGGCTCACTACATTTATATTAACATATTGGAGGGCGATCCACTCGGAATTTATGACCCATAGGTGCTTTAGCCGAAACGCTTCCAGTTCGCGCGCCATTCCTATCTCTAAAATGATTGAAGCGGTCGAAACCGAACCTGCCAGGCCAATATTTTGGGGAACCAATCAAGCAGGGATGCAGGCATCAACTCAACTTGAAGGGGCAGAATTGAATGTGGCTAAGGTAGAATGGAACCTTGCCCGCAACCGTGCTGTAGATTCATGCAACACTCTCAACTATAATAAACTACACAAACAGATCGCTAATCGTGTTCTGGAACCATTTGCCCATATTACAGTGATAGCAACCAGTTCAGAGCGGGGATTGCTTAACATGTTTGGCCTTCGTGCCCATAAAGATGCCCAGCCTGAATATCAGGTACTGGCTTATAAAATGCTGAAGAACTGGTTGAAGAGCAAACCAACTAAGTTAGATTATGGTCAATGGCATGTACCGTTCTATGAGAATCCAACAGTCTTTGGCCCGAACCCTAAAGAAGCAGAACTAGATCAACTTAAGATCGCTACTGGTCGAATTGCTCGTGTTTCTTATCTGACACATGATGGTGTTCGAGATGAATCTAAGGACATTGAACTACACGATCGCCTGGCTTCTAGTGGTCATTGGTCTCCATTTGAACATTGTGCCATGGCAATCAAAACAGACTTGCTCTATTCCCAGCAGCGTTCTAATTTTGGTAATAATTGGTTGCAGTATCGCAAGACCTTTATTGATACTGAATGTCAGGCACCTACAATAGCACAGCTTAAAGAGAACCTTAAGAATGCTCCAGACTGGGCACAAGTTTATCTAAAAGATTAGGTGTTATTAGTACGGTCATGATAATTGACAATATGTCTGCACCATTGTGAGCAAACACTAACATACTGTATATTAAAGCATGAAAACAGTTATTGATGTTGATGGCCAAACAAAACCCCAGGATATGATGAAGGCGGACTTTGTCGTTCGTATCTTTGGTAATGATTTCGTGTATATTAAACATCGGTATGAACATGATGATAATTTCAATAAAGTATATCCCTTAAAAGATCTCCCAGCTCATATTATCAAAAATGAAGCAACTCCTGCCGTTGGCAAGTTTGATGCTGTATGAGGAACCTACGGTAAATCTGGCAAAGATGAATTGACATTTAAGCGGTTGATCGATCTTGAATCAGATCATCTTCAAGCCATTGCAAGAACACAATGCATCTCAGTAGAGCACCGCAACATCATTGTTGAAATTCTCCAAGATCGAAAAGTTCTGCCATGAATAAACCGATCTACGATGAACAGCATGTTGTCATCTCCGAAGCTGATGCTATTGATATCTTTCATCCCGAAAGGCTAAAAGCAGAGATTCGTACTCGGTGGCAGACTCGCCCAGAAGGCTCATTACTTGCGGTTCTTTCAGTTTCTAAAGGGTTCATGGATCTCTGCTGGTGGAATGCGAGTAGCAAGGCATGGACCTATATTACTACAATTAAAACAGTGCGTAATGCATAGCCTGTAGTATATTAAAACATGAGTTACATTCGATCAACCTCTAATCCAGAAAGGCTATATGTATATTGCGACGGGACTAATATGGTTTGGTGCTGTCCAGGAAAGCCTAAATATGACTTCCCCTTAAATGAATAGAACGCCTTCATTAAGGAAACGCAAGGTTATTTTGGGGAAGCATGGTGATTTTGAACTGAAAGAAGTCGTTCTCAAATATCCTACACCAAAGTTGTATGAGATGATGAAAGAGATACAAGGAATTACTTATGAAACTTAATTCTAATTTAACGACGGTGATTAAAATATAATGAATCTAATTGATCTCATTGGCTGGATTGGCTCTATGCTGTTTGCCTTCTGTGCATGGCCACAGACAGCCATTGTCTATAAACAAAAACATGCCAACGGTCTTAGTGGATGGTTTCTGGCTATGTGGGTTGCTGGTGAAGTATTATGCTTTATTTATGTTGCAGCTCAGCAAACCATACAGTATCCTCTGTTAGCTAATTACTTCATTAACTTCTTAATGCTGATAGTCATTATCTACTACAAACTTTATCCTCATGAACGAAAATAAACCAGAAACAATCACCTTTCAAGAAGTTCTTCGCAGTATTAAAAATCCACTAATAGCTTTCCAAACAAAAAATGATCCTTCTAAGGGATTCCTAATGAGAGAAAGTTATAACAGCCCTTATTACAAGGCATGGTCTATAAATTGTTTTGGTCAAGGTAATGGATGGAATACAGCATCAGCAAAACCATTAAAATATTGGTATGACTGGTTCGAACCCGCAGTCAACTGGTATCTCTTCGATACTCCCCAAGAAATGTTTACTTGGTTAGCAGAATAATTTTATGAAATGGTATCAGCATGTTTATCGAGGCTGTGGATATTTACATATCTGTGGTGTTCATGGTATAAATATTTAGTTGCAATTAGGATGGATACAAGGTGTTCGTGGTAAAATACTTAAATCTGTCTTAATTGCAATATTATTTTTATTTCGTTGCAAATATATTAGCCCACTGTATATTAATTTGTTGTTAAGATAAACACAAACATACACAAAGCATTGAATATTACATACGAAACCACAGAACTGACTAAAGTCAGTGATATTGAAATTCCCGACATCTTTAATCGCAGGATGCGTACGAATGTCGAAGCTATTGATAATATTTTTGGGGGTGAAGGAATTTTACCCTCAATGGCTTTTACTATTGCGGCGCCTCCGGGATGCGGTAAAACTACCTTAATGTTGCAAATTTGTGAACGGCTTGCAAAACAAGGTTATTCTACGGGATACGTTACAGGAGAAGAGTCTTGCTATATGTTGGCGCATACTTGTTGCAGGTTAGAACTTACTGAACTGCAACTATGCCATGTTACGGATTTGAATGATATTATCGAGATGATGAAGGATTTGGATTTTATCATTATTGATAGCTTCGCATCACTTACTGATAAAGGCGAGAAACCTAAAGAAGCAGATGCCATTGCAAGGATCGTTACGGCAGCTAAAGAATATGAGTGTGCTTCTGGTGTCATTCTTCATTTTACCAAATCAGGCAAATATAGAGGATCTACTACCATTCCACATGCAGTGGACTGTAATCTCATCATTGAGGTAGATCCTGATAATCCAGAAAATCGTAACATTTATACTACTAAAAATCGTTATGGGTGCCTTTTTGATGGTGCTCTTGTATTTGGATCAAAAGGTTATGATTTTGATCAGACTGTTGATGGTGCTGAATATAAGACCATGAAGGCTCAAGGCAAGAAGACCAAAATGGATTGCATTCTGGATCTTAAAGAACCACCAAATATCACTGTCGAACGGGTTGTAAACGAACTACAAGTAGCTGAAGCCTATGCTCGGCAGATGCTTTATAAACTTGGTAAAGCTGGTAAATTAGTTAAGTTCGGTACTGGCGATAATGCCGTATGGAAATTCCCTGTCTCAGAATCAACTATCGCCTAATAAACATATGATATATTTTCTAACACTCCTAGCCTTAATCGGTCTTACAATCATCCAATGTATTCTTATCTTTCTTAAGAGCATAGGAATATTCACCGTGGCCTGGGGAATTATTCTACTGCCATGTTGGTTCTTCTGCGCTGCTATCTTAGTTGCTGCAGGAATTTGGTTATTCACCCTCTTCATGTAATAACAAAAGTTGCAGAGCACATAACCTGCTGTATAGTTATAGCATGAATCAACAAGATAATATGCTTTGCGGTTGTGGTAAAGATATTCCTCAAGAACGACATGATCTTGGTTTTAAGATCTGTACAAGTTGTGCAGAACGTCTTTATGTTAAGCCCAAAGGCGTAATGCACTTCGACTTTAAGACAGGTGGCCAGATACAAATATTAACACAAGATCAGTTTACCAACCATCGCAAATATAATCCATATGGAAGAAATACAGGTCGCGGCTCGGGTTTGCACCGCATCACACGTTCAACATCCTCGATGTAATATGCATCCAAAATACTATATTCAACGATTTCATGGTGAGTTACCAGCAAAACTTCATAATACTCTTATGGGCTTTTGTAAACCAGAGCCTTCAGCCATCTATCCTTTAAGTTATTCAGGTACATTGGAAAATTTCTTAGAGAAATGGGATCGTCCTGTATTAATCGTTCCTAAAGGTGAAAAGGAATATGGTGTAATCTATGTTACACAGCACAACTCTTTCAATCCTCGATAATATGAACGAAAAACTTAAAGCATTTGATCCGGAACTATACAAAAAGATCCGTGATGACTTCGACAAACATGAACTTCGTTTGGATGAATCCATTGTCATAGAAGATTGGATTGCCAAAGCTTTAATTACTGAAGGTCTTTTAGGTCTTCTTCGTAAAGACTTGGTTGATATCGTAGGATTAACTCTAACAGAAGATGATCAACTTGAACCCAGTTTTATGCAAA
>Ga0214923_10009091_pt1 | contig 10403 bp, 7 predicted proteins | sample LL1510_MetaG_FD_177993 | JGI IMG/M metagenome (GOLD analysis project Ga0214923, IMG submission 177993) | Freshwater microbial communities from Lake Lanier, Atlanta, Georgia, United States - LL-1510 | ecosystem: Environmental > Aquatic > Freshwater > Lake | place: USA: Georgia | collected 2015-10-15
AATTGTCTAGGTTTAGCCATTTTTCCATCTTTTGATATGGGAGCATTAACTCTTTTTAAATGAGATAAAGTTGCAGAATAACTTAATCTATTTAAGACTTGAGCAACCCCTGTTCTTGTTGTTCTTTGACGAGAAGAACCCCAATTACCTGTGGCGAGAGCGTATTTAAGATATCTTCCGAAATGATAACATCGGTAGAGAAGTTGTTCCTGACAGAATTAGGGAACTTAGAGCCCAAGCTATTACTGAAAGAAGTTTATATTTCAGAAGAAATAACGACCCTCAAGGTTGGATTAACTTTGCTTTAGAAGTTCAAGATACTGGAGGCTCTATACCTGTTCCAATCTTTGAAAGATTCGTTAGAGAAGAATTTTACTTTACCCCTGAATTCAACGGTAACGCTTTAAGATTTATGGATGACGGACTTTTAGATGAAAATGACCCAAGTATAGTGAGAGCTTGTGTAAACTTAGGTAGACCAGATTTATTAATTCATAGTATGTTGAATTTTAATCATGGTCTTGACTCGCCAGATCAAGATTTGTTAATTCACGCTATAAGCACTCCAAACTTACCAAATAAAGACACTATAGTCACCATTCTTTTGGGAACGTTCGTCGAAACCCAATCATTAGACCAACTTTTAGAAGTAAGCGAACGATTAGACTATGGAAATATACCAAGTATAATGGAATACAATGAACACCAAAAATTTAAAGATATTTTAGCTATTTACACCTACAACACATAAATCGTTTGCATTTTCTTTCTCATGGTATTACAGATGACAGAAAGGGACATTGACTACTGTTTTAAGTTTGTCCTTGTCGGAGACTTACATACAGGCAAGACAAGTCTGATACGTCGTTTTGTTGACGATACGTTTGTGGAAAATACGGAAAGCACTGTTGGTATAGACTTCAAGATAAAAACGATAAACATTAATGGCTTAAAGGTCAAGCTTCAATTGTGGGATACAGCAGGTCAGGAGAGATTCAAGACAATAACAAACAGTTACCTTCGAGGTGCCCATGCTGTGCTTATTGTTTATGATTGTAACAATAAAGATAGTATTCAGTCATGCTTAGACTGGATAAGAGATTCAAATAACGTTAATGTAAGGTGCATTGTTGGAAACAAGTCAGACCTCAATCATAATTCAACACTCGGAAAAGAATTAGCAGAAAAACACAACATATTTTGGTTTGAAGTTAGCGCTAAAACAGACCATTACGTTGGGATGATGTTCTATTCTCTTGCAGAACGATGTATCTTGACGATGGAAAAACTATCCCTTCAAAGTGAAAAACAAAATGTAATTCACCTTGCTTCCAAACCTCTTCAAACAAAAGTTGACAAAAAGAGATGTTGTAACTAATTCCTTATCATTAAGGAAGAAAACAAGCCTAAATAAAAATATTAAGAATGAAAATCAAAATTATCTTAAATATTCAAATTCATCCATTCAAATTTTTTCGTTGCATAAATTTGATTCAAATTTATGAAAAATGATAAATTTGAATTGCAATTTTCTTACAAAAATCTCTAAAAAATCTTTGGCTTGATTTTTAAGCCTTAATTTTTCTTTCTTTCTCTTTTTTTCTTAATTTTTTCAAACATATTCTACAAATAGGAATCTTAAAACACACACAAACTTTGTGTGTGTTATTTTCTAAAACCGTTTTTCATGAAAATGATTTTTTCCATTAAAGATGAAAAGAAGAAAAAGAAAAGAAGATGTCAACTTTAGAAAAAGTTCTTTGTAACAAGTGTAACAAAATGTTTGTATCAAACAGATTGGCCTACCATCAAAGTAAATGTATACCAGAAGAGCAGCTAAACTGTTCTTTTTGTAATATAAAGTTTTCAACAAAACAAAACCTAGATCGTCATTTAGAAAATTGTAAATTAGCTCTAGTTGTTTCTGAAAATAAAGCCATGAAAGACGTTATAAAAGAATTGCAAAACAAACTCGTTAAACAAGAAAAAGAATTACAAAACAAACTCGTTAAACAAGAAAAAGACTTCTCTCAAGCATTAAACAAAGAAAGGAGCGATGGTCTTCTTAAAATTAGCGGTTATGAATCCGATATACAAGCCTTAAAGAAGAACATAACAGAATTGGAAAAAGTTATGAAAGATAAAGAAAAGTCTTGGGTTGAAAAAGAAAAACTTTTAATGGACAATATTGCTCTATCAAAGAAGGCTAACAACACAAATATTATCAACTATAACACTCAAATCAATAATAACATTAACCAAATTTTTTCAGACCTAAAACCTCTGCTAGCGCAAGATATTTCAAACGTTTTGACAGACATTTTCCTTAACTCAAACAACTTAATTGTCAACGAAGAAGTGTTTGCTGAAAAGTTTATGGAAAAAATTAACCAGAAAATTGTCAAGACAGACAGGGTCCGTGAAGTGCTTGCTTATAAAGGTGAAAACTCATCAATTATTAGAGATCAAAAAGGAAAAGAACTAGCCTCAAAAGTGTACCAAATTGGAAACGACATTTTTCATAACGCCAAATCTAAACTTGAAGACCTTATCCATGAAAACAAAAACGGAAATAATGATATCTTAATGAAAGCCCATAACCTTTGCGATAGAGCAAGTAAAAGTGATAACAGAAGCAGAACCAAATTTGGAAACAACGTCGCAAAGTTAGCCAAACATAAAACATCTTTCCCTGAACCATCTTTACCCTTACCAGAACCTGTATCCCCTTACGAACCTGTTTTTAAAACTTTTTTCGAAACACATACGTTTAAACCATTTATTCAAGGCGTTAGAGGATTTGCAACTTTTATTAATGCCAAGTTCGAAGAAAACTTTACTTTACCAGGCTTTGATGAAGATAGTAATACAATGCTTTTTAGAATAGATAGAAACTCAGAATACAAACCATTATGCAAAGCAACGTTAAGAACAACCATTTCAAAACTATTCACAGAACAGTTTTATTGTCAATGCGCTAACGATTTTTCAGTGTTCGATGATTTTATGCTTGACGAACAAGGAAATAAAATCAACAGATCAGTCGCCAAGTCTAATTTCGATAAAACATTTACATTGTTGGCTGATCCAAACAATGATGCATGGGATTCAGTCTACAACTTCCTTTTGTGTATTGACGAAGAGTTATAACTAATTTAAAGGTATAAAACAAAAAACAAATGGGTGGAAAAACATTTATAGAACAAACTAGAAGTTTGACTTTAAAAGAACATGATGTTATAATTGAAACTATTTTTGGCGACAAGCAACCTTGTGTACCATTCAGACTTAAAAATAAAACAAATTTCAACGATATCGATATTGTTGAGTTTGAAGAAGATAAATTAATTGAGCTAATACGTCAAGCTGGAGTAGAAATTAAAACAATTAAAAAGATAGAGTCATGTAAAGGAACTAAGTATGAAAATTATTCCCTCAATCTTCTTTCGACAGACAACATTCAATTTGATATAATAAGACCTTTCAACAATTCACCTTCTGCAAAAGAGTTTACAAGAGCTTTTTTTTCATTCGGGTTTGCAAACATTTTTTTAAGACAACTAACAACTGTAGTGTCATCAGTGAGCAAAGCTCACGAAATGAAGGCGCAAGAAGACTTTAAAATAAGTTATTTAGGTCTTTTCTGTTATAACAATAGCCTCAAGTTACCGTCAGATTGTACTTACACTATTGACGAAACGACAAGATTAATAACTGACTTGCAATTCTTATTCTCTCTAATAGACCTTAATCTGAGCCGTTATGTTAAAGGATTTAAAGATGAGTTTGAATTGCTTGACTATTTTAAAACAAGCAAGTTTTATCCTCAAGTATCTTTTAAAGTCGATAACAGATTTAAACATGATATCAAGAGAATTGCTGGTTTTGCGAACTTATATCACTCAAATCTTCTTCCATTATCTTAATTAAACCTTATATTTAAGGTTATCAACAGATTAGCAAAGATGTAGATCGTTTACCAAAAGTCTTCTGCGTCTTCATCTCCATCGAGAAGGTCTACGTCCATGGCAAAACGGAGTATTCCTCCAAGCCCACCAAAGCCTTTTGCAAACTGAGACCCTTGATCGCTTTTGTCGCTCACTAACATTAGGTCGAAGCCAAACTTTGCATAGTTTTCTGCAAGATAGTCTAACACGCTAACACTGTTCACGATCTCTTCTTCAACTTTATTTGCATTTTGATTTGGAAGCGTATAGACAATTTTACCGGACTTGAGTTCCAATCTCATTCCTGAAAATTCATCCCATGCTATAACGGTTGCCACCGCCCTAGACTCGATCGCATCCATCACCTGTTTCACGCCAAACACACTCTTGTCCGTATCCTTTGCTATCTCAGTGAAAAATTGAGTGAGGATAGCGCGTTCTTGATTTATCTTCACCATACTTAAACAGTCTCCTGTCGCCGCTATTGCTTGATTGAAACCATTTTCACCTCCGTAGCTGATGTCCACTATCTTCAACACGATTGGCTTTAATCTAGGGTCGAAGAGGTTACTGTCGAAGATCTTTTGCTTAAAGTTTGCACTTCCGGCTAAAATCAAGCCTTTTATGTTTGGAACATCGTTTTTAATAAAGCAGTTTATCGCTCCCTCGCAACATTTGCGGATATAGTGTTGATATGCCTCTTCCCTTAATCTTGCAAAACGAACACTACTTTGCCCACCTCTGCCGTGCTTTTTGGGAAGGTCAACGCTAAAATCTTGGATGACCTGTTTGTTGCTGCCTTGAAGGTAGCCGTAAAGGCAACCGCTTCCGTCTACAATGATGAATCCGAACCTGTCTTCGTTTTCAAGTAATGGGAGAAGGGAGTCGGTGTGGAAGCAACTGTCGCACATGTAACCACCTCCGCTGATGGGCTTGTAAGGGACGAAGTCGATGTTGATTTTCTTTTCTTTCCCGTCGGCAAGTAAGGCTTCACCGCAGAATAAAACTAATCCGTTAGCAGGAGCGCGGTGACTGTAGTTTTTGAGCCTGTTGATGGCGGATTGAATGGCTGTGAGGACACTAAGACGGTTTGTGCGGGACTTGATGTTGCTGGCAGCTCCAAGCTCGTCGGTGAGCATTTTGGAAGTTTTACTGATTTGTTCTCCAGGGGGGATGACAAGAGTGATCATACTTGTTCCGTTTCCTTTGAGACCGTCAAGATATTGAATCAAACGCTTGACCTTAAATGCTTCAATGTCTAAACTAGTCATCTTACTTATTCTTATATATGAAACGTTAAAGCCGAAATAATCAATTTGTTACCGAAAGTCGCTTGATATTTTCATTGAGAGGCCAAAGTTAACCCTTTGTTTCCGATCAACCTTTCCTTTTCTTTTAAGAAGAGAAAAAGAGTTCGGAAAAAAAGAGTTAGAAGAAAAAGAGGAAGAAAAATAACACACACAAAGTTTGTGTGTGTTTTTAAAATGCTATATGTAGAATAATGTTTGAAAAAATGTAAAAAAGTTAAAGGAATAAATGAATTAAGGCTTAATTTTCAAGCCATTAAATTTCTTCAAAAAATTTTCTTAAAAAAACTAATTTGTCTCCTCCGAATCGGAGAACTTTCTCTTAAACCATTTGAAAAACCTCCCGGCGACAGGAAGTTCCTGTGTCATGGAGAAAGTTTAATATTTATCTTTTTCTTTGATTTCACTTTAAGAAAAGACTTATTTTTCATGTTCTTCTTTATCTTTTTCTTTTCCTCTTTATTCTTTTCCTCGTTGAGTTTAAGAAAAAGATAAAGAAGAATATCACACACAAAGTTTGTGTGTGTTTTTAGATTCCTTTATGTAGAATAATGTTTGAAAAAAATGTTTAAAAGTTAAAGTAAAAAGATAATTAGGCTTAAAATATAAGCCAGATATTTTTAAGAGATTTTAAGAAGAAAATTGCAAATCAAATTTATGAAAAATGATAAATTTGATTCAAAATTATGCAACGAAAAATTTTGAACGCATGAATTTGAATATCTAAGATAATTTTGGTTTTAATAGTTTTATTTTTGTTTAGGCTTGAAATTATCCTTAATTATAAGGACCCATGTTCAATATATTTAAATTCTAAAAAAAATAAAAATACCTAACCAAAAGCGTAGGAGCTTTTAAATCCAGCAGCAGCGCAAGCTCCAGGGACTTGAGGTTTATTAAGAACAACAACAGTTATTTTTAAAGGTTTGGTATTTTTACTAGCTTTCTGGGATTTACCCATACTATTTTGTTTATCTACCTCTTCAGATAGGCTTGTTTTTATAATGTCAAACATTGCATTTGATACCTTGTCGTTGTCGTAAACTTTGACATCATAGTCGTAAATTGTTCCGTCACTGGTTAAAGTAAACCACCCTCTTGTGAAGGTTACTGTGACAACCGTTATATTATTTGTATTATTTACCATGATAGCGTCAAGAGGAAGAACAAGTAACGGAGTGTTGTCATCACCACCAAATTGAAGCGTTTTAACATCATTGTAGGTTAAAGCTGAAGCCGACGACAAAAAATAAAAAAGATCAACGTTTTCTGCGAAGTTGGACACCATCACTGGATTGTTTGACTTATCCGTCAATAAGCTAAAACCAGATTGGCTATCATTTGATGAAGTCTGAAGGCTTTTGGTGATGTTGATCGCAAGAATGTTTATGCCTAACATACAAGCCAAAAGAGCAAGCATAATTGGAACTTGCAAATATAACAAACGTTTATAGTTATTACTTTGTTTTTGTAACGTTACAAGACCTTGCACAGCTTCCTCTAAACTTAACGCTCCGTCATTTAAAGTGTCAAATTTACTAAGTTTGCCTTTTAATTCTGGGTTAAACTGGGATAAACGAATTGATGAATTATTATCAGTCATTTGTGTTATTTGTTTTGTTTTTATAAAAAACAAGTATTTGTTTAAATTAAAAATAGAACCTTAGATCTTTCATGAGAAAGCTCGTCTTTCGACTTAGTCGATAGGTGAACTTCGTTCACGTGCTACTTTTGGGGTTGGCTTCAGAATAGTAACAAGCAAGGTTTAATGTTGGTCTAAGAAAATCGTAATATATATAAAGATGGATGCTGACGACTATACAGAAATAGAAGAGATATCAGAAAATATAACTTATACGTCGACTGGTGTTCAAGACACAGGTGAGGTTTGCTCACGTACTGAAGGTACATGCGATATTAGATTTATTTCCAATTCTCCTTACGACAGAGCGTTAGAGATGGTTAAGGCAGGGAATAGCGAAAAATTACAAAGGTTTTGCGAGACCGATTTGCGAAAATTCAAGTACAACAATGAAGTTAAACTGTTAAAAGAAGCTATTTTACATTCACAGTTAGAATGCATTGACATTTTATTAAAGGCTGGAATAAAGGCTGACGATATGTTGAGGTTTGCTGCATTAAAGGGTAAGTTTACAAGTTTGAAGTTTCTTTACCATCATCCAAAAAAACCAAGGCATGTTAACATCATAGAGTTGTGCGAAAGTGCAGCAGAAGGTGGCTGTTTAGAGTGTTTAAAGTTTGCTTTATCCAAGGATTCAATGTTGTATTCAAGGTTTAAGTTTGACGAAAGCTCGTCTTTAGACTATAATCGCGAGACCAACTCGCTCAACCGAGGCTTAATCCTTGCCGAAGCAAGACCCTCTTGCGATTTTAGTGAAGAGACATATATTAGAACATTTGTTTATCCCAATCAAAATTCTCTTTATCAAAGTTTGGCTTGTTGTGCAGCAAAAGGAGGAAGTTTACAATGCTTATCTTATATTTACAAGTTATTTAACCTTGATTATAAGTATAACCAACTATATAGATACAATAGAGAACTTTCGTCGCAGACGAGGCTTGATGTCGATCTTAAATCGCAAGAGGATCTTGCTGAAGCAAGTCTTGATGTTAGTGTGAGCTTGGCAGCAGCCAGAAACGGAAATTTAAAATGCCTTGAATTTGCTGTTGAACATGGGGCGCCATTGTTTGGAGAATTTAGTGATAATTTTTGGAATACTTCTCATTTTGTAACGGCTTGCGAGGAAGCAGCATATGCAGGAAGTTTAGAATGTTTGCGTTTTGCTAATATCAACGGGTGTATACTAACAGATAATGTGATAAAAAATTGTGTTCGACATGCTAATAGCTTGGAATGCTTGAAGTATGCGTTACAACATGGCTTTCCTTTTTCAGATACAGCTATAAAAGAATTGAAGTTGTGGACTTCATTCAAAACAACTTGCCCTGAAGGACAAGACTGGGATGACAGATTACAGATGGTTTTATTATTTTTTGATCATATTCGAACTAACGAGCTGAGTAAATTGCGATTTTTCAATGTAATTTGTGAAAAATCTGTCGAGACTTGGTGGCCAAGCTTAATCATGCAGATACCAGTTGATCACGAGTTTTGGTTTGCGTGTTCGGAATATGTACAAAATAGCAAAACCCCAATCATAGACAAGGCCATATTATTGATGATTGACAAACACAACTGTCATAGAGAACAAGTGAGAAACACAGTATACAACGCTTTATGTGAAAGCAATATGTACACAGATTTGATTAAATATTGCGTGATAAGGTATGTTTAATCAAAGCCTTCAAAAAATGAATTAAATTAAACTTTTTGTTGTTGTAAAAACATTGATCAATCAAAAGAGCAACGCCTTATTGTTCATGGGTCTTGCATTCAAAGTTTACCTCAGTTTCCAATAGATGTTGTTCTTTTTTGCATTAACCCTTATATTTAAGATTTACAATTAACCTTATATTTAAGGTTAAAATAATCAAATTAGTTTTTGATCATGTTTTGAATGAAGTTGTAGTCGGTTTGGTCACTTTGACTTTCGTTGAATAATTGTCTTGGACGAATTGTGTAAATGTCTGGATTTAAAGCTTGGAGTCCTGCTGCGATTGTTGAAACAATACTTGAAGGAAGAGGAAAGGTAGAAGTACTATATGAACTTTCAGTTACAGAGCGAACAAAATAGTTTCCTGTATAAAGATCAAAATACCAACTTGTCATACCAGCACCTCCACCTGCGAATGAGTCTTCATCGAACCCATAAGTGGTTAAATTAATTAAATCGTTGTTATATTTTCTGATATTCCCAGAACAATAAGCGGATTGGTTATAACTTGAAGCACCAGCAGCAAAGTTTGTAACTGATTGAGCAGTATTTGGACTTGATGCAGCAATTTTTGGACTTAAGACCCATTGCCATGTTTGTGTTTTTAATACTCTTGTTCCATTTGCAGCGACACCTTGGTTACCAAGCATTTTAATAACTTTAGCAAGATCGGCAATTGTTGTAATAATACCTGCAGAACCTTCCATAGTTGCATTTACATCTGCTGCACCAGTATAAACTGAAGCTCTAAACACTCTGCTGTTAGCATCATCAGCATAAGTAGCATCGCTAGACCAAACATAAGGTCCAGCAACTGTTCCTAATGTACCGGTTGTTCCTACAAAGGTTAATGCGGATGAATAACAAGCGTTACTGTAACCAGTACTTGTGTATAATCTTGGCCAAGTAGTTGGATCTGCAAAACTGTAAGCTTCTGGAGCTAAAGTTGCGCTGTTAAAATAACAAGCACCTAAAAAGATACTCTTTCTCCAAGCTTGATCTGCAAGATTGGTTTGAGGAATAGTTTCTTGATATAATGTATAAGTATTACTACAACCTAAAGGAGTTAAAAATTTAGCTCTTAAGTAAGCTGCAAAGTTTGTAAAACTTGTTCTGGAACGAATTGCTTTGTCTAATGCATAACCTAAAACAGAATAACTAAAACTGTAGTTATTATTGAAATCTCTTAAACCATAAGGTAATTCAGGGTAAGACTTTGTTCCTGGTGTATATGCAAGAGGTAATAAACCGCTTCTAAATGCTTCAAAATAATCAACGATGGTTTGTTTGATTGCGCTTGGAGTAAAAGCAATACCTGCTGCAGCTTGTGCGGGCCAACCAAGAGGAATGCCAAGATTTTGGAGGTAGAAAAGAGTGAATGTTTGAATAAGTAAAGCTTTATCTGCGGTGGTGGCATTTGAACCTAAGTTTCCTAATAAACTGCTACTACCAGTGCTATAAGTTGGAGTATATAAAACTGATGCAATTGGAACACCGTTTGGAGATTGAACAGCACCAATTCTCATTTGTAAACAGTCACTTATAGTAAAAGTACTTAAGTCGAATGAGCCAGTAGTTGCAGTATAACTACCAGGTGCAGGGAAAGCTGCACCAGTTAAAACTGTAACGCTAGTAAAATATTGACCAGCACCAGTAAAGATTGCACCATCGATTTCACCTAATGTTGTGCTTGGGGTTATAATTCCTTCTTCAATGAGTTTAGCGCAAACTAAACCAACAAACATTTTGCCGATACTGTATGGGTAAATTAAGGTGCTTGATGCATCAGCAAG
>Ga0214923_10009092_pt1 | contig 10402 bp, 8 predicted proteins | sample LL1510_MetaG_FD_177993 | JGI IMG/M metagenome (GOLD analysis project Ga0214923, IMG submission 177993) | Freshwater microbial communities from Lake Lanier, Atlanta, Georgia, United States - LL-1510 | ecosystem: Environmental > Aquatic > Freshwater > Lake | place: USA: Georgia | collected 2015-10-15
CGACATGACGATGACGAGCCCTGCCTGTCCGGCCGGCCCGCAGTTGATCGCCGACACGAAGCGGGCGCTCTCCCAGCGGCCCGACGTGGCGGCTGTCGAGGTCCGGATCGTGATGGATCCGCCCTGGACGCCCGACCGCATGACCGAAGCGGCGCGGGACCAGCTCGGCATATTCTGATTTCACGGCGTCGCGGCCATCCCTGGCCCGCGAAGCCTTGGCTCGGCGGAGGGGCAGCCAAGGGGCCCCTCGCCTCGCTGGCTGCTCGCACCTCCGGGCTCGCAGGGCCGCCGCGGAGCGGCGGCTGGAGCCGGGCTTCGCCCGGCGACCGTAAGCCGGAGCCGACGCCGGGACGGCGGCGACGGCGCGAAAGCCGGGCGGCCGTGTTCGTGAGCGACCTGGCACTCGGTGGGTTTCCAGACGAATCCGTGCCTCGTAGCGGCGGGACTCGATCCCGCCGATTGCGGGTCGGAGGGTGACCGGATTCCGCGGACCAGAAGCCCGCAGCCACTTTTTCGGCATAGGGCTGCGAGGGGTTGCCCGTGCCAATCGAGCGGCGTTGTCAGCAAGCGCAGGCAGGATGCCGAAGCGCCGCTGGCATCGAGCGACCGGAGGGCAGGCGGGCACCGGTCCGCCGCAGGCGGATTGGTCGCGAAGGGAGCGTCCGGCGAGATGGCATGGGCAAACCCGAGCGGGTGTGACGCATGACGTGCCGCGAGGTAGCCAGTGCCCGCCCGGTCTGGCAGACTTTTCGCCCATGCGGGTGCTGCTCTATGAATGGTGCTCCTCCGGTGGGCTCGTCGGAGACGACCCGGCGATCGCCCGCGAAGGGCGGATGATGCTCGAGGCGCTGGCCGCCGACGCGGCGAAGGAGCCCGGGCTCGATGTGACCGTCCTCGCCGACGAGACGCGACCGCTCGACCTGCCGGCGCGGGCGCGACGGCTCGCGGCGGCGGCCGGCGCCGACCGTGCCGCGGTCGTCGCGGCGGCCGCCCAGGCCGACTGGACGGTGCTCGTGGCCCCCGAAAGCGACGGCATCCTGCTCGACCGGGTGCGGGCGGTGCGGGCCGCCGGAGGCCGAGTGCTCGCGCCCGCCGACTCGGTGATCGCGACCGCGGCCGACAAGCAGGCCACGATCGACGCGCTTGCGGCCCGGGGTGTGCCAGTGCCGGCAGGCCGCAGCCTCTGCGCGGGCGAGGCGATTCCGGCCGGCTTCCCCCTTCCCGCCGTCCGCAAGGCCCGCGGCGGCTGCGGTGGCGAGGCTCTCGAGATCCTCCGCCGGCCCGGGGTGACGCCGGCCGGCCGGCCGACCCGGCTCGAGCCGCTCTCCGTCGGCGTGCCGGTCGGCGTGTCGCTGATCGGTGGCCCGCGGGCCACCGTCGCCCTGCCCCCGATGCGGCAACGGTTCAGTGCCGGCGGCTCGCCCCGCTACCTCGGCAGCGACCTGCTTTCCGACGATGACCTCACGAAACGGGCCACGGCCCTCGCACTCCGGGCCGCGGCAGCCGTCGGCGCCGAGGCCGGCTGGCTGGGGGTGGATCTGATCCTCGGCGATCGGGCCGACGGTCGCGACGACCGCGTTCTCGAGGTGAACCCGCGGGTGACCACGTCGTTCGTGGGCCTCGCCCGTCTCTTTGCTTCGAGCCTCGTGGCGGCGATGATCGAGGCCGCGTCGGGCGAGCCGCCCGCCCTCGTGCCAGCCGCCTGGGCGGGCGAAACCGCCGGCTTCGACCTGCTCGCCGACTGAATCATCGCCCGCGAGACCTTCATGCCTTCCGCCGACGACCTCGTCGCCCTCGACATCGGCGGCGCCAACCTCAAGGCCGCCGACGGGCTCGGCTGGTCGGCAAGCGTGGCGTTTCCTCTCTGGCGGCGGTGGGGCGAACTCCCTGATGCCCTGGCGACGCTCGTCGCCGAGCGGCGGCCGCAGCGGCTCGTCGCCACGATGACCGGCGAGATCTGCGACTGCTACCCGTCCCGGGCCGCGGGCGTGGCCCACATCGCCGAGTCGCTCCTGGCCGCCTCGGCCGCCGCTGGCTGCGGCGAACCGCCGGGCGTCTATCTCGTCGATGGCCGGCTCGTGACGCCGGCCGAGGCCATCCGCGGATGGCGGCTGGCCGCCGCCTCGAACTGGCATGCCCTGGCCCGCCTGGCGGCCACGCTCGTCCCCTCGGCCGCCGGTCTGCTCCTCGACATCGGCTCGACCACGACCGACATCGTGCCGCTCCGCGACGGCCGGCCCGCCCCGCGGGCGAGCGACGACGCCGCCCGGCTGCTGGCCCACGAGCTCGTCTACACCGGGGTCGAGCGGACGCCTGTCGCCGCGGTCGCCCCCTGCCTGCCTCATCGGGGCACGCTGCGGCCGGTCGCCAGCGAGCGGTTTGCCGATTCGCGCGACGCCTGGCTCGTTCTGGGGGCGCTCCCGGAGGATCCTGCCGCCCATGACACGGCCGACGGCGGCCCCGCCACCCGCGACGCCGCCCGCGTACGACTGGCGCGGACGATGCTGCTCGACCCGGAGGACTTCACCACGGCCGATGCCGTCGAGGCGGCGGACACCATCGCCGCGCGACAGGCGGCGATCGTTTCCCTCGCCCTCGAGCACGTGGCCCGCGCCGGAGACGGGCCGCCCGAGGTCATCGTGCTCGCCGGCCACGGCGATCGCCTCGCCGAACGGGCGCTGGACCACGTTGGCTGGAAGCCGCGAATCGAGCGGCTGGCCGACGCGGTCGGCGCGCCGGTGGCCCGGGCGGCCCCGGCCCACGCGCTGGCGCTGCTGGCCAGGGGGTCGATCGGATGACGGGAGCGTGGCGGCGGGGAACGCTCCGGGCCGGTCCGCGAGCGGCGGCCGCAGAGATCGTGAAGGTCGGAGGCAGCCTGCTGGCTCTCCGCGACTGGCCCGAACGCCTCGCCGAACTCGTCGCCGCGAGCCCCGCGCCGCTCCTGGTGGTGGGCGGTGGCCGCGTCGTCGACGGCCTCCGCGAGATCGATGCCGCGAACCCGCGGCCGACGCCGTTGATGCACGACCTGGCGATCGACGCCATGACCCTCACCGCCCGGATCGTCGCCGACGCGCTCGGCCTGCCCGTCGTCGCCCTGGCCACCGACGGTGGGGTGCTCGACGCCGCGGCCTGGTTGCGATCTTCCGGTCAAGCGGCGAGACTGCCCGCCGGCTGGCACGTCACGAGCGACTCGATCGCGGCGCTGGTGGCGGCCGAGACCGGCCGCGGGCTCTTGCTCGCCAAGCGGGTGCCGCCCCCGGCGGGCGATCACGACCTCGAGCGACTGGCCACGGCCGGCTGGGTCGATGCTCACTTCCCCGGAGCAGCCGCGGCCGTCGCGACGATCACCTGGGCCGCCCCGGCCTGAGCGCGGGACCTACCAGTTCCAGCCGGTCTCCGGCCGGGCCGCGATGGCCGACTCACGGGCTCCGACCAGGGCGGCGTCGTCGCGGGTCGCCGCGGCAAACTCCCAGGGCTGCACCTTCACCCCACCGCTCGCCGAGAGCACCCAGTTGCGGCCCTTCTTCAGGCCCGAGGCCACCGTGGGCACGCTCGTCGGCACGTCGTAGGCCGGCAGCGGCAGCCGCTGGGCGTCGAGCAGAAGGCTGATGTCGAGATCGGCCCGCTTGGCGAGCTGCCGACCCTGGATCAAGGCCGCGACCACGGCCAGATCGACGCAGTTGACGAGTTCGGCGAACACCGGCTGCTTGGCAGCCAGGGCGTCGTATTCCTTCGTCATCGCCTCGCACCACTTCGCCGCTACCTGGTCCTTGCCGGCCGCACCCCGTTGCACGCCGTCGCGGGCCGCGACGTCGCTCTCGGTCAGGCACGTCATCCGTCGGCCGTCGATCTTCCAGGCCAGCTCGTCGGGGTCGCGGGCGATCGGGTCATACTCGGCCTCGAGCCAGAACCGGGGCAGCGCCGTCGCCCGCCCACCGGGCGGCACCATCGACAGGTAGCTCGGAAGCCCGGCCACGCCCGACTCCTCGAGCCCCATCCCGATCCGCTTCATCCGGTAGTCGGCCGCCACGAAGACCCGCGCCATCCGGCTGTCGCCCGGCACGCCCCCGACGGTCACGACCTGCGACCCCAGCGCCTCCTCCATCCCGCGGAAGACGCGGGCGGCATCGGGGCCGATCGTGCGTTGCTTCGACAGGAACGTGTTCAGCCGGGTGATGCCCTCTGGCGTCGGATCGATCGAGCAGAGGATGCCCCCTTGGCGGACACCGTCGATGGCCCGGAGAGCGACCAGCAGATCCTCGAGCTGGAGGAGCGGGCGGCGGCTCTTCGCGCCGACCACGTTGCCCCGTGCATCGACGCTGATCCGGTCGGCCGGCCCCGCGAGCACGACGTCGTGATTCGTGGGATCGACGAACACGTGGGTGATCCGTTCGAGCCCGCCGAGAAACAGCACGTCGGCCGGCAGCGGGACCTTGCCCGCGATGGCCCCCTCCAGCGCGGCGATGATGCGGGCGAGCGAAACCTTCCGCAGGTCGCTCGGGCCGCCGTCCACCAGATCGGCCAGGGCCTTCTGTCGCTCGGCCGCGAGCGACTCGAGGGCCTCGGGATCGAGGTTGCCGACGATCCCCTTCGCATCGACCGCGATGCCGCCGACGGCCTGACCGCCAAAGCCAAAACCACCCTGGGCCGCGGCCCGCTCCGGAGCGAGCAGACCGACGACAGCGACCAGAAAACAGGCGGCAAAAGGCGTCCGGGAGCGACTCATGGAAACCCTCATTGCGACGCGGAAAGGGCCTGCGGACAATAGGAGGGATGCTAGTCGGGGCCGGCGAAAGCGGCAAACCCGATTCCCCCGGCGAAATGGCACCCGCGGACCTTTCAGCACCGCCGACCGCGACCACTCCCCGTTCCCGATGACGTCCGCAACCGAACCACCTTTTCTCCGGGTCAGCGATCCGGTCGCGGGCCGCCAGGTGGTGCCGCTCGTGGTCGGCGAACGGATCACGCTCGGGAGGGCGCCGACGAACCGGATCGTCGTGCACGACGAGCGGGCCAGCCGGTTCCACGCGGAGGTCTTCGCGACCGACTCCGGCTGGATGATCCGCGACCTCGACAGCCGCAACGGGACGCTGCTCGAGGGCCAGTTGCTCGTCGGCGACCGGCGGCTCGAGGCCGGCGACTCGTTCCAGATCGGCCTGACCGAGGTCGTCTACTGCGAGCCCGGTTCGGCAGCCGACACGACCGGGGCCACCGCGGCCGGCGGCGGAGCGGCCACCGGGGAGATGCCGGCCGACGTCGAAGCCTGGCACGCCTCGATCACCCACCGGCGCACCAAGAGCCGCCTGCTCGACGACATCGGCGCCGCAGCCGGCTCCGCTCCCCGCGTCGGCCGCGCGGCGGCCGAACTCTGCCGGCTCGCCTTTTCGCTGGGCCGGGCCGGCGACCTGGCCGCCGTCTCGCGTTTGGCGCTGGCCTCGGCGCTGGCCGACACGGCCGCCACCCGCGGGGTCGTGCTCCTTCCAGAACGAATCGGCGACGACTCGCCGGGCGGGGGCGCCGCCGCCGCCTCGCTCGCCCCGATCGCCGCCGTGCCCGATCCCTGGCCTGTCCCCTACCCGGCGGGCATCGTCGCGACCGTGCTGGACACCGACGAGGCGTTGCTGGCGGCCGCGCCGGCCCGCGGTCCGGGCCGGGCAGCGACGATCTCGGCGCCGATCCGATCGCGCGGGCGGGCCGTCGGCGTCATGCACCTGGAGCTCGAGCGCGGCGACCGCCAGGCCACGCCCGACGATCTCGAGTTCGTGATGGCCGTCTGCGACGCCCTCGGTGTGGCGATCGACAACCTCTCCACCCGCGAGGCCCTCTCGACGCGGCTCGCCACCGCCGCCGACGAGAACGAGCGGCTCCGCCGGCGGCTCGGCGAGGAAACGCCCCGGATGGTCGGCTCCAGCCCGGCCCTGGAGGGCATCGTGGGTCAGATCGAGCGGGTGGCGAAGACCAAGGCCACCGTGCTCGTCCGGGGGGAGAGCGGCTCGGGCAAGGAGCTCGTGGCCCGCGCGATCCACGAGGCGAGCGACCGCCGGCAGAGCCCCTTCATCTGCCTCAACTGCGCGGCCCTCTCGGAGACGCTGCTCGAGAGCGAGCTCTTCGGCCACGAGAAGGGCGCCTTCACCGGGGCCACCGAGAAGAAGCTCGGGAAGTTCGAGGCCGCCCACCGGGGCACGCTCGTGCTCGACGAGATCGGCGAGATGAGCCCGGCGATCCAGGCGAAGTTTCTCCGGGTGCTCGAGGGCCATCCCTTCGAGCGGGTCGGTGGCTCGACGCGGGTCCAGGTCGACGTGCGCGTGGTGGCGGCCACCAACCGCAACCTCGAGGAGGCCGTGGCCGCCGGCGAGTTCCGCCGCGACCTCTACTTCCGGCTCAAGGTCGTGGAGATCCTCGTGCCCCCCTTGCGCCGCCGCCGCGACGACATCGAGGCCATCGCCAGCCACTTCCTCGCGCGGTTCGCCGCCGAGACGGGCCGGCGGATCCAGGGCTTCACGCCGGCGGCCCTCGAGGCGCTGCGGGCCTACCACTGGCCGGGCAACATCCGCGAACTGCGAAACGTGGTCGAGCGGGCGGTGGTGCTGGCGCAGGCCGAGTGGATCGACGCCGGCGACATGGTGCTCTCGCAGCTCGCGCCACCGGGCGACACCGGCCAGGCTCCGGCGGGCCGGCCCGCCGCCTTCGTGCCGATGACGATCGAAGAGCTGGAGCGGCGGCACGTGCTCGACACGCTCGAAGCGGTCGGAGGCAACAAGACCAAGGCCGCCGCGATCCTCGGGATCGAGAGGTCCACGCTCGATCGCAAGCTGGCCAAGTGGGCCCGGGCCTGACCGCGGCCGCTCAGAGGCCGAAGTAATCCTTCCAGTAGCCGGCCCCCTCGGGCCCCGGCTCGCGGGGTTTGGCATCGCCGGGGTCACCCGCGGCCCGGGCCGCGGCCCTGAGGCCGGCCAGCCAGTCGTCGCTGCCGACGGGCTTGGCCCGCCGCCGGCGGGCGGCGGCGATCACCCGGTTGTCCGACGACACGACCGTGAGGGCCGTGGGCGCGTCGTGGTCCTCGACCAGGTCCTCGATCAGCGCGTCGGCCGAGGCATGATGCCGGGCGAACCGCACGTCGATGCCCGCGTGCTGATACCGGTCGGGCAGCCCGGGCGGCGCGTCGGCCGCGTCGAAGATCACGGTCACCCCGGAGGCGGCCGCGCCCGTCAGCCGGGCGATCTCGTCGAGCAGCGCCCGCCGCGAGGCCTCGAAGCCGCCGGCGCCGCGGACCCCGCCGAAGATGCCGGAGGCATGGAGCAGGTTGTAGCCGTCGACGAGGATCTTCACGCCCGGCTCCTCCCCCGCCGTCAGGCCACGGCCGGCTCCTGCAACCGATACTTCACGCGTCCGGCGACGATCGTGGAGACCGCCCGGCCCTGGAGGGTCCAGCCGTGAAACGGGCTGTTGATGCTCTTGGAGGCGAACCGCTGGACGTCCACCCGCCAGGAGCGATTCGGATCGATGAGCGTGACGTCGGCGACGGCGCCGGGCCGGAGGGTGCCCCGATTGATCCCCAGGATCTCCGCGGGCCGCGTGCTCATGGCCGCCACCAGCCGCGGCCAGCCGATCCGCCCGGGCTCGATCAGCCGCGTCACGGCCAGGCCGACGGCCGTCTCCAGGCCCAGGATCCCGAACGGCGCCCGGTCGATCTCCAGCATCTTCTTCTCGAGCGCGTGCGGCGCATGATCGGTGGCGATGCAGTCGATCGTGCCATCGACGAGCCCCGCGATGATCGCCTCGACGTCGGCCGCCGTCCGCAGGGGCGGGCTCATCTTGAAGTTGGAATCGAAGCCCCGCAGGCTCTCGTCGGTGAGCGTGAAGTGGTGCGGACAGGCCTCGGCCGTGACCCGGATCCCGCGGGCCTTGGCGGCGCGGATCAGGGCCACGCCCCCGGCCGTCGAGACGTGCATCACGTGCAGCCGCCCGCTGGTCACCTCGGCCAGGGCGATGTCGCGGCCGATCATCACCTCCTCGCCCGCGGCCGGCATGCCCTTGAGGCCGAGCACGAGCGACACGAGCCCCTCGTGCATCACGCCGCCGGCCGTGAGCTCCAGCACCTCCTCGTGGGCGAGGAACGGCTTGTCGAACATCCGGCAGTACTCGAACACCCGCCGCATCAGTTCCGCGTCGTAGACGGGCGCCCCGTCGTCGCTGAAGGCGACCGCACCAGCCTCGACGAGCTGGCCGATCTCGGCGAGCTCCTTGCCTTCCCGGCCGCGGCTCGCACAGGCCACCACGAACACGTTGCAGGTGTCGGCCCGGGCCGCCTTCTGATGGATGAACTCGACCGCCGCCTGGCTGTCGATCGGCGGCTCGGTGTTGGGGATGCAGGCCACGCTCGTGAACCCGCCGGCCAGCGCGGCCCGCGTCCCGGTCTCGATCGTCTCGTCCTCCTCGCGGCCCGGCTCGCGGAGGTGAACGTGCATGTCGACCAGGCCGGGCGTGACCACGAGGCCCGTCGCGTCGATCGTCTCGTCGACCCGGCCCACGGGCTGCGTGCCCGCATGGCCGACGGCCACGACATGCCCGTCGCGCACGAGCACGTCGTCGATCCGGTCGATGCCCTGCGAGGGATCCACCACCCGGCCACCGCGAACGAGCAGCGTCGGCATCAGAGCGGCCCTCCGCCATGCGACATCCCGCCGGCCGCATCCCGCGGCCCGCAGGTGAGCCAGAGCACGCCCATCCGCACCGCGAGGCCGTTGGTCACCTGGTCGAGGATCAGCGACTGCGGGCAATCGGCCACCTCCGCCGTGACCTCGACGCCGCGGTTGATCGGCCCTGGCGCAAGGATCAACAGGTCCTTCTTGGCCCGCTTCAGCCGTTCCCGCGTCATGGCGTAGAGATGGGCGTATTCACGGACGGAGGGAAAGGGCCGCGTGTTCTGCCGCTCGAACTGGATCCGGAGCAGATTGAGCACGTCGCACCGCGGAATGATCGCGTCAAGGTCGTGCGAGACCTCCACCCCGAGTTCCCGCCACCGCTCCGAGACGAGCGTGGGAGGACCGCAGAGGATGACCTTCGCCCCGAGCTTGATCAGGCCCCAGAGATTCGACCGGGCCGTACGGCTGTGGGCGATGTCGCCGACCAGGCCCACGGTGATGCCGCTCACGTCGCCAAGCCGCTCCCGGATCGAGAAGATGTCGAGCAGCCCCTGCGTGGGATGTTCGTGGGGGCCGTCACCGGCGTTGATCACACCCACGGAGAGGTGCTGGGCGAGGAGGTGGGGCGTGCCGGGCGTGCCGTGCCGCACCACCACGGCGCTCACGCCCATGGCCTCCAGGTTGCGGGCCGTGTCGATGAACGACTCTCCCTTGGAGAGGCTGCTGCCGGAAGCCGAGAAGTCGATCACGTCGGCGCCGAGGCGGCGGGCCGCGAGGGAAAAGCTGGTCCGGGTGCGGGTGGAGTTCTCGAAGAACAGCGTCACGACGGTCGTGCCGGCGAGCACCGAGAGCTTCCGCCGACAGCCTTCGGTGGCCTCCTTGAAGAGGGCGGCGGTGTCGAGCAGCAGACGGATCTCGGCCGGCGTGAGCCGCTCGAGGTCGAGCAGGTGGCGATGGGTCCAGAGGGAAGGCACCGCTTCCTGGTCGAAGGTGGCCGTGGCCATGGAGGCGTTCCGCGGGGACTCGGCAGGCTGGTGGGGCGGCAGACCGTTCCGGCCGGATTCTAGCAAGCCGCTGAAAAACCGGCCTGAACGGGCCTGCGGTTGGCCTTGTCGCCGACCGCCCCGCATCTCTACGTTTCCGGTCGGTTTCCACACCCCCTGCCGGGATCGTCCGCCGCGCAAGCCAGCCCGCATGCCGCTCACCGCCCGCCTCCACCACCACTGTTGGCCAGCCCTGCTCGCGGTCTGCATCGCCTGCGGCCAGGGCTGCACCTCCGTGCTGAGCACCGCCTCCCTGCGGGACCTCGTCTGGGACGGCGGGGAGCCGCACGCCGCCGAGACGGCCGCGGTCGCCTCCGACTCCGCCGAGTCCGAAGCCGCCGCGTCGGCCGGGGATGAGAGCGGGGCGGCCGACTCGGAAGCGTTGGACGCCGAGCGCCGTGAAGCCGCCATCGACGAGGCCGTCGAGCGGCTGGCCAAACTCGGCGCGATCGACGAGGCCGCCCGGGCCACGCTGGTGCAAACCCTCGAGCGAACCGCCCCCGAGGACTGGCCGGCGGTGATCGACGCCTTCGCCGAATCGCTCCCGCCCGCCGCCCACGTCGCGGCCAAGGCCGACCTCGATGGCGGCGAAGGTCCGACGGCAGAACCGGCCCCGGAGCCGGGCCCCATGGCGGCGGCCGACGCCGACGGCCCGCCCGCCGACACGCTGGTCTCGTCCATTGCCACGACCGCGACGCCCGCCGACGACGAGGC